>Ga0268256_1000459_pt1 | contig 35738 bp, 25 predicted proteins | sample AgamicAtAmrz_FD_200247 | JGI IMG/M metagenome (GOLD analysis project Ga0268256, IMG submission 200247) | Agave microbial communities from Guanajuato, Mexico - At.Am.rz (v2) (version 3) | ecosystem: Host-associated > Plants > Roots > Rhizosphere | place: Guanajato, Mexico | collected 2012-06-07 | reverse complement strand
TTGACCAGGCCCGTCGGCCAGTAGTCGATCGAGGTAATGCGATCGTCGCTCTCGCTGGTGTCGTCGGCGCCGCGGACCTTGCTGGCGGTCAGCCAGCCGCGCGAGTGGTAGCTGTAGTCGGTGATGATGCCATTGGCGTCCTTCACCGACAGCACGCGGCCGGCACCGTCGTAGGACAGGTACTCGGTGATCTGGCCCAAGGCGTTGGTGACTTTCCAGGGGTCGCCCTTGCGATGAGGGCACGTGGCAGGTGCTGCCGCGCAGGTTGCATCGTCGGATGGGTAATAGGCATAGCTGGCAGCGTCGCTGACGTCAGTACGCGGACCATCGATGGACTTCACTAGGCCAAGCAGCGGGCAGGTGCCACCGGAGGCGACATCATCCGATTCGCAGTAGCCATATGTCGTGGTCCGCAGCTTGCCATTGTCGATGTCCTTGATCACAGCGCTGGTGGGCTGCAGGCGCACATTGCGTGTAAAGCGCGTTTCGCGATTGCCATCCCGGGTCAAGATCACACGGTTGCTCACGACGTCCCGGGTCTCCACGCCATCGCGCGCGCCGGGCAATCCAACCGCCTGCTGAGCGGTATGAGTACTTGCAGGAAGACCGGTTATCGAATCGACGGCCTCGGCGTAGCTATGCTTTGTCTGTATGCCATTGCGATCGATGACGGTATCCACCCGGCGTCGGAAATCGACCGATTCATCGTAGTACGTAGTGCTGAGCGTGCCCTGGCTATCGACGACATCGCCGATCTTGCGCGGCGGACCATCTGCAGCACCCGCGGCCAAGCCATAGTTGGTTTGGTGGCCGAGCGCATCGGTGACGATAGCGCCGCCCGCAGCCGTGTAGCTCAAGGTGATACCGTCCGCGCCGCCATCATGCTGGCTGGAGATCACGCGGCCTTCGTCGTCGTAGGCAAACCAACTGTAGCGGTGTCCATCCTCGGCAGTGATGCCGGTCAAATTCTTGGGATAGCGCGTGTCTTCGTAGTGATATGCGCGGTTGCCGCCGCCAGGATACATCGCCGCACCTACCTGGCCAGTGGCAGTGTAGGTATAGCTGACGAGTTGGACGCCCGACGTGCTGACCGCAACGATCGAGGCGTTCTCGGCCGGTGAGCCGTAATGGAGTTCCAGCGTACGGCCGCTGGAGTGAAGGATTGCGTTTAAGCGGCCCATCGCATCGTAGTCGTAGGACAGGCTGGTGCCGTCTTGATTGTTTCGTTCCAGCAAGCGGCCATCGGCATCGAAGGTGAGAACGCTATCGGCCCTGTAGAGCTTCCATAGGTTGCCATCGGCGACGATGCGGTTGCCGCTGCTGTCGGAGGCGAAATACGCGTCGCCGGACTTGTGGTAACGGGTGTGGAAGCCGCCGCCATCGGTCAGGCCCAGGGAATCGTCGGCAATCGACAAGCGTAGATCATGCGAATGCGTCCAACCGTAGCCGAAACCACCGGAGACATTAGAGATGCCGGAATGATAATGGCGCTCGAAAGAAATCCAGCCAAGGTCGAAATCGGTTTCGATCTGATATTTGTCGCCGGTCTTCGTATCGCAAGGGTTGCCTTCATAGCCGCATCCGCGTTCGAGGGTTTTAGTCACCACGAACGCAAGTGCATACTCGTTGACGCATGCTTGATATTTGTCCCGCCAAGCCATGAATTTTTCTGTCGAGCACTCGGTCTTTCTGTGCCGCGTAAGTTCGGAAGTACTGCTATTGGGCACGCAATCGCTACCGGATCTACGGGTGTAGTCCAGTTGATACGGCTTTTTCCCCCATTCGCCGCCATCGTTGCCTGGACCAGTGCGACTGTAATTCCAGTCTCCCAAGAGAGTGACTTTCGCGGTTGCGGGACATGGACTATTGCTCGAGTTAGCGATGCGCTCTAGCTCTTTGATCGCCTCATCTTCCGTGGCAAAGTCGTTGGCGCCGGCTGGATATTCCCACTCCGGATCCGTGGGCTGTTCCTTTCCATTCCAATACGCGATCTTCAAATCCCCCTTCTGGGAAATTTCCCGACTCTTTATTTGATCCGCATATTTATAGAACCCGGGAATGTAAGGGCTGGGATCCGGTAAGTTCTTGATGGAAGCGGCAGCTTGGTCCTGGGTCTTGTACGGACCGTGGGTTTGCCCATCTTGATCGAGTAGTGTCCAAGTTCTTTTGCTTTCTTCCGCGGCGACAGTCGCAGCCAGCATGGACATCGACATAATCACCAGCAGCAATAAATCCTTGGAATATTTGATCGCTAACTTGTAGATGGCGTGACTGCTTCCTGCCTGATACATACTTCTGAAATCCTTGAAGTAAAATTTTGGAGTCACTTCTGCGCGCGTCAATTCGATATGAGCCTACAGAACGGGCGCAACGCTGATGGCATCTATGCAGACGCCGTTGCTAGAAACGTTCTTTGAGATCAAGTCGAGTTGCTCCCTACCCGTATCTGGTGCCCACGGGCACGCTGCGTCCTAGCATTGGCGATGTTGATACCTTTAGCACGCCACTTTGTCAATCGAAAGACACTGCAACCAGTCGCAACAGGCACACCACATCAAACGTGAAAGCAACTTTCCACCCTTATTCAGAGCCAGAACATGCTGAGCGTCGCATCTGTAGCGTGATCCGAAATTGTCCAGGCTGTTTCGGACCTTGATGTACGGGTTCGCGAACGAAGTTGATCGGCTCCAGGCTCTTTCCCGATCCGGTACCTGGCATCGGCGAGCAGACGGTTGTCGTAGTGCGCTTGCGAGGCGCACCAATAACTTCTCTTGGCGACGGTGATACATTCCGCCGGCTCGCCCTCTCAATCGACCACCGCAGTCCGCCCATGCCCGAACTCCCCGAAGTAGAAACCACCCGGCGCGGCCTGGAGCCGCATCTGCAGGGGCGGCGTATCCATGGCGTGATCCTGCGGCGGCCGGACCTGCGCTGGCCGATCCCGCCGGAGGTGGCGCAGCAGCTGCCGGGGCAGCGCATCGAGGGCATCCGCCGCCGCGCCAAATACCTGCTGATGGACACCGACGCCGGCAGCGCGCTGCTGCACCTGGGCATGTCCGGCAGCCTGCGCGTGCTGCCCGGGGATACGCCGCCGCGGGCGCACGACCATGTCGACATCAGCCTGGAAGACGGGCGCGTACTGCGTTTCAACGATCCGCGCCGGTTCGGTTGCCTGCTGTGGCAGGCGCCGGGGCAGGTCCATCCGCTGCTGGAGGAGCTGGGGCCGGAGCCGCTGTCGGACGAATTCGACGGCGATTACCTGTTCCGGCGTAGCCGTGGCCGCAGTGCGCCGGTAAAGACGTTCTTGATGGATCAACGCGTCGTGGTCGGAGTCGGGAACATCTATGCCGCCGAAAGCCTGTTCCAGGCAGGAATCAGTCCGCTGCGCGAGGCCGGGGAGGTCTCGCGGGCACGCTATGCGCGCCTGGCCGAGGCGGCCAAGGCGATCCTCGGCTATGCCATCGCCCGCGGCGGCACCACCTTGCGCGACTTCATCAGCCCGGACGGGGCGCCCGGCTATTTCGAGCAGGAGCTGGCGGTCTACGGCCGCGAGGGCGAGGCCTGCAAACGCTGCGGGCGGCCGCTGCGCCACGCCAGCATCGGCCAGCGCGCCAGCGTCTGGTGCGCGAGCTGCCAGCGCTGACGGGCGGCAGCCGCTGGCCGCCGGCGCGCGCTATAGTCCGCGCGACTCCCGGCCGGAGGAGAGACCGCCGTGGTAGAGACTGCACCCGAGATCACCGTGTGGCTGGACGCCGCGCGCGGCGGCGACCGTGAGGCGCTGGACCGCGTGCTCAGCACGCTGTACCAGGAACTGCACAGCATGGCCCGGCGCCAGCTGGCCGGGCAGCAGGCGCAGACCCTGGATGCGACCTCGCTGGTGCACGAGTCCTATCTGAAGCTGCTCGGCGCGCACGGCCTGGCCCGCTTCGATGGGCGCGCGCACTTCTTCGCCTACGCCGCCTCGGCGATGCGCAGCGTGGTGGTGGACTACGCGCGCAATCGCCTGACCCGCAAGCGCGGCGGCGATCTCAAACGCGTCGCCGAGATCCCCGAGGACAGCGGCGGGGTGCGCCTGGACGAGGACCTGCTGGCGCTGGACGTGGCGCTGGACCGGCTGCAGGGGATCGACGAGCGCCTGGCCAAGGTGGTGGAGCTGCGCTATTTCGCCGGCCTGTCCGAGCAGGAGATCGCCGAGCTGATGCAACGCTCCGAACGCAGCATCCGCCGCGACTGGCAGAAGGCGCGCATCTTCCTGCTGGCGGCGATGCAGGACCACTAGGACCGACTGGAGCACCGCATGGACGCGCTGCAGTGGCAACGCCTGTCGCCGTTGCTCGACGAATTGCTGGAACTGACCCCGGAGGCGCGCGCGGCGCGGCTGGCGCAGTTGCACGCGCAGGATCCGGCCAGCGCCGACGAACTGGTGCGCATGCTGGCGCTGGACGCGGCCGGCTCGGACCTGCTCAGTGAGCCGCTGTTGGCCGCCGCCACGGAGGGCCTGTGCGCCGGCAGCCGGATCGGGCCGTATGCGCTGGAGCGGCTGCTCGGCGAAGGTGGCATGGGCCAGGTTTGGCTGGCGCAGCGCGCCGATGGCCTGTACCAGCGCCAGGTGGCGCTGAAGCTGCTGCGCCCCGGCTATGCCGACGCCGCGCTGCGCCAGCGCTTCACCCGCGAACGCGAGATCCTGGCGCGGCTGGAGCATCCGCATCTGGCGCGCTTGCTCGATGCCGGCATCGCCAGCGATGGACGCCCGTACCTGGCGCTGGCCTATGTCGAAGGCGAGCCGCTCACCGACTATTGCCAGCGCCTGCACCTGCCGGTGAGCGCGCGGCTGCGGCTGTTCCTGCAGGTGTGCGAGGTGGTCAGCCACGCGCACGCCAACCTGATCGTGCATCGCGACCTGAAGCCGTCCAACATCCTGGTCAACGCCGCAGGCGAGGTGCGGCTGCTCGACTTCGGCATCGCCAAGCTGCTCGACACCGAGACCGAGGCGGCGGCCGACGCGCATCCGCGCACCGAAGCGCGTGCGTTCACCCTGCACTACGCCGCGCCGGAGCAGGTGCGCGGCGAACCGATCACCACCCTGACCGATGTGTATTCGCTGGGCGTGGTGCTGTACGAACTGCTCACCGACCAGAAGCCCTACCAGCTGCGCCGCAGCAGCGATGCCGAATGGGAGCGCGCGATCCTGGCGGTGGAGGCGCCGCGGCCGTCGGCGGCGGTGCTGCGTGCCGCGACGCAAGGACAGCGCGATCCGGCCGAAGCGCGGCGCCTGGCACGGCGGCTGAGCGGCGACTTGGACAACATCGTGCTCAAGGCGCTGCAGAAGCCGCTGCCGCAGCGCTATTCCTCGGCCGAGGCGCTGGCCCAGGATCTGCGCCGCTATCTGCAAGGGCGCACGGTGCAGGCACGCCCGCAGGGCATGGCCTACCGCCTGCAGAAATACCTGCAGCGGCATCGCTGGAGTGTGGTGCTGGGCAGCCTGACCGCCGCCGCGCTGCTCGGTGCCGCCGGCGTGGCGCTGTGGCAGGTGCGTGAAGCGCATCGCGAAACCGTGCGCGCGCAGGCGATGCAGGACTTCGTGATCGGCCTGTTCGATCGCGCCGGCAACGCGCAGCGCGGCGACGGCTTCGACCTGCGCGGGCTGCTTGCCAGCGGCGAACAGCGCGGCGAACGCGAACTGCTGCGGCAGCCGCTGGCGCGCGCGGAACTGCAGGGCGTGATCGCGCGCCTGCGCATCGGCCTGGGCGACTATCGCGAAGCGTTGCTGTTGCTGCAACGGCAGCGCGCGTTGCTGGCCACGCAGGACGATGTGCCGTTGGCGCTGCGCCTGGAAGCGGCGGCGCAGCATGGGCGCGCGCTGCGCCTGCTGAGCCGTTCGCAGGAGTGCGTGACGCTGCTGCAGCCGTTGGCGGCGCAGGCGCAGGAAGCGCAGGCGCAGTTGCCGCTGCAGGCTGCGGGGTTCTTCTCGCAACTGGGGCGCTGCCGGCGCGTGCTCGGCGAACGCGCGCCGGCGCGCGCCTGGTTCGAGCGCGCGCTGGCGTTGCACCGCGACGTGCTCAAGGACCCGGCCGGCATCGTCGAGAGCATGACCGACATCGCCTCGATGGACAGCGACATCGGCAACACCGACGCGGCGATCGCCGGCTACCTGCAGGCCCTGGCCTTGCTCGACCGGCAGGGCGGCCCGCGGCATCCGCTCAGCGTCAACCTGCTGCGCAGCCTGGGCGTGGCCTACCGCGATCGCGGCGATGTCGATCAGGCCGAGCAGGCGGTGAGTGCGGCGCTGGCGCTGTCGCGCAGCCTGAACGGCGATCGCCACCCGGTCAGCCTCGGGCTGCGGCGCCTGCGGGCGGCGGTGATGATCGACCAGGGCCGTCTGGATATCGCCGAGCGCGAACTGCGCGCCGCGCATGCGTTGACCGTGGAGCGGCTGGGCCCCAGCCACCGCGACACCGGCATGAGCTGGAGTTCGCTGGCGATGCTGGAATTGGAGCGCGGCCAGGATGCCCAGGCGATCGCCGACATGGACCGCTCGGTGGCGATCATGCGCGCGCCCGACAGCCAGGCGCTGCTGCCGTACATGCTGCTCAACCAGGGCCTGGCGCTGTCGGCCGCCGGCCGCTACCGCGACGCGCTGGCGCCGCTGTACGAAGCGCGCGCGCGCTGGATCGCGCAGCTCGGCCAGAACAACCCGGCGGTCGGCGACAGCGAGCGGCTGATCGCCGAGGCGCGCGCCGCGCTCGGCGAGCCGCGGCAGGCCGACGCGCTGCTGGCGCAGGCGCTGCGCCGCACCGAGAGCGGCTACGGCCCGGACCATCCGCGCAGCCGCGCGGTGCGCGTGGCCTGGGCGCGCAACCTGGGCCGGCTCGGCCACGACGTGCAGGCGCTGCACGAACTGGAGGCGCAGGCGCGGCAGGGCGGGGACGGCATCGAAAGCCGCAAGCTGCGCTGGCGCGCCCGCGCCTATGCCGCCGAGCTGCATTGCCAACGCCGCGGCGGTGCAAGCGACGGGCGTGGCGAACTGCAGGCGCTGCAGCGCGAACTGGCGCAGGCGCAGCCACAGGGCGGCACGCTGGTGCACGAGGTGGACGGGCTGAGTGCGGCGTGCGGCGTTCCGGCGGTATTGACCGCTGCGCGCTGAGTCCTGCCTGGCGGCGCAGCGTCGGGGGCGACCGACCACTGCGGCCTGACCGACATCGCTGCCCCCGAAACAGCCGGCGATCGCCGCTACCATGGACCATCCCTCTTCGACCCGCCGTGCCGTGCCCGTCCGCCATGTCCTGTTCCTGTGCGCCCGCAACCGGCTGCGCAGCCCGACCGCCGAGCAACTCTTCGCCGACTGGCCCGGTATCGAGACCGCGTCGGCCGGAGTGAATGCCGATGCCGACACCGCGGTGACGCCCGAATTGCTGGCCTGGGCCGACCTGATCTTCGTGATGGAACGGCGCCACCGCAGCAAGCTGTCGGCCGCGTTCCAGCGACATCTGGGCGGCAAGCGCGTCGTCTGCCTGGACATTCCCGACGATTACGCGTTCATGGATCCGGCGTTGGTACGGCGGCTGCAGCAGGCGGTGACGCCGCACCTGCCGCGGCGTCATCCGGCGCTGTGAGCGAGGCACGACGCGCACGCGCGGTGCGCTGCGTCGCGTGACGTCGCGGGCGCGGTAGCGAGCGCCGTGCTTGCCGAGCTAGCGGTCAGCGGCAGAGCGCGATGGCTGCACCGCGACGCCTGCAGTTCCCGCGCTGAGCTGCGTCGAAAAGCGCGAGAAGCCGCGATGCCTGTTTGAGGACTTCGTCAGCCGCCACTTCAATCGCTGTGACCGTCGTCGTGCTGGTGCGACAAGCGCAGCTATCCGAATCGATCCGTTGCCGACGCTGCGCATGCTGCAGCGACAACCGCTGCCGCCTGATTGTGCCGAGCGGCAACCGCGGCGGCGGCGCGCAGCCGCAACCGGTCGGCTGTCGCCTTGGCCGCAGAGTCGCCACAATCGGGCTTCCTTCCTCGATGACAGGTTCGCCATGCGCACCGATACGCAGAATGGACGGCGCCGCCCGCGCGCAGCGCTGCTCGCGCTTCTCGGCGCCTGGCCGTTGCTCGCCGCCGCGGCCCCGCCCACTGCGCCTGGTACCGATGCGACGGCGCCGTGGGTCATGGACAACGGCGTGGTCCGGCTCACGGTCACGCCGACCCTGGGCGGGCGCGTGTTGGGCTTCCAGCGCAGCGGCGGGCCGAACCTGATCAAGGTCGGCGACGCGGTGCAACGCCAGCCGCTGCCGACGGTCAGCGCGGCGGCCAACGACATCCCGTATTTCGGCCACGATGTCTGGGTCGGGCCGCAGAGCGCGTGGTGGCAGCACCAGGATGCCAATCCGGCGCGGCGCGCGGCGCAGGCCAATTGGCCGCCGGACCCGTACCTGAGCTTCGCCACCACCACCGTCACCGCGCGCGCGCCGCAGCGCCTGCAGCTGCGCGGCGTGGACAGCCCGGTCAGCGGCGTACGGCTGCGCAAGACCTTCGCGCTGTCGCCGCAGCGCGCCGACAGCGTGCTGCTGCATGTGCAGGCGCAGAACGTGCGCAAGACCGCGGTGGCCTGGGACCTGTGGTTCAACACCCGGGTCAGCGCGGCCACGCGGGTGCTGGTGCCGGTCGCGGCGGCGGCCGATATCCGCGTGCAGCCCAGCGATGGCGCCGGCTACGCACCGCCGCAGTACGTGCTGCAGGACGGGCTGATGGCGCTGGCGGCGGCGCCCCCCGGCAGCGCCGGGCAACGCGGCAAGCTGCTGCTGCAGCCGTCGGCGGGCTGGATCGCCGCCTTCGCCGGCGGCCAGGCCTGGGTGATCCGCTTCGCGCACCAGCCGCTGGCGCGCATCCATCCCGAGCAGGGCCAGGTCGAGTTCTACCTGGATGCGCCGGCCTCCGATCCGGGTAGCGGTCTGCTGGAAATGGAAGTGCACGCGCCATACCGCACCCTGTCGCCGGGCCAGACCATGCAGGCCGAGGAGCAATGGACCTTGCTGGACTACGCCGGTGGCGACGACCCGGCGCAGCAGCGCAGCTTCCTGTGCGCGCACGCCGCGGCGCTGGCGTTGAAGGGGGCGTGCGCGACGCCGTAGGGGGCATGTGCAGATCGCGCCGCTCCTGCGCGCCCAAGACAAGCAAGAGCGAGAAAACGGAAGAGGTCCGTGCGGGCGATGACATAGCGCCGGGGCGCACGCGGGTCGGCCAGTCGGCCGGCGCCGCGCGACCTGATCGCCCCCCTGGCGCTGCGCCACGCAGCACGGCCGGTGCCCTGATAAGACCCAGCGCGACCTGCTCGGGACTCGATGCAGCGCCCTAGCGCTCGCGTTCAACGCCGCTTGTCTATGATGGAGGCCCTTTCCGCTTCGATCCGGCCCATGCAACGACGCGATTTCCTCAAGAACGCCGCCGCCGCCTTCGCCGCCATGGGCTTGCCCGCGATGCCGATGCTCGGCCAGGCCGCACCCGCGGTCGGCCTGCGCCGGCTGGGCAAGCCGCAGCCCTTCGACTACGCCTGGCTCAAGGGCCACGCCCGGGCCATGGCCCAGGCGCCTTACCAGAGCCACAAGCGGGTGCTGCCGGGACCGCTGGAATCGCTCAACTGGGATCAGTACCAGTCGATCCGCTACCGCCAGGACCACGCGTTGTGGGCGGTGGACAACACGTCGAAGTTCCAGGCCAAGTTCTTCCACCTGGGCCTGTACTTCAAGTCGCCAGTGCACATGTTCGACCTGGTCGACGGGCAGGCGCAGGAACTGGCCTACGACGGCGCCGCGTTCGACTACGGCAAAAGTGGATTGCAGGGCAAGCATCTGCCCAAGGATCTGGGCTTCGCCGGCTTCCGCCTCAACACCAAGCAGGACACCGACCGCGACTTCGCCGCGTTCCTCGGCGCCAGCTATTTCCGCGCGGTGGGCAAGGAAGGCCAGTACGGCCAGTCCGCGCGCGGCCTGGCGATCGATACCGGCACCGGTGGCCCGGAGGAATTCCCGGATTTCATCGCCTACTGGCTGGAGCAGCCCAAGGCCGGCTCGGACACGGTGGTGGTGTACGCGCTGCTGGACTCGCCGAGCGTGGCCGGCGCCTACCGCTTCGCGATCACCAACGGCGACGTGCTGCTGATGGACATCGACAGCGCGCTGTATCCGCGCAAGAGCATCGAGCGGCTGGGCCTGGGGCCGTGCACCAGCATGTACCAGGTCGGCGAGAACGACCGCCGCATGGACTGGGACTGGCGCCCGGAGATCCACGACACCGACGGCCTGGCGATGTGGACCGGCGGCGGCGAATGGATCTGGCGGCCACTGTGCAATCCGCCGCAGCTGCGCTTCAACATGTTCGTCGACGAGAATCCGCGCGGCTTCGGCCTGTTGCAGCGCGACCGCAACTTCGACCACTACCACGACGACGGCGTGTACTACGACAAGCGCCCGTGCCTGTGGGTGGAACCGAAGCAGGGCTGGGGCAAGGGTTCGGTGCAGCTGGTGGAGATTCCCACCGTCGACGAGACCTTCGACAACATCGTCGCGTTCTGGAATCCGCAGGACAAGCCGCAGCCTGGGCAGGAGTTGCTGTTCGGCTATCGCCTGTACTGGGGCGCGCAGCCGCCGGCGTCCTCGCCGCTGGCGCAGTGCGTGGCCACGCGCACCGGCCTGGGCGGCGTGGTCGGGCAGAAGCGCAGCCATTTCTCCTGGCGCTTCGCGGTGGACTTCGTCGGCGGCGAGCTGGCCAAGCTCGGCAAGGACAAGGACGCCAAGGTCGAGGCGGTGCTGCAGCTGAGCCGCGGCAGCACCGAGATCGTCTCGGCGCGGCCGCTGCACGAACTCTCCGGCTACCGCGCGATGTTCGACGTGGTGCCGCCGGACGAGGGCACGCAGCAGATCGACATCCGCCTGTTCCTGCGCTCCGGCGACAGGCCGCTGACCGAGACCTGGCTGTACCAGTGGACCCCGCCGCCGGCGGCCGAGCGCAAGCTGTATTGATGCGTGCGCTCGGGCGTTGCCGCGTCGTGCGCGGCAGCGCCTCGCCGCATGCAGTGCCGGACGTCGCTCGTCGCGGCTGAAGCCGCTCCTACAAGAGCTCGCAGTTACCGTGCTGGGTGCACTGTAGGAGGGACTTCAGTCCCGACGCGGTTTCGCAGCACGCCGCAGCGTCCGGCTTCGCGCGTCGCGGCTGAAGCCGCTCCCACAAAAAGCGTGCGGCCAATGCGCCGGGAGCATTGTGGGAGGGACTTCAGTCCCGACGCGCGGCGTGTCCGGCATCGGGTGTCGCGGCCAACTCAGGGCTTGGCCGGTTCCTGCGGCTTCGGCGCGGTTTCCTGGGTGATGTCCTCGACATCGCCGATATCCACGCGCCCCGGCGTGCGGCCGTCCCAGACCCGGTCCTGCAGCTTCCAGTACGCTCCCGGTTCCCAGAACTCCTTGGCGTAGAACACTTCCGGATCGATGCTGCCGCCACGCGGGCCGTTGATCTGCAAGGCGGAGGCGCCGGAGTGGCCAAGCATGCTGCCGGTGCTGCGCGCCGCTTCGCGGCGCAAGACCGCTTCCTGGCGCGGCTTGGCGACCGCATCGCCATAGGTGGCGAGCATCTTCTTGTCCTGCTTGATCGCGCGCTGCCGCTCTTCGGGCGTCAGCTGGTTCCAGTACTCCATCTTGCGCGCGGTGAAGGCCTCATAACCGCGCTCGGAGGCCAGCGCCATCCACAGGAAACCCATCGCGCGATCCTGCGCCCCACCTTGGCCTTCCCAATACATCTCGCCCAGCCGCGCCTGCGACGGCTTGTCGGCATAGCGCGCGGCGAGCTGGTAGCTCTTCCTGGCCTCGGCGAACTCGCCCTTCTTGTCGGCGCGCATACCGGCGCGCCGATAGAACAGGTCCAGGTGCGCCTCGAGGAAGCCGTCGGTCAGCACCTGCGCCGGAATGTCGTCGAACGTACGCGCGTTGTCGGCAGCAGTGGCCGGGCCGGACAGCGCCAGCGCTACCGCAACGGCAAGCGCGGCGCAGCCGCCGACGACGTATCCCTTGAACTGCTGCATAGAACTCTTCCCATGAGTGCGATCGCCGACGATTCTATGTGGGTGTCGCGACCGCGATCCATAGACTGATGGCCTATGCGGCCGAGAGCCGCGCTGCAGGTTTCAACCAGCGTTCATGCTCGCTGTTGCATCGACTGCGGCTGCACCGGATCGGCGGATGGACGCACCAAGGCAGTGCATGGCGTTCGCTTGTCGATGTGGCTGAACTGCGCGCTGCCGCCGGCCAACGCAATCGCTCGTTTGGCGCCGCAGCGGTCGGCCCGGCACCGCGGGTGGACTACCGCGGCAACGCGATCTGCAACGGATCGATGCGGCCTTCGCCACGCATGATCTTCTTGAACTCGGCGCGGCTCACCGACACGTAGCGTTCGTTGCCGCCGATCTCCACCTGCGGGCCGTCCTGCACGGCATGGCCGTCGGTGTCCACGCGCACGGTCATCGTCGCCTTGCTGCCGGTGTGGCAGATGGTCTTGATCTCCTGCAGCTCGTCGGCCCAGGCCAGCAGGTACTGGCTGCCTTCGAACAGCTCGCCGCGGAAGTCGGTGCGCAGGCCGTAGCACAGCACTGGAATGCGCAGCCGGTCGACCACCTCGCTGAGCTGCCAGACCTGCGCGCGGCTGAGGAACTGCGCCTCGTCCACCAGCACGCAATGCAGCGCGCCGTTGCGGGCGATGTCGTCCTGCAGCAGCGCCAGCAGGTCGGTGTCCGGCACGAACGTGTTGCCATCGGCGCGCAGGCCGATGCGCGAGGCGACGATGCCGCTGCCGTCGCGGTGGTCCAGCTGCGGGGTCAGGATCGCGGTGCGCATGCCGCGCTCGCGATAGTTGTGCGCCGACTGCAGCAGCGTCGTGGTCTTGCCGGCGTTCATCGCCGAATAGTAGAAATACAGTTTCGCCATGGTCCGATTCTAGCGCGGCGGCCGGCCCCGTCGCAGGCCGGATGCGCGCGGGAAAACCCGTTCAGCGCCGGCGCGGCGGCGCGGTCCTCGCTGCCGGCCGGCGCCCGCTACAATGCGCGGCCCAGGAAAGCTCTTCATGCACGGTCTCAATCCCCCCCAACGCGCCGCGGTGCTGCATTGCGAAGGCCCGCTGCTGGTGCTGGCCGGCGCCGGCAGCGGCAAGACCCGCGTGATCGTGGAAAAGATCGCGCATCTGATCGCCACCGGCCGTTACCCGGCCAAGCGCATCGCCGCGATCACCTTCACCAACAAGTCGGCCAAGGAAATGCGCGAGCGCGTGGCCAAGCGCATCCGCAGCGAGGCCGCCGACGGCCTGACCATCTGCACCTTCCACGCGCTGGGGCTGAAGTTCCTGCAGATCGAGCACGCCGCGGTGGGACTGAAGCGCGGCTTCTCGATCTTCGACGCCGACGATGCCGCCGCGCAGATCAAGGACCTGATGCACGGCGCCAAGCCCGATGCGATCGAGGACGCCAAGAACCTGATCTCGCGCGCCAAGAACGCGGGCCTGTCGCCGGAGCAGGCGATGGCGGCGGCGCGCAGCAACCGCGAGCAGGAGGCGGCCAGCCTGTACGAGCGCTACCAGGCGCGGCTGAGCACGTTCAACGCGGTGGACTTCGACGACCTGATCCGCCTGCCGGTGCAGGTGCTGGAGGAGAACGAGGACATCGTCATGGCCTGGCGCGAGCGCATCGGCTACCTGCTGGTGGACGAGAGCCAGGACACCAACGACGCGCAGTACCGGCTGCTGAAGATGCTGGCCGGCCCGCGCGGCAACTTCACCTGCGTGGGCGACGACGACCAGAGCATCTACGCCTGGCGCGGCGCCAATCCGGAAAACCTGACGCAGATGGGGCGCGACTATCCGGGGTTGCAGATCATCAAGCTGGAGCAGAACTACCGCTGCTCCAACCGCGTGCTGCGCGCCGCCAATGCGCTGATCGCGCACAACCCGCACGAGCACCTGAAGACGCTGTGGAGCGACCAGGCCGACGGCGAGCGCATCCGCGTGTGGGAATGCCGCGACAGCGAGCACGAGGCGGAGAAGGTGGCCGCCGAGATCGCCTACCTGGGTACCGCCAAGCAGGTGCCGTGGAGCGATTTCTGCATCCTGTTCCGCGGCAACTTCCAGTCGCGGCCGCTGGAAAAGGCCTTGCAGATCGCCGGCGTGCCGTACCACATCACCGGCGGCACCGCGTTCCTGGAACGACAGGAAGTGAAGGACGTGCTGTCGTGGCTGCGGCTGCTGGTCAATCCGGACGACGATGCCGCGTTCCTGCGCGCCGTGCAGGCGCCCAAGCGCGAGGTCGGCGCGACCTCGCTGGCCAAGCTGGCCGAACTGGCCTCGGCCAAGCATCTGCCGATGTCGCGCGCGGCCGAGTCGCTGGGCGCGCTGCAGCAGTTGCCGCCCCGCGCGGCCAACGGCCTGAGCGATTTCGTCGACGTGCTGCACGAGTTGCGCACCGCCTCGCAGACGCTGTCCTCGGCCGATGTGGTGCGCCAGCTTGCCGAGCAGTCCGGACTGATCCGCGAGCTGCGCAGCCAATGCAAGGACGACGCCACCTTCCAGCGCCGCCGCGGCAACCTGGAGGAACTGGCCAAGTGGTTCGAGGGCGGCCCGCGCGGCGCCACCGTCGGCGACCTGGCGGCGCAGCTGGCGCTGCTGTCGCGCAACGACAAGGACGATGGCGGCAACCAGGTGCGGATGATGACGATGCACGCGTCCAAGGGCCTGGAGTTCCGCTACGTGTTCATCGTCGGCTGCGAGGACGGCGTGCTGCCGCACGAGGTCAGCCTGGAGGAGGGCAACCTGCAGGAAGAGCGGCGCCTGCTGTACGTGGGCATCACCCGCGCCAAGGAGCAGCTGTGGATGAGCTACAGCAAGCTCACCCGCAAGTTCGGCGAGCACATCCGGCTCAAGCCCAGCCGCTTCTTCGCCGAAATCCCCGCCGAGGAAATGCAGCGCGACGGCGCCGACCCAGTGGCCGACGCCGAGCGCAAGAAGGAGCGCGCGAATGCGGGGTTGGCGGCGATCCAGGCGTTGTTCGATTAGAAGCCGGGATTGGGGATTGGGGAATGGGGATTCGCAACGGCGGTTTTGCGGCGCGCTGCGGGTGCTGCGGCTGTCGGGTGATACGCAGGGATGCGCCAGCTGTTCCCTTCTTCCTTCGGGAGAAGGTGCCCCGAAGGGGCGGATGAGGGTGCGGGCGAAGCCTGAGAAGTTCGAGCGCGCCAGGCTGTTGCCGCTCCGACGTACCCTCACCCCAACCCCTCTCCCGAGGGGAGAGGGGCTCAAACTACAGGCGCTTGTACATTGCCGGCCGGGTGCACTGCAGGAGGGGCTTCAGCCCCGACACTTTCTTTCAACAGCGCAGAATTCCGGCTTCGCGCGTCGCGACTGAAGTCGCTCCCACAAGAAGCGGTGTCGTTAGAGGCTGCGACTCTCTTGAGCGGAGTCGCTCGGCAGGCGCTCGGACATAGCCGGCCGGGTGCACTGTGGGAGGGACTTCAGTCCCGACGCAGTTTCACTTGGCTGTGGTGCTGCCAGTTTCGCGCGTCGCGACTGAAGTCGCTCCCACAACAAGCGGCGTTGTTAGGGACTGCGGCTCTCTTGAGTGGAGTCGCTCGGCAGGCGCTCGGACGTAGCCGGCCGGGTGCACTGTGGGAGGGACTTCAGTCCCGACGCGGTTCACTTGACTGCGGTGCTGACGCTCCGCGCGTCGCGGCTGAAGCCGCTCCCACAAAAAGAAGAGGCTGCTTTCGCAGCCTCTGCATGCATCTGCCCGCTGCGCCACTTACGACGACAGATGCTCGATCGCCGCAACGCTGCCGAGGCGGTCGCCCAGGCGCTTGAGCAGCGCCAGGCGGTTGCCGCGCAGCGCCGGGTCCTCGACGTTGACCATCACCCCGTCGAAGAACGCATCCACCTGCGGCCGCAGCCGCGCCAGGAAGTTCAGCACGGTGACGTAGTCGTGTTGGCGCAGCGCGCCGTCGGTTTCCACGATCGCCGCTTCCACCGCCTCGGCCAGCGCGCTTTCGGCCGGCTCGCGCAACAGCGCCGGGTCGATCTGCGCCGGAATCGCGCCTTCGGCCTTGCGCAGGATGTTGCGGATGCGCTTGTTGGCCGCGGCCAGCGCCTCGGCCTCCGGCAGCGTGGCGAAGATGCCGATCGCATCGATGCGGCGGTCGAAGTCGTACAGCGAACGAGGCTGCAGTTCCGCTACAGCATTGAAGTGAGAGGTGGGAACGCCCTTCTCGCTGTAATAGCCTCTCAGACGATCAATGATGAACCCATATAGATCGGAGACCGTCTGATGCAGTTCCCCTTCACGGGTTTTTGTCGCAGTTTTCTCATCCGCGCGGACGATGTCATCCTGCAGAGCGATTGCAAGCCCTTGTTGGTGCAGTTCCTGCATGGACGAGACGAATTTCTCCGCGGCAGGTTTGACATTCTCTAAGCCAATTGCCGAGTAAGCAGCGCCCACCGCTTGAATCAACAGCATCACTACGCTGACATCAAACCCACTCTCAATCACCGTCCGCGCCAACCCCAGCGCATTGCGCCGCAGCGCGAACGGATCCTTGTTGCCGGTCGGCTTCAAGCCCGCGGCGAACCCGCCAGCCAGCGTGTCCAAACGCTCGGCGATCGCCAGCACCTTGCCCAGCGGCGACAGCGCGATGTCGTCGCCGGCGAAGCGCGGCTGGTAGGCCTCGTCGATCGCCAGCGCGATCTCGCCCGCCTCGCCGGCGGCGGTGGCGTAGTGGCGCCCGGCGATGCCCTGCAGTTCGGGGAATTCGTTGACCATGCGCGACTGCAGGTCGTTCTTGCTCAGCTCGGCGGCGCGGCGCGCCTGCGCGGCGTCCACGCCGACCAGCGGCGCGATCGCCTCGGCCAGCGCGGCCACGCGCTGCACCTTGTCGGCGATGCTGCCGAGCTTGGCCTGGTAGGTCACGCTGGCCAAGCCTTCGCCCATCGCGACCAGGCCCTGCTTGAGGTCCTCGTCGAAGAAGAACTTGGCGTCGGCGAAGCGCGGGCGGATCACCCGCTCGTAGCCCTTGGCCACTTCGGCCACGTCGCGCGAGACGATGTTGGCGATGCCGATGAAGTGCTCGGTCAGCTTGCCGCCGTCGTCGAGCACCGGGAAGAACTTCTGGTTGCTCTCCATCGTCTCGATCAGCGCTTCCTGCGGTACCGCCAGGAATGCCGGCTCGAACCGGCACAGCACCGCCGACGGCCATTCGACCAGGTTCACCACCTGCTCCAGGTTGTCGTCGGACACGCGCGCGCTGCCGCCGGCCTGGCGCGCGGCCTGCTCGACCTCGGCGACGATGCGCGCGCGGCGCGCATCCGGGTCCACCAGCACCTGCGCCGCTTCCAGCGCGGCCACGTAGTCGCCCGGCTGCGCCAGCGCGACCGGCGCGTCGTGCAGGAAGCGGTGCCCGCGGCTGTCGCGGCCGGCCTGTACGCCGAACAGCTGCACCGGTACCACCTCGCTGCCGAACAGCAGCACCAGCCAGTGCACCGGCCGCGCGAAGCCGTAGTCGTGGTCGCCCCAGCGCATCGGCTTGGGGATCGGCATCGCCGCGATCGCCTCGCGCAGGATCTCCGGCAGCAGCGCGGCGGTCTGCGCGCCCGGGGTCACCGCACGGTGCACGAAGCGCTCGCCCTTGGCGTCGCTGGTGCGCTCCAGCGCGGTCCACTCGATGCCGGCCTTGGCGGCGAAGCCGGCCAGGGCCTTGGTCGGCTGGCCGTCGGCGTCCAGGGCGATGTTGAGATAGGGACCGAGCACTTCCGAGCGCTGCTCCGGCTGTTCGGCGGCCACGCCCGGCAGCAGCACCGCCAGCCGGCGCGGGGTGGACAGCGGCTTGGCGTCGCCGCGTTCGACCGCGATGCCGCGCTTCTCCAGCCCGGCGATCACGCCGTCGAACAAGGCCTGCGCCAGGCCCGGCAGCGCCTTGACCGGCAGTTCCTCGGTGCCCAGTTCGATCAGCAGGGGATGTAGTGCGCTCATGTGTCAGACCTTGCTAGCGGTTCCCTTCTCCCTGCGGGAGAAGGTGCCCCGAAGGGGCGGATGAGGGTACGGGCGTAGCGTTGCGGGGGTCGGGTGCGGGCGGGGGCTATCCGTGACGACGTACCCTCACCCCAACCCCTCTCCCGGGGGGAGAGGGGCTTATGGCCTCAGCGCTTCACGCCGGGGAAGCCCAGCTTCTCGCGTTGCGCGTGGTAGGCCTTGGCCACCGCCTGCGCCAGCGCGCGCACGCGCAGGATGTAGCGCTGGCGTTCGGTCACCGAGATCGCGCGGCGCGCGTCGAGCAGGTTGAAGGAATGGCTGGCCTTGATCACCTGCTCGTAGGCCGGCAGCGGCAGGCCGAGTTCGACCAGCCGCTGCGCCTCGCGCTCGCAGGCGTCGAAGCGGTGGAACAGCTCGGCCACGTCGGCATGTTCGAAGTTGTACGCGCTCTGCTCCACCTCGTTCTGGTGGTAGACGTCGCCATAGGTCACCGGCGCGCCGTCCGGGCCGTAGGTCCACACCAGGTCGTAGACGTTGTCGCAGTTCTGCAGGTACATGCACAGCCGTTCCAGGCCGTAGGTGATCTCGCCCAGCACCGGCTTGCACTCCAGGCCGCCGGCCTGCTGGAAGTAGGTGAACTGGGTGACCTCCATGCCGTTGAGCCACACCTCCCAGCCCAGGCCCCAGGCGCCGAGCGTCGGCGATTCCCAGTTGTCCTCGACGAAGCGCAGGTCGTGCACCAGCGGGTCGATGCCCAGCGCCTGCAGCGAATCCAGGTACAGCTGCTGGATGTTGTCCGGGCTCGGCTTCATCGCCACCTGGTACTGGTAGTAGCGCTGCAGGCGGTTCGGGTTCTCGCCGTAGCGGCCGTCGGTGGGCCGCCGGCTCGGCTGCACGTAGGCCGCATTCCACGGCTCCGGTCCGAGCGCGCGCAGGAACGTGGACGGATGGAAGGTGCCGGCCCCCACTTCCAGGTCCAGCGATTGGATCAGCACGCAGCCGTGCTGCGCCCAGAACTGGTTGAGGGTCTGGATCAGACCCTGGAACGTGATCGGAACGGACCGGGAGACGGACATGCAGCAAAGACCGACAAAAGGGGTGCGCTAGTATAGCGACCGACTTGCGGGGACTTCCGCGCACCGGACCTGACCATGGATTCGCGACCTGCCGCGCAGCCGCCCGCGGTACCCGCACCCGTTACCGTGTCGCTGCCGCCCGGGCGCCTGAGTTTCGAGCGCGTGGCCGCCGCGCTGCTCGCCGACGGCCTGGTCGCGCCGGCCGAGCGTGGCCGCATGCAGTTCTCGGTGCAGTCCGCGCGCACCGCCAGCGACGTGCATCCGCTGGTGCTGCTGTCCAACCTGAAACTGGCCGCCACCCGTCCGCCGGGCAGCGAGCTGGGCCTGGAACGGTTGACCGAATGGCTGGCGCAGCGCTGCGGCCTGCGCTACCTGCGCATCGACCCGACCCGGGTCGACGTGGCCGCGGTCACCGCCGTGGTCTCGCACGCCTACGCGCGCCGCCACCGCATCCTGCCGCTGGCGCTGGACGGCGAACGCCTGCTGGTGGCGACCAGCGAGCCGCTGGCGCTGGACTGGCTGGCCGACGTGCAGCACCTGGCGCGGCGCCGGATCGAGATCGCGGTGGTCAATCCGCTGGACCTGCACCGCTACACGATGGAGTTCTTCGGCGTGACCCGCTCGGTGCGCGGGGCCAAGGACGGGCGCACCGAGCAGAGCAGCGGCCTGCCCAGCTTCGAGCAGCTGGTGGAACTGGGCCGCGGCGGCGACGTCAACGCCGACGACCACCACATCGTGCACATCGTCGACTGGCTGCTGCAGTACGCCTTCGAGCAGCGCGCCAGCGACATCCACCTGGAGCCCCGGCGCGAGGCCGGGCGCATGCGCTTCCGCATCGACGGGGTGCTGCACAAGGTGCTGGAAGTGCCGCCGGCGGTGATGACCGCCATCGTCAGCCGGATCAAGGTGCTCGGGCGCATGGACCTGGCCGAGCGGCGGCGTCCGCAGGACGGGCGCATCAAGACCCGCTCGCCGGGCGGGCGCGAGACCGAGATGCGCCTGTCGACCATGCCCACCGCGTTCGGCGAGAAGTGCGTGATGCGCATCTTCGACCCGGACGCGGCGTTCAAGGGCGTGGACCAGCTCGGCTTCAGCGCGCAGGAAGCGGCCGGCTGGACGGCGCTGGTCGAACGCCCGCACGGCATCGTGCTGGTCACCGGCCCGACCGGCTCGGGCAAGACCACCACGCTGTATTCCACGCTCAAGCGCCTGGCCACCCCGGACGTGAACGTGTGCAGCGTCGAGGACCCGATCGAGATGATCGCGCCGGAGTTCAACCAGATGCAGGTGCAGACCAACATCGACCTGGACTTCGCCAGCGGCGTGCGCACCCTGCTGCGGCAGGACCCGGACATCATCATGATCGGCGAGATCCGCGACCTGGAAACCGCGCAGATGGCGGTGCAGGCCTCGCTGACCGGGCATCTGGTGCTGTCCACCCTGCACACCAACGACGCGCCCTCGGCGGTGACCCGCCTGCTCGACCTGGGCGTGCCGCACTACCTGCTCGCCTCCACCCTCAACGGCGTGCTGGCGCAGCGCCTGGTGCGCACGCTGTGCGGCCACTGCAAGCGCCCGCACACGCTCAGCGAGATCGAATGGGACGCGCTGCGCGCGCCGGGCGAAGCGCTGCCCGAGGAGCTGCAGGTGCACGCCCCGGTCGGCTGCCTGGAATGCCGCCGCACCGGCTACCTGGGTCGGGTCGGCCTGTACGAACTGCTGCCGGTGACGCCGCGCCTGCGCAGCCTGATCCGCGCCGACATGGACCTGGCCGGCTTCAGCCGCGCCGCGCAGGCCGAGGGCGTGCGCAGCCTGCGCCGCGCCGGCCTGGAAAAGGTCGCCGCCGGCCTGACCACCATCGAGGAAGTGCTGTCGGTGCTGCCGCCGCGCGAGTGAGCTTGCGGCGGCGAATGGTGGCGCGATCGCGGCGGCGGCGACTTGTCCACCCGCAGCGGCGTCAGCTGCGCTAGAACGGTCGGGCCGCCCGGGGGACACAAGGGACGGCATGCGGGCCGCGTTTCCAGACCTCGATCGCTGCGTTGCCCGCTCCAGTGCGGCAGCGCGCCGCGCTTCGCCTGTGCGTGGCTCTTCCCGTAATGCACGTCGATGGAAGTGCAAGGAGATCGCGCAATGACGACAACCACACTGTATGCGTGGGTGAACCCGGTCGGCGCCGGCGACACCGGCTTCATCCAGCAGGCTCCCCGGCTCAGCTCTCTGGTCGACCATACCTGGGTGACCAGCTACGACAACCGCGAGCACCCGTACACGCTCGACGAAGTTCTCGCCCACCAGCAGCAGTACTGGTATTGCTGGGGCGTGTTTCATCCGACCGGGCAGAGCAAGAAATCCCCCGGCGGCTATGCCGGGCAGGCGCAGGCCGACCTCGGCCACGCCAGCTGCCTGTGCCTGCCCAACCTTCCCTCCAAGGACAACCCGCCCGCGCAGGGCACCATCTTCCGCTACGCCATCAACGGCGTCTGCCACCAGCTCGCCAACCAGGTGCTGTGGGCGACCGGCAATGCCAGCACCGCTCCGCTGACGGTGCGCATCGCGCGCGGCTACTGGCTCAGCACTGCGTTGTACGGCACCTATGGCCGCAACTGGCTGTCGAACGCCTGGGAGGAAAAGAAGAACGCCTGTGCCGTGGGCGCGGCGCTGATCGCCGCGCACGACAGCGACGATTTCGCTGCGCGGGTGCATGCCGCCGTGGGCGAAGCGCTGACCGCGGATGCGCGCGAAGGCGTGCTGCACCTCCGCGAGGCAGCGGTGGCGAAGATCGCGGCCATCGCCGCGCGCGAAACGCTGCAGGCCGAGCCCGCCACCAGCCAGGCCGAGGGCGAGGAAATCAACCGCATTGCCCTGGAATTCCAGGAGGAAGCGGCCAAGGCCCTGACCCCGGAACAGTACCGGCAGATCTTCGAATTGGATCCCGACGAACGGCTCACGGTCGTGGATCCGGCGATGCTGGCGTAAGCCCCTGTCACCAGCGCTGCGTCCACCCGCTCGAGTGGCGCAGCGCTTATGCCAGTACCAACCTGTTGCTGCGGCAAACGACTGTCGTGCAGCTGAATTGGGGCGCGCGACAGCCGTGCAGGGCGCCACAGGCTTGGAAAAAGCCGCGAAGGTCTGTCTACAATCGGGTCGACCCCACCCGAGTTGCCGCCCGCCGATGACGCCTGCGCCCTTCCTGATCCTCGAAACCGGCGAGCCGGTGGCGACGATGCGGCGCTATGGGCGCTTCCCGCACTGGATCCGCGTCGCCGCCGGCCTGGCCGAGCGCGACACGGTGGTGGCCAATGTCGCCGCCGGGGAGGCGTTGCCGGCGCGGGGCGACTTTGCCGGGGTGATCGTCACCGGCTCGGCGGCGTTCGTCACCGACCGCGCCGAGTGGAGCGAGCGCTCGGCCGACTGGCTGCGCGAGGCGGCTCATGCCGGCACCCCGCTGCTGGGCATCTGCTACGGGCATCAGCTGCTGGCGCATGCGCTGGGCGGGGAAGTCGCCTACAACCCGGCCGGGCGCGAATCGGGTACCGTGCACATCGACCTGCATCCGCCGGCGTTCGACGATCCGCTGTTCGCCGGCCTGCCCGAACGCTTTCCGGCCCACGCCACGCACCTGCAGACGGTGCTGCGTGCGCCGGCCGGCGCCACCGTGCTGGCGCGCTCGGCGCAGGACCAGTGCCACGCCTTCCGCTGGGGCGAGGCGACCTGGGGCGTGCAGTTCCACCCGGAATTCGCCACCCACCACATGCGCGGCTACGTGCACGCCCGCGCCGAGTGTCTACGCAGCGCCGGCCGCTGCGCCCGTACCATCGCCCGCGAGGTCAGCGCCGCGCCGCTGGCGCGCAAGCTGCTGCGGCGCTTCGTTCAGCACGCGCGCGGCCAGCAAAGCGCCGGCGGCCAGGCAAAACCGCGATAATCTGTGCAGGCGCCGCGCTGTACGGCGTTCCCCCACTTCGGATTGGCAATGATCGAGATTCGCAAGCTGCCGGCCTCGGCCGGCGCGGAATGGCTGTTGAGCGGAATTGCGCTGTTGCGCCGCGCGCCGCTGGCGCTGGGCCTGTTGGGCGTGATCTGGGGCCTGGCGGCGCTGTTGGCGTTGCTGATGGGCGCGCTGAACCCGACCCTGGGCATGCTGGCGCAGTTGCTGCTGGGCCTGGCCGGACCGTTGCTGTTCGGCGGGCTGGTGTGGGCGGTGCGCGAAGTGGACCAGGGCCGCGTCGCGCAGCCGGCGCACCTGCTGCAGGGCCTGCACGACGGCCGTGCGCCGCGACTGCTGGTGGCGCTGCTGCCGCAGGTGCTGGTCGGCCTGGCGCTGGGCGCGCTGGCCTTGGTCGTGGTCGGTCAGAGCGGCTGGGAGCAGCTGGGGACGGTCATGAACCAGCTCAACGAGCTCGGCCAGTCCAGTGCCCAGCCGGATCCGGCGCAGGTCGAGCAGTTGGTGGCCACGCTGCCGGCGATGCGCATCCTGCTGTGGCTGCTGATGGTGTTCGTCGGCTTCGTGGCGGTGACGCTGACCCTGTTCGTGCTCGCCCCGCAGGTGATGTTCGACGGCCGCGGCGGCCTGGCGGCGATGCGCAACAGCCTGCGCGCCTGCCTGCACAACCTGCCGGCGATGCTGGTGTTCTTCATCCTCGCCTTCATCGCGATGTTCGCGCTGTATTTCGCCCTGGTGCTGGTGATCCTGCTGGTGCAGGCGCTGGCCGGGCCGACCATCGCCGCCCTGGTCGCGCAATTGCTGCTGATGGCGCTGGCGATGCCGGCGCTGGCCGGCGCGGTCTATGCGGCCTGGAAGCAGATGTTCGTGCACAGCGGCGATGCCGCGCCGGCGGTGCCGCCGCCTTCCAATGTGTTTGTGGCCTGAAGGCCGGGATTGGGGAGTTGGGATTGGGGATTCGTAAGAGCGGCTGCTGACGGTTTCCCGGTCGTCGCTTTTACGGAGCTCTAGCTTTCCCGAGCGTTTGGAGCTGCGCTACGTAGCGAAGGCGCCGCAGTCCCGGCTTTTGCGAATCCCTAATCCCGAATCTCCAATCCCGGCTTCTTGGTCACCGCACTGGCCGCAACGATGCCGATCTCGTACAGCAGGCACATCGGGATCGCGAGCATCAGCTGCGAGACCACGTCCGGCGGGGTCAGTATCGCGGCCAGCACGAAGATGCCGACCACCGCGTAGCCGCGGCCATCGCGCAGCTGCTGCGGGGTGACCCAGCCGAGCAGGGCCAGGATCACCAGCGCCACCGGCAGTTCGAAGCTGGCGCCGAAGGCGAAGAAGATCGCCAGCACGAAGTCCAGGTAGGCGCCGGCGTCCGGGGTGAGCTGGATGATGTCCGGCTTGAACGTGGTCAGGAAGTGGAACACCGCCGGCAGCACCAGGAAATAGGCGAAGGCGCAGCCCACGTAGAACAGCAGCACGGCCGAGGCCAGCAGCGGCAGCGCCAGGCGCTTCTCGCGCTGGTACAGGCCCGGCGCGACGAACGCCCAGGCCTGGTACAGCAACCACGGCGCGGCGATGAACACGCCCACGAAGAAGGTCAGCTTGAGCGGGGCGAACACCGCGCCGGCCGGGTGGGTGGCGATCACGCTCTGCCCGATCGGCAGCTGCGCCAGCATCGGCGCGGCCAGCCAGGTGTAGATGGTCTTGGAGAAGGGCAGCAGCGCCAGCACCACCACGCCCAGGCCGGTCAGCGCGCGCACCAGGCGCGCGCGCAATTCGACCAGATGCTCGATCAGGCTGCTTTCGGCTTCCGGATTCATCGCGGCGCCTCAGGGTCGCCATTCGGCGATGCGGCGCCAGGCGCCGGCGGAGTGGGGGCAGGGGCGTGCGCGGCGGGCGGCGTCGTGCCGCCTGGCGCGTGCGTCGGCGCAGTCGGCACGGTGGCCGGCACCGCGGCGGCAGGAGCGGGAGCCGCGGACGGCGGCAACGGTTCGCCTGCTGGCGCCGCCGGCTGCGGTTCGATGGCCGCAGGTGCGGCCTCGGCGGGTGGTTCGGGTCCGGTCGGGTCGATCTCGCGGCGCAGCGCCTCGGTCTCGCGCTGCAACTGCTGGCCGCTGTCGCGCAACTGCGATTCGGCCTGGCGCAGCGAGGCCTGCACGTCCTGCAGGCTGCGCCTGAGTTCCTCCGCCTCCAGTTCGCGCTCCAGTTCCTGCTTCACCGAGTCCCATTGCGCGCGCGCGCGGCGCACCCACAGACCGGCGAAGCGCGCCGCCTTGGGCAGGCGTTCGGGGCCGAGCACCACCAACGCCACCACCGCGATCAGCAGCAGTTCGCTGAATCCGATATCGAACACGCCGACGGCTTCCTGTTCAGCGCGCGTCGCGGTCGCGTTCGGCCTGGGTCTCGCGGGACTGTTCGCTGCTGCGCGACTCGTCGCCAAGCTGGCCGGCGGGTTTGTCGTCGTCGCGCATGCCCTTCTTGAACTCCTTGACCGCACTGCCCAGATCCTTGGCGCCGCTGGTCAGCCGCTTGGTGCCGAACACCAGCAGCACGATCACCAGCACGACAAGCCAGTGCCAGATGCTAAAACCGCCCATGATCCGCTCGCAGAAAAGTCGTAAGGAACAAGGAGGATAACGCACCGCGCCGCGGTGCGTTCAGTGCGGCGCGCCGTCCCGCGGATTCTAGTGGTTGCCGTCCAGCGACTCGGTGCGGATCTCGCCCTCGGACACCGGCTGGAAGCCCTGCTGCGGCGGCGTCTGCGGCGGGGCCTGCAACGGCGCGGTGCTGGCGCCGTTGGCGGGGTCGGCGACCGCCGGCGGGGCGGTTTGCGCCGGCGGCGGCGGTGGTGGCGCCATGGCGGTGCCGCGATCGCCGCTGTCGGTGCCGCGGTTCTGCCGCGCCGCGTAGGTGGCTTCCTCGAGCTTGTCGCGGAAGGCGACCACGTCGTTGGACGGCAGCGTGGTGGTGCGGCCTTCGAAGATCATGCGCGGGGTGGTGTTGCTGCCGTACACGTTGAGGTCGGCGGCATCGTCGATCTGCAGCGCCGCGCCGTCCAGCGCCACGCCGGCGAACAGGCCGCGCGCGCGCGACCACGACCAGATCTCGGCCTTGAGCTGGCCGTCGGTGGCGGCGGCGGCGTTGCGCCCCACCGGGCCGGCGGCGACGCCGGCATCGGCGCCGAGGGTGAACTTGCCGTTGACGATGTTGTCCAGGCTGCGATCGTTGCGGAACACCAGCACCACGTCGGAGGACTGCACGCCGACCTGGAAGCCGATGCTGCCGCCGGTGAGCTTGACGAACACCGGGTTGGACCAGGTGCCGTCGGGGCGCTTGACCGACATCAGGCCGTGGCCGCGGCGGCCGCCGATGACCAGGCCGGCCTTGAGCGTGTCCGGGATCACCACGATCGCGCGGCCCTCGTCGAGCAGCTTGTCGGGGATGGATTGCTCGGGGATCTTCTGGATGTCGGTCAACACGCGCAGCGCGTTGCGGGCGCGCTCGTCTTCTTCCGGGCCGGCCACGGCGTGGCCGACGAACAGCGTGGTGCTCAACAACAGGGCGAGGCGCGGCAGGCGAGGCATGGCGGGCTTCCGAAATAGGTCCGCAGCAAGATACTGCAAGTGCTTGAACTTAGTCACAGCGCAATGAATCGGCAATGAGCGCGCACGGCACTGCGCGGGCGTGTCGATCGTTGCGATAGACACGATCGCGACGCGCGCGGCGGGCGGCTCTGCCACAATGCGCGCATGTCCGACGCACCCGAGACCGCCGTCCTGGTGGTGAACCTAGGCACGCCCGAGGCGCCGACCGCGCCTGCGGTCGCCCGTTACCTGGCCGAATTCCTCGGCGACAAGCGGGTGGTCGCCATCCCTAGGCTGTTCTGGTGGCCGCTGCTGAACTGGGTGATCCTGCCGCGGCGCTCGCCGCGTTCGGCGGAGAAATACGCGCTGGTGTGGCTGCCGGAAGGCTCGCCGCTGGCGGTATACACGCGGCGCCTGGCCGAGGGCATGCAGCGCGAACTGCCCGGGCACCGTGTGGCCTGGGCGATGCGCTACGGCGCCCCGGCGCTGGCGCCGGCACTGGATGCGCTGCGCGACGGCGGCGTGCGCCGGCTCGTGGTGCTGCCGCTGTACCCGCAGTATTCGACCACCACCACCGCCTCGATCGAGGACGTGGTGCAGGCCTGGCAGGCGCGCAATCCGCAGCTGCCGGTGACCCTGATCGAGGACTATCCGACCGATCCGACCTGGGTCGAGGCGGTGGCCGACAGCGTGCGCGCGCACTGGGCGCAGCACGGCCGCGGCGAGATCCTGTTCTTCTCCTTCCATGGCCTGCCGCAGCGCGTGGCCAACAACGGCGACCCGTATCCGCAACGCTGCGAGGCCAGCGCGCAGGCGATCGCCGCGGCGCTGGGCCTGGGCGCGGGCGAATGGCAGCTCGGCTACCAGTCGCGCTTCGGCGCCGAACGCTGGCTGCAGCCGTATGCGGAGCCGAGCCTGTGGCAATTGGCCGAGCAGGGCACCAAGCGGGTCGACGTGATCTGCCCGGGCTTCGCCACCGACTGCCTGGAAACCCTGGAAGAAGTGGCGATGGGCTTTGTCGAGACCTGCGCCGCGCGCGGCATGCAGGTGCGCTACATCCCCTGCCTCAACGACGCCCCGGCGCACGTGCGCGCGCTGGCGCAGCTGGCCGCCCGCGCCGCATGAGCCTGCGCGCGTTCGCCTGCCCGTCGCGGGTGGGCACGTTGGCCGGGCTGCGCAGCGGCGATCCGCACGGCCCTAAAGTGCTGGCGGTGCACGGCTGGCTGGACAACGCCGCCAGCTTCGTGCCGCTGAGCGCGCAGCTGCCGCAGCTGGACCTGGTGATGCTGGACCTGCCCGGCCACGGCCACAGCGCGTCGCTGCCGGCCGGCGCCGAGTATCTGTTGACCGGCGCGTTGCATCCGCTGCTGGACGCGGCCGACGCGCTGGGCTGGGAGCGCTTCGCGGTGATCGGGCATTCGATGGGCGCGGCGATCGCCAGCACCCTGGCCGCGGCGGCGCCGCAGCGGGTCGACAAGCTGGTCGCGATCGAAATGCTCGGCGGCCTGGCCGAGACCGTCGAGGGCACCGTGCAACGCCTGCGCGACAGCGTCGCCGCGACCCGCCGCGCCAGCGCCTCGCCACTGCGCGTGTTCCCCGACCTGGCCGCACCGGTGCGCGCGCGGATGCTGGCCAACCAGCTCAGCGAGCCGGCGGCGCGGCTGCTGGTCGAACGCGGGGTCGAGGCGGTGGAGGGCGGCTACGTGTGGCGCAGCGACCGGCGCCTGACCCTGCCCACCGCGGTGCGGCTGAGCGAGGCGCAGGTGCAGGCGCTGCTGGCCGGCATCGAGTGCCCGACGCGGGTGATCTACGCCGACCCGGCGCAGGCGTATTTCCCGGAGACGTTGCGCAACGAACGCGCGGCGCGGCTGCGCCATGGCCGCGTGCACCTGCTGCCGGGCACCCACCACCTGCACATGGAGCAGCCGGACGCGGTGGCGGCGCTGTTGCGCGACTTCTTCTGAGCCATCGGCGGCCGGCGCCGCGGCGCGCCGTGCTGCCGGTGCTGCGCGGCGTGCGATCCCCGCAACGGTGGGCGTGCGCCGCTTCCGCAGTGGGCGCGACGGCGTGGTCGCCGCACTCCCATGGATGCCAGCGTGCGCATGGACGCCGCGATCGCATCCTCAAGTTACCGGCGGCGTCGCCGATAACGCATTGCCGATAGCGCATTGGGCGCGCAACACGCCGCAGTCGCGATCCACCCGGCGTCACAGTTCGGGATGTTGTCGTAGACCGGTCGCGTTTCGGTAAAGCTTGGTGGCCAGGGTACGCGTGGGCAATTGCGCCCCAACCTCTCCCCGCCCCGATGATCCGTCTCCTGCGTCGTTATCCAGTCGGTCCCCGGCTGACCTTCGCCTTCGCCGTCTTGCTGTCGATCTGCTGCGCGCTGATCGTCGCCAGCCTGGCCGCCATGGCCATGGCACGCCAGCAGCTCGACGACATCAGCCTGGACAAGATGGAGAAGATCCGCCTGTCCGACACCATGGTCGCGGCCCAGGCGCGGCTCGAAATCGGCCTGCTCAACGATGTGATCCTGACCAACCCCGACGAGAAGCGGGAGATCGTGCGCGCGATCGGCCAGGCCGGGCGCGACTATGCGCAGGCGCGCCGCAAACTGTTCGCGATGCGCCTGGATCCGGCCGACCGCACCGGCGCGCAGCGCCGCGCCGCGATCGACCAGGCCTACGCCCAGGTGCAGCCGTTCCAGACGCAGGTGCTGGCGCTGGCCGCCGACAACCAGAACCTGGACGCGCAGACCCTGCACCTGTACACGCTGCAGCCGCTGCTGGCGCACTGGCAGCAGGCGATCCAGCGCAATGCCACGCACCTGCGCTCGCTCAGCGATCAGGCGTACGCCGATGCGGTGACGACGATGGCCCGCGCGCGCTGGATGCTGCTGCTCGGCGGCGGCCTGCTGCTGGCGGTCAGCGCCTGGCTGGGCTGGTGCATCACCCAGAGCCTGGTGCGGCCGCTGCGCGAGGGCACGCGGATCGCCGCGGCGATCGCCGCCGGCCGTCTCGACGAACCGCTGCCGGTGCACGGCAACGACGAGGCCGCCGAGCTGCTGCGCAGCATGCAGACCATGCAGGCGCAGTTGCGCGCGGTGCTCGCCGAGCAACGGCAGATGGCGCAGCGCCACGCCGCCGGCGCGGTCGCGCACCGCAGCGATGCAGCGGCGTTCCCCGGCGAGTACGGGCAACTGCTGCACGATGCCAATGCGCTGGTCGAGTTGCACGTGGGCACCGTGCAGTCCACGGTCGCGTTGATGCAGCGCTACGCGATCGGCGATCTCAGCGAGGACATGCCGCGCCTGCCAGGCGAGCAGGCCGCGATCTCCGACACCATGGATGCGATCAAGGCCAACCTCGGCGCGCTCAACCGCGACATCTGGCATCTGGCGGCGGCCGCGGCGGCCGGCGATTTCAGCGCACGCGGCGACGTCGGCCGCCACCAGCACGATTTCCGCATCATGATCGAAAGCCTGAACCAGCTGATGGCCGCGGTGGACGGCAACCTCGGCGCGCTGTCCACGCTGTTGCGCGCCATCGCCTGCGGCGACCTGGGCGTGCGCATGCACGGCGAATTCCATGGCGTGTTCGCGCGCATGCGCGACGATGCCAATGCCACCGCCGACCAACTGGCGGGGATCGTGGCCGGCATCCAGCAGGCGGCGGCGGCGATCGACAGCGAAGCCGGCGCCATCGCCGGCGGCCACCAGGATCTGTCGCGGCGCAGCGCCGAACAGGCCGGCGCGCTGGAGCGCACCGCGGCGTCGACGGCGCAACTGACCGAGACCGTCAAACAGAACGCCGTGCATGCGCACCAAGCCAACCAGCTGGCGGACGCGGCCGCCGCGGTCGCGCGCCAGGGCGGCGCGGCGATCGACGAAGCGGTGACGGCCATGCAGGGCGTGCAGGGGTCTTCGCGCAAGATCGGCGAGATCATCGCGGTGATCGACAGCATCGCGTTCCAGACCAACATCCTGGCCCTGAACGCGGCGGTGGAAGCGGCGCGCGCCGGCGAACAGGGCCGCGGCTTCGCGGTCGTCGCCAGCGAGGTGCGCGCGCTGGCGCAACGCTCGGCCGGGGCGGCGAAGGAGATCAAGACGCTGATCGAGGCGTCCCTGTCGCAGGTCGCGGTGGCGTCGGCGCAGGTCCACGGCGCCGGCCAGACCATGGGCCGGGTGCTGGCCTCGGTGCGCGAGGTCAACGACGTCGTGGCCGGGATCGCGGTGGCGTCGCAGGTACAGTCGGCCGGCATCGAGCAGGTCGGCCAGGCGATGGCGCAGATGGACCGGACCACGCAGCAGAACCTGGCGCTGGTGGAGCAGGCCACCGCGGCGTCGCATGCGCTGGAACAGCAGGCCGGCACGCTGGCCGCGGCGGTGGCGGTGTTCCGGCTGCAGGCGCGCGCCGAGGCGCCGCCGCCAGCCGTGGCCGCTCCGGCAGTGGCCGAGCTGGATCTGGCCGTCGGCGCCTAGCCGGGCATGGAGCGGTTGCGCGGGACGCCGTGCGCGGAGCTGCGCGGCGCGATCGGGGCGCTCAGGGTCGCCGGCGACAGGGAATGAGCGCTGGCGGCTGAATGCGGGGCCTACACAACGTTCGTGAAGCTTGTGTGTAGAAAAAATTTCGCTTAAGTTCCCGCCACGCCTGCCGACAAAACAGGCATAGACGCGATACGTCTTGCGTACGCGGCCCGATCCCGGCGTCATGACATGCCGGCGTAGTGCCGCACAGACCGTATCGTTCGCTGGCGCCGGAGGTCGCGCCAGGTGTGAGGTAGGCGGGGAGAGGGGGCCTGCCGGGCGCTGCGCATGGAGTTCTTCTTCCGCAGCGCTGAGGCGAAACCCGCCATCCCGTCCGTTTTTCTCCGATCTGTCCAATCGCCGCGGCGCTGCGCGCCTCCAGGCGCGATCTCTCCTGAAGACACTGCCGGATCCGCCCGGCATGCCGCGATTGCGCGCCTTGTGGCCGTGTCGCACCAAGCTGGCTGGCGGCCCGACCAGGCCCACCCCCCAAAGCGGCTCTGATACGTCCAGGCGTGCCCGGTTCATTGTCATGGGGGCACGCGGTCCACCGCGACCGGCAGGTCTCGTCCCGGCGCTAGGCCAGCGTCCGGGCTGAAACAGCTTCCATGCGTTCCCGGGTTGCGCGCGCAATAGCGGCGCGCCCGACACGGACTAGCTCAACAGCCGCCGCAACTGCGCCTTCAGGCGCCGCCCCTGCGCGTGGAAATAGTCGCGCTCGGCGCGCCAGGCCGGGAACCGCGCTTCCACCTCGCGCCAGAACGCCGGCGAGTGGTTGGCCTGCAGCAGATGGCACAGCTCGTGGACCAGCACGTATTCGAATGCCGAGGGCCGGCCCAGTACCAGCGCCAGATCCAGCGCCATCGAGCCGTCCGGCGCCAGCGAGCCCCATTGCGAGGACATCACCTTCAGCCGCACCCGCGCCGGCGCACGCGGCAGCGAGGGCAGATACTTGGGCAACCAGCGGCCGACATCGGCACGCGCCTGCGCTTCGTAGAACTCGCGCAGCGCGCGTGCGATCGCCGCATCGCCGGCGCGCGCCGGCAACTGCAGTTCCGCCCCGTCGGCATCGACCTGCAGCCTTGCGTAGCGGCCCTCGCTCCAGCGCAGCGGCAGGCGTTCGCCGCGCAGCGGCAGCCAGCCGGGCACGCCGCGCTGCAGGCCGGGTTCGTCGTCTTCGTCCTGGTAGCGCGCCAGCTGTTCGCCCAGCCAGTGCCGGTGCTCGAGCAGGAAGCGCTCGCCGGACACCAGGCTGGCGCGCAGCGGCAGGGTCAGGCGCGCGCCGCGTTCGTCCACGCTGAGCTTGATCCGCCGCGCGCGCGGGTCGCGCACGCGCAGCACGTCGATCTCGCGCTCGTCCAACCGCAGGCGGACGAGGTCGCGTTCGACAGCCGCGGTGGGCGGCGCGATCAGGCGACGAAGGAAATCGGGCATGCGCACAGCATACCGCTCATGCGCGCACGCACGGTGACAACGCGCAGCGATCGCGCTGCATGCTTCAGCTGAGTGTCGTTCACACTCGCCTCCCGAGCATTCGGCGTGGTCGGAAAGCGCACGCCGCGGCCCTTGCAGGAGCGGCATCAATCGCGCCGAACGAAGCCAGGACGCTGGCCGGCCTGGCAGCAGTCGGGGCTGAAGCCCCTCCCACAGTGCACCCAGCCGGCACGCCGGGGCTCTCCTGTAGGAGCGGCTTCAGCCGCGACGAGTGAAGTCGGGAAGTCGGCCGGCTTCGGTAGCAGCTGGTCGGGGCTGAAGCCCCTCCTACAGGTCACCCCAGCCGGCACGCCGGGGCTCTCCTGTAGGAGCGGCTTCAGCCGCGACGAGTGAAGTCGGGAAGTCGGCCGGCTTCGGTAGCAGCTGGTCGGGGCTGAAGCCCCTCCTACAGGTCACCCCAGCCGGCATGCGGGGGCTCTCCTGTAGGAGCGGCTTCAGCCGCGACCAACGAAGCCGGGAAATGCGCCGGCTTTGGTCCCTGTCCGGGCCGACAGCGCGAGGCACGATCGGCCGGACTCCCGCGGGCCTTGCCTCAGGTCTCCGCCTTGCTCAGCTTCAATGCCTCTTCCAGCAACAGGAACAGGCGCCGCACTTCGGCGCTCATCAGCGCGAAGCGGGCGTCCAGTTCGGCGCGCACGCCGTCCTGGTCGGCGTGCTCCAGCTGGTCCAGGGCGCCGTCGAGGAACTTCAGCTTGCGGATCACCAGGTCGTCGCCGAGCACGAAGGAGACGTGGTCGTCCAGGATCAGCGCCAGCTTGGTGACCTGCTTGCCGGCCTCCAGGTGCTTGTCGATCTCGTCGCAGCGCAGCTCCTGGTGCTGGCACTTGACCACCGCGCCGCCTTCGATCGGATCCTTCATCTCGCATTCCTCGCCCAGGCTCAGGCCTTCGGGCAGGGGCTCGCCGGCGATCCAGCCGGTCAGGATCGAGCGCGGCGCCACTTCCGCGTTCAGCGGCAGCGCCGGGAAGCTGCCCAGCACGCCGCGGATCTCGGACATCACGTTCTCGCCGGTCTTGCGGCTGGAGGTGTCCACCGCGACGTAGCCGTGCTGCAGGTCGAGCATCGCGTCGGTGCGCGAGGTCTTGACGAAGGCGCGCGGCAGCAGTTCGTGGATCAGGTCGTCCTTGAGCCGCTTGCGCGCCTTGCCGCCGGGCCGGCGGCCTTCCTTCTCCTCGATCTCGGCGACCTTGCGCTCGAGCAGGTCGTTGACCACCGAGCCGGGCAGGATCTTGTCCTCGCCGCCGACGGTCAGCCACAGGAACTCGGCGATGCGGTGCGACAGCACCTCGTGCTCGTCGCGGCCGAACGGGGAAATGAAGCCGCGCGAGCTCATTTCCAGCGGGCCGACCGGCTTGAGTTGCACCTCCGGCAGGAGCTTGTCGATCTCGGAGAAGTCGAGGGTGGTGGGGAAGCGGAACAGGGTCAGATTGCGAAAGAACATCGAGCATCCAGCAGAAGGAATCGGAACGGCCCGGCGCGGTGCGCAGGGTGGGCGGCGGGCATTGTCGCATCGCTCCCGCCTGGATACCGCAACGGGCGGTTCAGCGGCGCGCGCGCAGCGCCGGCAACGGCCTCACGCGTCGTTGTCGTCGATGGGCCAGGCCGCGGCCGGTGCGGCCTCGGCGCTGCCGAGCGTACGGAAATCGAACAGCGCCGGGTCGGCCAGCTGCGACGGCTGCACGTTGCCCATGGCGCGCGCGATCTGCTCGACGCGGCCCGGATGCTCGCGGTCCCACTGCTGCAGCATCCGTTCGACCTGGCGCCGCTGCAGGTTCTCCTGGCTGCCGCACAGCGTGCATGGGATCAACGGGAAGCCGCGCGCCTGCGCGTACTCGGCAATGTCGGCCTCGCGAACGTAGGCCAGCGGCCGGATCACCACGTGACGGCCGTCGTCGCTGCGCAGCTTCGGTGCCATCGCCGCAAGCCTGGCGTGGAAGAACAGGTTCATGAAGAAGGTGGCGACGAGGTCGTCGCGGTGATGGCCCAGCGCGATCTTGCTGATCCCGTTTTCGGCGGCATACCGGTACAGCGCGCCGCGCCGCAGCCGCGAGCACAGCGAACACATGGTCTGGCCTTCGGGCACCACGCGGCTGACCACCGAATAGGTGTCCTGCTCGATCACGTGCCAGGCCACGCCGAGCCCGCGCAGGTAATCGGGCAGCACCTGCGCCGGAAAGCCGGGCTGCTTCTGGTCCAGGTTCACCGCGACCAGCTCGAACGGCACCGGCGCCTTGCGCTGCAGCTGCAACAGGATATCCAGCAGGGTGTAGCTGTCCTTGCCGCCGGACAGGCACACCATGACCTTGTCGCCGGCCTCGATCATGCCGAAATCGGCGATCGCCTGGCCGACCTGCCGGCACAGGCGCTTGCCCAGCGCCGAGGGCGTGCGCCGCTCGCGCGGGGCGGGATCGGCGAGGAGCCGGGGCAGGGGCTTGGGTACGGAAGTCATCGGCGCGCATTGTAGTCGGCGCGCCGTACAGCGCGTTGTGCGGGAGGCATGCGCCAACCGCGCACGAGCGCGACGCAGCGCACGTTGCCGTCGTCGCATTGCACTGTGCCGGCGCGCACGCTATGCGCGCCGATGGCGCAGCGCAGCAAGCGTTTCGCCGGTGGGCTCGGTAAAGTCCGCCTGTCCCCGGCTTGCGAACCGCATCTGATGGCCCCGTCGGCTTCCCTCCGCAGTGAAGCTTTTTTTAGCGCGGTTTTTGGTAGCGCTACCATAACGTCGCGTATGGCGCGACGCGACAGCCGCGCAGGTTGCCGGATGCTGCGCCTGCGCGTTGCCCGGAAATGCGCCTGCAGCATCCGCGCGACAGTTGCGCAGGCCGGCCACTGTGATCGCGCCGCGCACATGCCGGTGCCGGCGTTCCTCCAGCGATGCGCGCCTGAGTCCCTCCCGCTGCCCTTCGCCGCCGCTGCGGCCGAACGCACGTCTGCTTGTTCCTCCCACTCGACAGGATTCCACCTCCCATGAGCAACTCCGTCTACATCGGCGCCAAGGAATACTTCCCGGGCATCGGCCGCATCGCGTTCGAAGGCAAGGCCTCGGACAACCCGCTCGCGTTCAAGGTCTACGACGCCGACAAGCGCATCGGC
>Ga0268256_1000458_pt1 | contig 35743 bp, 30 predicted proteins | sample AgamicAtAmrz_FD_200247 | JGI IMG/M metagenome (GOLD analysis project Ga0268256, IMG submission 200247) | Agave microbial communities from Guanajuato, Mexico - At.Am.rz (v2) (version 3) | ecosystem: Host-associated > Plants > Roots > Rhizosphere | place: Guanajato, Mexico | collected 2012-06-07 | reverse complement strand
TGCTGTCTCCGCTTCCTGAGGTTGCTGCTGATCCTGCTGAATTTCGTCTGAGACTTGCTCGTTTGGGGTGTTCTGTTCTTTACTACTCATGAATTTCTCCGCGTTTTGCACATTCATTTCGCTGGTTGGCTTATTATGGGGATTGGTATGACGGATTCAAGGGAACCTATCACATTGCCTTGCCGTTTTGGCTTATAAGGAACACCGACCAGATGAACAAACACTTTAACTGCATTGGTATTGTGGGTCATCCGCGCCATCCCACCGCGTTAACCACGCATGAGATGCTCTGGCGCTGGCTGACAGCCAAAGGTTATCAAGTGATCGTTGAGAAGCAGATTGCCCAGGAGCTGTCGCTTCACGACGTAGAAACGGGCACGCTGGCGGAGATTGGTCAGCAGGCTGATTTAGCCGTTGTGGTCGGCGGTGACGGCAACATGCTCGGCGCGGCGCGGGTGCTGGCGCGCTATGACATCAAAGTGATCGGCATTAACCGCGGTAATCTGGGCTTTCTGACTGACCTGGATCCGGACAATGCGCAGCAGCAGCTGGATGAGGTGTTGCAGGGCAACTATTTCGTCGAAAGCCGCTTTCTGCTGGAAGCGCAGGTGTGCAAATCGGACTGCTCACCGCGCATCGGTTCAGCCATCAACGAGGTAGTGCTGCATCCCGGTAAAGTCGCGCACATGATCGAATTTGAAGTCTATATCGATGAAGTGTTTGCGTTTTCTCAACGCTCCGACGGACTGATTATCTCAACGCCGACCGGCTCAACGGCCTACTCGCTTTCCGCTGGCGGACCGATTCTGACGCCGTCTCTGGAAGCCATTGTGCTGGTGCCAATGTTCCCGCATACGCTGTCGGCGCGACCGCTGGTAATCAACAGCAGCAGTACCATTCGTCTGCGCTTTTCTTCGCGCCGCAGTGACCTGGAGATCAGCTGCGACAGTCAGATCGCACTGCCGATTCAGGAAGGTGAGGATGTGCTTATCCGGCGCAGCGCCCATCATCTCAACCTGATTCACCCGAAAAATTACAGCTATTTCAATACGCTGAGCTCTAAGCTGGGCTGGTCAAAAAAATTGTTCTGAAAACCGGCCTCCCCTCTTTACTGGATAAAAAACCAGTTTATACTGTATGAAAAACCATATCTGTTTTTCCATACAGGTGAACCTATGCTGGCCCAACTGACCATCAGTAACTTTGCTATCGTTCGTGAGCTCGACATTGATTTCCAACGCGGTATGACAGCAATCACGGGTGAGACCGGTGCCGGTAAGTCCATTGCTATCGATGCGCTGGGATTATGTCTGGGCGGTCGTGCTGATGCCGATATGGTGCGTCAGGGTGCCAGCCGGGCCGATCTCTGCGCCCGCTTTCAGCTTAAGTCCTCTCCTTCCGCTCAGCGCTGGCTGACAGAAAATCAACTGGATGACGGCAACGAGTGTCTGCTGCGCCGCGTCATCAGCGCGGATGGTCGTTCCCGTGGCTTTATTAACGGAACGGCGGTGCCGCTTTCTCAGCTGCGCGATCTGGGCCAGTTACTGATTCAGATCCACGGTCAGCACGCCCATCAGCTTCTGACTAAACCCGATCACCAGAAACATCTGCTGGATGCCTATGCCGGTCACGACGATCTGCTGCAGCGGATGCGCGCCAGCTATCAGACCTGGCATCAGAGCTGCCGGACTCTGGCGCTGCATCAGCAGCAGGCGCAGGAGCGCGAAGCGCGTCGCGAGCTGCTGCAGTATCAGCTAAAAGAGCTGAATGATTTTGCGCCGCAGCAGGGCGAATATGAGCAGATTGATGAAGAGTACAAGCGTCTGGCCAACAGTGGACAGCTGCTCTCTACCAGTCAGCAGGCACTGCAGCTGTTAGCCGACAGCGATGACAACAACCTTCACAGCCTGCTCTACAGCGCGCGTGAGATGATCGCTGAACTCACCTCACTGGATGAGAAGCTCAACGGTGTTCACAACCTGCTGGAAGAGGCAGCCATTCAGCTGAGCGAAGCCAGCGACGAACTGCGCCACTACTGCGACAGCCTGGATCTGGATCCGAACCGCCTGTATGAACTGGAGCAGCGTATTTCGCGTCAGATTGCCCTGGCGCGCAAGCATCACGTCACGCCTGAAGGTCTGCCTGAACTGCACCAACAGCTGCTGGCCGAGGCCGAGCTGCTGTCGCAGCATGAGAGCGACCAGGAGAGCCTGCAGTCGCTGGTTGGCGAGCACTATCAGGCCGCACTGAAAAGCGCGGAGCAGCTGCATCAGCAGCGCGGCCACTATGCCGATGAACTGCAGCAGCTGATTACCCAGAGTATGCACCTGCTCTCCATGCCGCACGGCCAGTTCCGCATTGTCCTGACCTTTAACCCGGATCAGCTCACCGCAGACGGCGCCAGCCGCGTCGATTTCCAGGTGACGACTAACCCGGGTCAGCCGCTGCAGCCGCTGGGCAAAGTCGCCTCCGGTGGTGAGCTGTCCCGTATAGCGCTGGCGATTCAGGTGATCACCGCGAAGAAAATGGAAACCCCGGCGATGATTTTCGATGAAGTCGATGTCGGGATCAGCGGGCCAACCGCTGCGGTAGTCGGTAAACTGCTGCGTCAGCTGGGCGAATCCACGCAGGTGATGTGTGTGACTCACCTGCCGCAGGTCGCCGGTTGCGGTCACCAGCACTTCTTTGTGAGTAAAGAGACCGATGGCGAGATGACCGAAACGCACATGCAGCCGCTGGACAAGCGGGCGCGTCTGCAGGAACTGGCACGACTGCTGGGCGGCAGCGAGGTCACCCGCAATACCCTGGCGAACGCAAAAGAACTTTTAGCCGCCTAGCAGCGCACTTTTTTAACCTACCGTGGTCTTAAGCTTGCTCTGTAGAGGTTTCCAACAGCGAAAAGGTTTATTATCATCGGCACTTATGTCGCCAGAGTAATAAAGCCTGCCGCAGGCAGAGTTCAGATTTTGATGGCAAGAAAATCGCCTGTAAAAGGCGTTTGGCCCCGGAAAAGGAATGTTTAGATGCGCTGTAAAACGCTGACTGCCGCGGCAGTGGTAATGTTAATGATGACCGCCGGATGTTCCACCTTAGAGCGCGTGGTCTATCGTCCTGATATCAACCAGGGCAACTACCTGGTTGCCAACGATGTGGCCAAGATCCATAACGGCATGACACAGCAGCAGGTGGCTTATACGCTGGGCACACCGATGATGAAAGATCCGTTCGGCAGCAACGTCTGGTATTACATTTTCCGTCAGGAACCGGGTCATGAAGATGTGAAACAGCAGACGCTGACGCTGACCTTTGATGGCAACGGTGTACTGACTCATATCGATAACAAGCAGAATCTCTCCCAGAGCGGCAACTGATCGAACAGCAGGCCGTCTGCATCCCGGATAGTCTGCACGACAGACAGCAAAAAGGCGCACTGAGCGCCTTTTTTTATGGCCGTTGTCCGCCAGTACTGGCGCAACACTGCCCTACTTTTTGCTTTCCGCCGCACGCTCTGCGCGCTGACGCCGCAACTCTTTCGGGTCGGCTATCAGCGGACGATAAATCTCAATACGATCGCCTTCGTTTATCACGTCATCCAGTTTCACCGGTCGGCTATAGACGCCGACTTTGTTGCTGGCGAGATCGATCTCACGACGCAGCTCAAGTAATCCGGATTCTCTGATGGCCTGTTCGACCGTGCTGCCCTGCTCCACCTTTACATAGCGCTGATACTGCTTATCGGGCAGCGCATAGACCACCTCGACGCTGATATCAGGCACGGTAGACCTCTTTGGCGCGCTGGGTGAACGCCTGCACCATGCTGTTAGCCAGCTCTTTGAAGATGCGTCCAAAGGCCATCTCAACCAGCATATTGGTGAATTCGAACTCCAGGCTGAGCTCAACCTTGCAGGCGTCATCTCCCAGCGAGACGAACTTCCAGCCGCCGGTAAGCTTGCGGAACGGCCCGTCAACCAGCTGCATGTGAATGCTCTGGTTGTCGGTCAGTGTGTTGCGGGTGGTAAATGTTTTGCTGATGCCCGCTTTCGACACGTCCACCGATGCAGTCATCTCATTTTCAGACGCATCCAGTACGCGACTACCCGTGCAACCCGGCAGGAATTGCGGATAGGCATCCACATCATTTACAAGTTGGTACATCTGCCCGGCACTAAACGGGACCAGCGCCGAACGACTAATCTGAGCCATAATGGTTCCTGTTCATCACGAAACCGCTGAATAATAGCATTTTCAGCGATTAAACAAAAATGTCCCTGAGTAAGGGTGTGCTAGAATATCCCGTTTCCTGCCGCCCTGCTGGACTGGGGATGCGATAACCGACTAAGTGATGTAAAATACGCCGCACTATGACAAAGAAAAAAGCACACAAACCCGGTTCTGCCACTATTGCCATGAACAAACGCGCCCGTCATGAATACTTCATTGAAGAGGAGTATGAGGCGGGATTATCGTTACAAGGATGGGAAGTGAAATCGCTTCGTGCCGGTAAAGCCAACATCAGCGACAGCTATATTCTGCTGCGCGATGGCGAAGCCTTTCTGTTCGGTTCAACCTTTCAACCCTTAGCCGTTGCCTCCAGCCATGTAGTCTGTGACCCGACGCGCAGCCGCAAGCTGCTGCTGAAGCAACGTGAACTTGACTCCCTTTATGGCCGCGTTAATCGCGAAGGTTATACCATCGTGGCGCTGTCGCTGTACTGGAAGAACGCCTGGTGCAAACTGAAGATTGGTGTTGCACGCGGTAAGAAAGAGCACGACAAGCGTGACGATATCAAAGACCGCGAATGGAAACTGGATAAAGCACGTATTATGAAGAATTCAGCGCGCTAACCACTGGATTTTAAGCTGTTTAGTTGCTAGTATTTGAAGTTCTGGGGCTGATTCTGGACTCGACGGGATTGTGAAGCCTTAGGAGCATGCCGAGGGGCGGTTTGCCTCGTAAAAAGCCGCAAAAAAATAGTCGCAAACGACGAAAACTACGCTTTAGCAGCTTAATAACCTGCTCTGAGCCCTCTCTCCCTAGCTTCCGCTCTTAAGACGGGGATCAAGAGAGGTCAAACCCAAAAGAGATCGCGTGGATGCCTTGCCTGGGGTTGAAGCGTTAAATCCAATCAGGATAGTCTGTTAGTGGCGTGTCTGTTCGCAGCTAACCGGCGAATGTAAAAACTGACTAAGCATGTAGTGCCGACGGTGTAGTAATTTCGGACGCGGGTTCAACTCCCGCCAGCTCCACCACATTATGTACCGGATACGTCCGGGAAAGTCCTGAAAGCCCGTTTGGAACCAGCCTTGCGGGCTTTTTTACGTCTGTAGTAGTCCGTAGAGATCCAGCCAAATCCAGCGATAATTGGTATACGTATTGGTATACGGTAAGATATATGCCAATAACGTATACCAATTCACGCAGGAATGCTCCGCATGGCAAGGACTACGCGCCCTCTCACCAACACTGAAGTTCTTCGATCCAAAGCCACAGATAAAGATTTGACTCTGCATGATGGTGATGGGCTTTTCATGGTTGTGAAAACTACCGGAAAGAAGCTTTGGCGCTTCCGCTATCAAAGGCCGGCGACAAAGCAGCGTACCATGATGGGCCTCGGTGCCTTCCCTGCCCTTTCACTAGCAGATGCAAGGCGCCTGCGCGCTGATTACCTCTCCTTACTCGCTAACGGCATTGACCCACAGACACAGGCTGAACAAGTCTCAGAACAGCAGCAGATCGCGTTAGACAGCATTTTCTCAACCGTGGCCGCTAAGTGGTTTATTTTGAAACAGGCCAGCGTTACACAGGATTACGCTAAGGATATCTGGCGTTCTCTTGAGAAAGATGTTTTCCCTGCCATAGGCGAGATTCCCGTGCAGGAGATTAAAGCTCGCAAGCTTGTAGAGGCACTGGAACCGATTAAGGCCCGTGGTGCTCTTGAAACTGTTCGCCGGCTGGTACAGCGCATTAACGAAATCATGATTTATGCAGTTAATACCGGGCTGATTGATGCAAATCCTGCTTCTGGTGTTGGTATGGCGTTTGAGAAGCCTAAAAAGCAGAATATGCCAACGTTGCGACCTGAAGAGTTACCAAATCTGATGCGTACATTAGTAATGTCTAATTTATCTGTTCCGACTCGCTGCCTGATCGAATGGCAGCTACTGACCCTAGTACGGCCATCTGAGGCTTCTGGTGCCCGGTGGGAAGAGATTGACCTTAATGCAAAGCTTTGGACGATTCCAGCTGAACGGATGAAGGCAAAACGTGAGCACGTTGTTCCTTTATCACTTCAGGCGTTGGAGATTTTGGACGTGATGAAGCCAGTCAGTGCTCATCGTGAATATGTATTCCCTAGCAGGAATAACCCTAAACAACCGATGAACAGTCAAACAGCTAATGCTGCGTTAAAGAGAATTGGCTACGGTGGAAAGCTTGTTGCTCATGGAATGCGTTCTATTGCAAGTACTGCTTTAAACGAAGCTGGTTTTAACGCTGATGTTATAGAGGCTGCACTAGCTCATACCGATAAAAATGAGGTGCGTAAAGCATATAATCGTTCAACATACCTTATCAAACGCATTGAGTTGATGGCTTGGTGGGGTAAGTTTGTTAACGAAAAATCACGTTAAGCTATTGATAAATAATAAATTTATTTTATAGGAAAAATCCTAGTAAAAACATTCAAGATCATATAATTTATAGATTGTTTACCAAAAAAGACCGAATAAGTTCTCTAAATTGAACCAAGAAGGGTTTATGGATAACGATCTTCCTGAAGAATGCTATCAAGCAATTCAATCTCTTATAAGGGCAACCCCAACAGTATTAGTTGGGTCTGGTTTCTCATGTGGTTATAACCTTCCAGGAATGAGCGAGCTTGGAAGTCATCTAATTAAAACCATTCCTGATTATCTTACGAATGATAGTATTAGGAAAACATGGGAAACTTCCTTAGAAAGGATAAGAGATAATTTGGAGAATGGATTAAATACCATATCTTTAGGGAGTGATGGCAGAAATGAAATCATTGACGGCTTAAGAAAGGAAACAGCGAGATTAATTTTAGAAAGAACAAAAATAGCAGAAGATATTATACAATCTCAATCATCCCATCACTCATTACCTTTGCCCAGGTTATTAAAAAAATTATTTTATGGTGCCCCCCAAAATGCTGAAAGCATTTCAGTCATAACAACAAATTATGACACATTGGTTGAACTTTTTTGTGACATTGCTTCTCTTCCTATAGATACAGGATTTAGTGGTTACAGGTACAGGAAACCCAGGAAAGAGAATCTTTTTTTAACCCAGTACAAACAGAGCTATGTTATAGATGGCAGGAAAATAACAAAAAAACATCAACCATCTTTAACTGTAAGAATTTATAAGCCACATGGTTCAATTACTTGGAACAAAACTGAAAATGGTCCAGTAGAAGTAACAAATGACACAAGCTGCATAGATAAAGCAATAGTTATCCCTGGACCATCAAAATATGAAGATGCTTTAACAAATACTCTATTCGATAGTATACGAACAGAGATGAACGCAGTGCTAAGTAAAACCAGCTCTTTACTTTGCCTCGGCTTTGGTTTTAACGATGTGCATTTGCAAGGGGTTATAAAAAACCGTTTGCGTGATGGAATGCCCACGTTAATTCTAACTCGAGGCCTGACTCCGAGCATAGAGTCATTAATACATGATCATAAGCATATTATTGCCATCTCTAAAAACGATGATGGGTCAGAGTGTTACTTTAACGGAGAAAAGTACTATTCTAAAAAACCCTTATGGGAGTTAGACCCATTTCTTATTGAATTCATTGAATAAGGCATAACTATGAGCATTTTTAGTTTTAATGAAGACTATTCAATTGGAGAGGTTCGTAGCGTAGAAAGCTCTCGCCTGACAATTAGAGTAACTGATAGCCAAAAATTGCAAAAAGCACGAGTAGGTAGATTGGTTGCAATACAAGCCTTAGGTGATGAATGGATCATAGGTATGATTGAAAAGGTTTGGAGAAAACCTATAGAGTTGACGGAGATAGTAAGTGAAGATGAATTCGAAGAAAATGAAATCGTCCCTATTGAAGAAAATGGTATATCTATTAGTCTAGTTGGCACCTATCGTAGTCGAGATGGAAAAAATCATAATATTTTTTCAAGAGCCATATTCTGCCTTCCAGAAATAAACAGGCCTGTATTCCCTATCGAAGATAAATTCCTAGAAGATTTCATGGGGATAATTAGTGCATCAGCTAAAAATCAGAGTTACGCACCATTGAAACTTGGTACGTACACGCTTGATGGTAAAGCTAATGCATTCATAGATGGCAATAAGCTCTTCCAACGTCATGCCGCTTTATTAGGCAGCACTGGTTCTGGTAAGTCTTTTACAGTTGCTTCAATACTTGAGCAGGCTGCCAAATTAAAAGACTCGAATATTATCGTTTTTGATTTACATGGCGAATACTCGACAATGGACTTTGCTAAGAAATTTAAGATAGCAGGTCCAAATGAGAATAATGAAGGTCTTAGTGAAATAATTTACTTGCCCTTTTGGTTACTTAATTTTGATGAGATGCAGTCGATTTTTGTCGATCGATCTGGCGAGAACGCCCCTAACCAAGCAATTGCATTAATGGACTCAATAATTGAAACCAAGAAAAGCGCCTTAGCTAAACTTGAGAAAAATGAACTTCTTGATGGTTTTACTGTAGATACGCCTATACCTTTTAGCATTAATGAGCTTCTTGGTTCTTTAGAAAATAAAAACAATGATGAAAAAGAAACAGGAGATGTGTATGCTACCGGAGCGAAAAAAGGACAACCTAAAACGGAAAAAGGCCCCTTACACGGTAAACTCTCACGTTTTTTAATTAGATTAAAAACTAAAATTAACGATCGCCGGTATGCTTTTATGTACAAAGCCCCACCGACATATGATGAATACTCCTCTCTTTTTGAAATTTCTGAAAAATTATTAGGTTTCGGCGAAACAAACGATAATGTCAATAGCGGGATAAAAATAATTGACTTTTCAGAAGTCCCGTCGGACATATTACCTGTAGTGATTAGCTTAGTTGCTAGAATTGTGTATCAAATACAATTCTGGACAGATCCTGGTGAAAACAGTGATATGCGACACCCGGTAGTAATGGTATGTGATGAAGCCCATCTTTATCTTCCTAACCACTCATCCTTGGTTGGGCCAATGGAGAAAAGAGCTTTGGAAAACTTTGAGAAAATTGCTAAAGAAGGTAGGAAATATGGAGTGGGACTATTTGTCGTAAGTCAAAGGCCATCAGATGTAAGCACAACTATCTTAAGTCAATGCAGTAACATAATAAGCATGCGATTATCCAATAAAACCGATCAATCCGTTGTTAAACAACTATTGCCCGAAAGCCTTGAAAGTCTAATGGAAGTATTGCCTACGCTTGATGTTGGTGAAGCAGTTGTAGTAGGAGATGCAACCTTATTGCCTACTAGAATTAAAATGGATAAACCACAACATGAGCCAAGGAGCGCTACAGTACCATTTTGGGAGAGATGGTCTGCAGCCAACGGAAAAGTTGATTTGAATCAGGCTGTAGAAAATTTACGCATGCAGTCTAGAGTGAAAAAATAATTTGTGACTAAGGAAAGACCTGTAACTAAGCAGGCGTTGCGCGCGCTCGTAGCCCCGCCACGCCTGCCCGCTTTATGTAGCAGTTTTCATGCACCTGCATGATTAGGCCTGAGCCGCGCCGCTGCTGGCCTTTACTGCCGTTCCAGGATGCCTGAGACTCATGCGTTTTCATGCAGCATAGACATGCACTCACTCAATGGACGTAAAAAAGCCCGGCACGGGCCGGGCTTCGGTGAGTTCCTGACTCTGCGGCTCAGAAAAGTTTACGCTTGCGGCGGTCGGTTCTGGCTCCCCGGAAAGGATGCGCACCGCTCACGCTCAGCACGTCATCACGGAACATCAGCGGCTGATTCTCGCTCGTCCATCGCTTAATGAGGTTCTGGACATATACGCGGTACAGCGTGTCGGCATCGTTCGCGCCTTCAATAACCCCCGGTGCATGCGTTGAGCCATTCCGTTCAAACTGGCTGTACTTCATCCTGAGCAGGCTGCTCAGCTCTGCGCCGTGAATAATGAAGAAATCATCAATCAGCGTATCAATGCGCTCATCCGTGATGCCCTCATGACAGAATACGTAAGCATTAGCCTTGTGACCCGTCACGTCTGCCAGCACCGGCAGCTTTTTTTCCTTTTCGGCAATAAGCCCGGCAAGGTCAGATGCCGTTTCCTGCTGCTCCAGATACTGCGCGCGCAGCGCCTTCATCTCCGGTGTGACGTTGCCGCCATTCTGTCCCAGCAGCTCACGGAAGCGTGCCCGGTTGTCCCGGCTTGCCTGCTCCATTTCGGCCTTACGCTGGCGCAGCTCGCTGAGGTTCTCAGCGGCGGCGTTCTCGGCCCGTCTTGCCTCCAGCCAGGCCAGCATCTTTGTATTGAGGTCTTCGATACGCAGCCGCCATTCAGAGGACAGCCCCTTTACCAGCTCGGTTGTGTGGCTGATAACGTCGGCCTCGGGTAACCGCAGGAGCCAACCAGCCTCCTTAAGTGGCCGCTGTGCTCTGGCCTGCGCCGTACCGATACGGTTGCCGGCGGCCCGAATCTGTTCGTCGGTCATCTGCTGCTGTGTCATGCTGTTTTTCCTCTCTGTCAGGGCTGTGCGTGGCGGTCTTTGCGGGCGCTGGCTGAACCATAGCGGCCCAGTGTCTGCGGCTGACGAACCGGCATGTTATTCTGCGGTTCCGGCTCTGCCGCTGCGGGCCTGTGCGGCTTCATGATGATTTTCTCAACGCTCTCCAGCGCGGTGAACGTGCAGGAGCAGTCGAGGTTCTGGCACTGGTACCAGGTACGCTTTACGGAGGGCGCTTCATAAGCGCTGGTGCGGGTGTAGGCCACCTGACCACATTCGGGACATTTCAGTGCCATCTCGTTTCCTGTCGGCTGGTTTCAGTAAGTCAATTGTGCCTGGTCTGGCACAGCGGCTTCTACCGAAGGGCGTTGTATGACGGACCAGACAAAAGCATTACTTCTGGCGAGCCAGGAAAAGGTCTCACTGAAGCCTGTTATCAGCTTTCAGTTTTATATAAATCCTTCACTATTCTTCACCAGAGAGAAAAAATATTAAATACAGTAAGTTAAGTGGTGAAGAGTGAAAAATTAATCCTTCACCCTCTGTTCACCATCGTTCATCAGCAGGTTTTTGGCCTTATTAATTCTTTAGAACGATTGGTTTTAAAAGTTTACTTATATTGGACCTAAAATTATTGGATAAAACCTTATCAGTACTTTTTGGTGCAGTCTGGTGCTATTCACGTACACGCATTTTTTGTGTGGTTTTTATGCGTCCGGTTAGACAGATTTCTGTTGTTGTCACCGGCAAAAATATTCGCAAAATAAAGAGCTACCCGATGCCGTACACACCTGTGCGGCGCTTCACGGACACCTAAGAGGTAGCTCATGCACACGACTTTAAACGCTCATTCATCCGCCCCGGCGGCCCCTGCCATGCCGGTATCATTCCCGGTCCAGGAACGCTTTATGCGCCTGCCGGAAGTGATCCACGTCTGCGGCCTGTCCCGCTCAACCATCTATGACCTCATCAGCCGCAGTGCTTTTCCGGCGCAGGTATCGCTTGGCGGCAAGAACGTCGCGTGGCTTGCCAGTGAGGTCAGCGCCTGGATGAATGCACGCATCGCAGCACGTGGTCAGGAACGTGCAGCATGATCTTCTCCAACTGTTGAGATTTTACGCCATGCTGCATTTTCCTGTGTCCCCTGGCTTGCGCGCCGGGGCCATTCCCTGGTACAGTCTTTCTGCTGTCGCAAAATCGGCAGCCGGGATTGGCGTCCTGAATATCTCAATGGCGACACCAGACGCCCCATGCGTCTTTTTTTGTGTCCATGCCTTAGTGCAACCATTTTTCGGGCTGCGGCGTTATTGCCGTAGTGCCGACTGTGTAATGGTGGCCCGGGCGGGGGCTTCTCACGAAGCGCCGGTATCCATTGAGGCCGGTTACGCCAACCCCGTCCGGGCCACCACCAGTGAAATTGGCGTTTCCGGTGGTGGCGATTACCGCTACTCAATGGAGACTGCCATCATGGCTACGGTCCTGAATTCCCCATACCCTCAGTTTGTTTTCGTCTTTGCCGCCGTGCGCCGTACTGAGCGCCAGCAGCGTATCCACATGCTCCGCACCGTTGCCGCTGACGAACGCACCGCCCGCCTGCCGCTGGCCCGCGATTACGTACTGTCCCTTGCCGCCCGCCTGCCGGTCCGGGAGGTGCGCGCATGACTCACGCCACCATTTCCCACGCCGACCTGTTACGCCTCGAGCACCTTCGCAACGCCGGGCGTTTTATCAGTGACATGAACTTGCTTCAGGAATGCCACGAACAGCCACCGGCAACACAGCAGGCGCAGCTGAACTCGCTGATTTTCCTCATCACGGAGCAGCTGGACGGGGTGGTTAGCCGATGTCAGGACGGCTGGATGAACGGGGAGGTCAAGCCATGAGCGCGCGTACCCTTTCTACTGAGCTGCGGTCCGCGCTTTCACGTCGCGCGGTGGCCTGCTCCTGGCTGACCGTCTGCCGCGAACAGAAGCGCTATCCCGGCCTGACGCTGGCGCGCCTTGAATACGCCATTGAAACCGAGCTGGAAGGCTTCTATCTGCGCCAGCACGGACGTCTGCGCGGTCAGGAAATTGCCTGCGCACTGCTCGAAGACCTGCTGGCTGCCGGGCCGCTGAAGTCGGTTCCATGCCTGAGCTTTCTGGGACAGGTGGTGATGGATGAACTCTGCGGGCGTCTCAAAGACGCGCCGGTGCTCCACTAGGGGAGAACAGAATAATGAAAATGACCGTATCCGATGCGGCAAAGGCCGCGCGGGGCCAGTGGCCCCGCATTCTGCCCGCGCTGGGCGTGAAGGTGGTGAAGAACCGCCATACCTCCTGCCCGGTATGCGGCGGAACCGACCGCTTCCGCTTTGACGACCAGGAGGGGCGCGGCACGTGGATTTGTAATCAGTGCGGTGCCGGTGACGGCTTGGACCTGGTGAAAAAGGCCCTCTCACTGAGTCTGACCGAAGCCGCTGCGCGGGTAAACGGCCTGACCGGCTGCCTGCCACCGGTGGACAGCACGCCTGCCGCAAGCGCGGGCGAAGATAACGAAGCCGCACGCGCCGCCGCCGTAAAGCAGGCCCGGCAGCTGGTCAGCAGCGCGCAGCAGGCAACCGGCAACGCCTACCTGTCCCGCAAAGGCTGGCCGGAGCAGCCCTGCCTGACGCTGGCGAAGCCGCAGAAAGTCGCGCTCACGGCCTATCGTGCAGGTGATTTGCTCATTCCCCTGCACGATACGGACGGCCAGCTGGTGAACGTGCAGCTGATTAACGCCGCGGGCGAAAAGCGCACGCTTAAGGGCGGCCAGGTCAAAGGCGCGTACCACGTTCTAAGCACCGGCAAACCGGCAGCGCGCATCTGGCTGACGGAGGGCTACGCCACCGGCATGACGGTGCACAGCCTGACCGGGGATGAGGTGTGGGTTGCCCTGTCGTCCGTTAACCTCCTTTCTCTGGCTGGCCTTGCCCGTGAAAAGCACGCCACGCTGCCGCTGCTGATTGCCGCCGACCGCGACCTGAACGGCGACGGCCAGGCAAAGGCGAAGCAGGCCGCCGAAGCCAGCCGCGCAGCAGTAGCCCTGCCACCGGTGTTCGGTGACTGGAACGACGCTTTTATGCAGCACGGTGAGGAAAGCACCCGGCTGGCGCTGGCCGAAGCCGCCACGCCGCCCGCCGCGAGTCCGTTCGACGTGATGAGCGAGGCGGAGTTTTCAGCCATGAGCGCCAGTGAAAAGGCGGAGCGCGTGGCTGAACACTACCGCAGCGCGCTGGCCGTGGACGCCAGCGGGGAAATTCTGTCCCGCTACCGTTCCGGCGCGTGGAAGGTGATTTCCGGGAAGCAGTTTGAGCGCGACGTGGCAAAGCTGTTTCAGCGCCTGCGCGCGCCGTTTTCAGCGGGCAAGATTTCGGGCGTGGTGGACACGCTGAAGCTGATGCTGCCGCAGCAGGCCGACCCGGCGCGACGCCTGATTGGATTCCGTAACGGCGTACTGGATACCCGCACCGGCGGCTTCAGCCCGCACAGTAAAGACTTCTGGCTGCGCACGGTCAGCGAGGTGGACTACACGAAGCCCGTTCAGGGTGAAACGCTGGCAGACCACGCGCCGCACTTCTGGCAGTGGCTCGACCGCGCCGCCGGACGGGACCCGGCCAAACGCGACATTATTCTGGCCGCGCTATTTATGGTGCTGGCGAACCGCTATGACTGGCAGCTGTTTCTGGAGGTCACCGGACCTGGTGGTAGTGGTAAAAGCATCATGGCTGAAATCGCCACCATGCTGGCCGGAACGGACAACACCACCTCCGCGACCATCGAAACGCTGGAGTCGTCGCGCGAACGCGCGGCGGTGATTGGGTATTCGCTGATTATCTTGCCCGACCAGGAAAAGTGGAGTGGCGACGGCGCGGGCATCAAGGCGATTACCGGCGGCGATGCGGTGTCCGTTGACCCGAAGTACCGCGATGCCTATTCAACGCATATTCCGGCGGTGATTCTGGCCGTCAACAACAACCCGATGCGCTTCACCGACCGCAGCGGGGGCGTGTCGCGCCGCCGGGTGATACTGCACTTCCCGGAAATTATCCCGGCAGACGAGCGCGACCCGCAGCTGAAGGAAAAAATCAGCGGTGAGCTGGCCGTTATCGTGCGCCAGCTGATGCAGCAGTTCAGCCAGCAGCAGCAGGCCCGGTCGCTGCTTCAGTCGCAGCAGAACTCGGATGAAGCCATGCGCATCAAGCGCGATGCTGACCCGATGGTGGACTTCTGCGGCTATCTGTTCACTACACCGGAGCCAAACGCGCTCTATATGGGGAACGCCAGCATCAGGCCGCTTCAGCCCAGGCGTTACCTTTATCATGCCTATCTGGCCTATATGGAGGCCAATGGCTACAGGAATCCGCTCAGCATGAAGATGTTTGGCCTGTCGCTGGAAAGCATCATGCGGGAATACGGACAGCACTACATGAAACGCCGGACAAAGCTGGGGGTACAGACCAACCTTGATCTAACGCAAGAAAGCAGTACCGACTGGTTGCCGAAGTGCGACGCCCCTGCATCAGCATGACTAACAGAACCGGCGAAAGCCGGTTTTTTTATCGCCATAGTTCACCAAGGATGAAGGATACTATCAACTCTTCACCAACATACCTGCAATTAATGTATTGATTTATATATCTAAATTTACATGATGAAGAGTGTGTACTATTATCTGTAAAATCTTTTCTAGACAGCTATCCTCTTGCCTGATAGTTAAATGGTCTCATTGCTCCGGTAAGTACCGGAAGTGAATATTGCTGACATCACTATGGATTAAGTCAAGGAGAGGAAGTTATCGAATGGTGTTAGGAATAACTTGTTAGAATTTTCGCCTTACGGCATTGCCAGCGGAAATTTTTGCTATACGTGCTTAGAGTTACAAACGCATCAGATCTTTGATTAGGCTAGTTATTTTTCGACTACTGAATGTCTAGTTACGCTGGCAAGGGATTTCAACTGACAATGGAGGATACTTGAGGGACATTCCTCAAGGAGAGCTATAGTACTAGCTATTTTTTAATCTGGATTAGTAGACACGTCATAAATTTTATTTCATAGTATATAATGAATCTTATATTTTTTGTTTAATAACTTTTTGCGCTCAAAAAAACAAATAATTCACTGAAGGTAATTTTACTTATCATATTATTGCTCTTCGACAATAAAATTAACGATTAGGAGATTAGTTATGAAAATTAGTGATGTTAATTTTGGAAGTATAGATGCTAAACACGAAGTGGACGGGCGTACTCCAGAAGAGGTAAGATATTTCGAGGATAGTTACGTCTTGCCGCCAAATATACACTTAGATGATTATTTAAATGGAAAAAAATACTATATTTCAGGACTTAAGGGAACAGGGAAGACAGCTTTATTAAGATATATTCAAATTAAAGCTGATAAAGAAAATTTTAGAACTAGCTTTATTTTGTTTAAATCCGAATTTGATTCTTATGAAAGAGAATCCCTTCATAACTCAATAATTTCAAACACACCTGAACCAGATGCCACTATTAGCCAATATGATTACGAGCAGGCATGGCGAATGTATATATATAAAACAATCGTTTCTTTAACTTTGTCCGAAAAAATTGACGCTTTTCAGAAAAATAAAATATGGACAGAGTTCAGGGACTTAATCTTGGCAATATCACCAGGTAATATTACTTCGTCTATTTCCCTACCAAAAGTGAAAGCTGGCAAAGTTGTTCTTTCAAAAGACCCTAAGTTTGAATTCGATTTCGAGATGGTCGATAAAAAAAAGCATGTCAACTTTTCAGAATACTGCAAAGTTTGTGATGAAAAATATAAAGAGCTGATCTCAACCGACACTCGAAATATAATTTTCGTTGATGAATTAGAGATTAGGGTTTTGGACGATACTTCAACAAGTCGAGACATCCATCTAGTTAGAGATCTTATCACCAGCGTAGATCGATTAAATCAGATAAGTAGGAAGCAAAATTTTAATATTAACTTTATTCTTGCTGTTAGATCTGAGGTCATGCAGTCAGCAAGAAGCATTGGCAAAGAAATTAACAAGCCTTTATTTGATTTTGGTGACACTCTAGCGTGGAGTCGCTATTCTAAAGACAAAAAAAGCCACCCCTTAATTAAAATCATTGAAGCTAGAATAATGGCTACAGAAAGATTAAAAGGCATCGTTCAACACGGAGATATATGGTCTAAATATTTCAGAGGTAATTTCCACGGTAAAGATTTTAGGGAGTTTGCATTGGATCAAACATGGTACCGACCTAGAGATCTAGTAAGATTAATGGAAGTTGCTTTAAAATCTTTTAAAGGAATTGATTATTTAATTCAGCGTAATTTTGATGAATCAAAGAAGTTATATTCATCAGAAAGTTGGATTGAGATTGGCGAAGAGCTTTCAGCATCAATGACAGCTGATGAAATTGAAGGGGTATCTAGAGTATTAGGTAAGTTTAGGTCGCCATTCACTATTCATGAATTTAAAAGTCAGGTTAATGAACTTGCGGGAATATATTATGAAGTCGATAAGTTAGATCAAAACAACAGACCGGGGGAGTTATTGAAAAAACTTTATACGGTGGGTGTTATCGGAAACTATATTACAGGTAAAAGAGGAAATAAAATCCCACAATATGCTGCAAGGGATAATCCGATTGTACACCTTGAAGAGCAATTCATTGTCCATCCTGCAGTAAAGCCGTTCTTTAGTTCTAATTTATAATTTTCATATTGGAAGATTGGCCTCAATAACACGTTGAGGCCCTAAATTTAAAAACTCTCAACTAAATCTAAACATTTCTATCAACACTTATTAGAAACCGATTATAGGATAGGTTTAAATATTTAAACACTATTAGCTTCTTAATTTACTCAGCATCCAATAGCAGATTTAACTATTTTCAATTATCCAAGAATTGTACTAAAATCATTGAGCTATATTGGAATCTCACTACTTCCTAATTAGCAACGAATCAAGTAAGCACTGTATAGACGTTGGCAATGCATACCTATAATCATGATTTCTCACAAATCGCTGTGAGAGATATCTATTGACCAAATTATTAGATAAGTTGATTACAGCTATTTGCTCATAAATAACATAATTACAATAGAATTAGTTATATCACACGATTAAAGTAAGTGCTTAAAATTTTTCGTTTCCTTACAGCATAGTTAAAAGTTCAGCGTTGCTCCTCGTCTCAAGTTACATAAATGTATTTTGGATTAGCAATGAGAATGTTAGATGGTGGGTTATATGCTCCTCTTTGCAAAGCCTTAACAAAGGCAATTGGTATACATTTTGGTATACCATCACCAAACCAATATAAATTTATTGTTAATATTCAGATACATATAACTTATATTCAGATTCCGCCAGCCCTAGAACCCGCTCGGCACAAGCCCTGCGGGCTTTTTTGTGTCAGAAACCTTCAGAGACGATCCGCATGAACCCAAAGTTAATTGGTACATGGATGGGTATGCGCCAAGATGTATCCTAAAAACCTATATCAATTTTCTCATGAAAGCCCTGTATGGCAGGTACTACGCGCCCTCTCATCAACACAGAAGTGCTTCGATCAAAAGCTACTGATAAAAATATAACGCTGCATGATGGCATCGGACTTTAAGAGCCATAAAGACTACCGGCAAGAAGCTTTAGCGTTTCCACTATCAAAGACCAGCAACAAAGCAGCACATGATGATGGGCTTGGGTGCGCTCCCTGCCCTGTCGTTAGCAGATGGCAGGTCGTCTCCGCGTTGACTACCTCTCCTTACTTGCTAATGGCATTGCTCCACAGACACAGGCTTAACAGCTCACAGAACAGCAGCAGATCGCGTCAGACAACATTTTCTCAATCGTGGCTAGCTGGTTTACTTAGAAACAGGGCAGCGTGATACAGAGTTACGCTGGGGATTTGGCATTCACTTAATAAAGATGTTTTTACAGCTCCTGGTGAGATTCCGGTAGAAAAGAGTAAAGCCCGGAGTTTGCCTGCCCCCCAGGAGCCAATTAAGGCCAGAGGCGCTCCTGAAACCGTTTACCTACAGATTAAGGGAACCCCCTTACTAAATACTCAGATGATGCCTAAAAAGCGTTGGCTGTATTGCATTTGCTCTTATAAAAGAGAAAAGTAAGGCATTGAATAGCTGGCCTGTAGTATTAGTCTGTGCCGGAGAATAGATAGCAGATGATTTCTTAGCTTTCTGTAAGATCCACATCAGGCATACACCCCAATGCTTTAGCGTTCACGCCGAAACGCCGGGTTAGCGTCATACGAATTAATACAAAAGGAACCTTGTGATGGCGACAAAATTCAGTCATTCAGAAGACATTGATGATATCCATAAGGCCATAGGGCTGGCCGTTTCGCGTGTGCTTTCCTCAGGAAAGCCTGTGAATAAAGAAAATATTCTGGCGCAGCTCAGAGAGTCGGAAAAGCACTTCGTAGACGGTACAAAAAAAATCTATGCTGATGCCATCCGTAAAGTCATTCAGGAGAGTGAATAGCGGTTTCGCCAGCTGCCTCACGTAAGTCAGGCGGCAAAAAATTTCCGCTCATAGCGGATATTTTTCAACCTGAATCCGCTGTTCTGCTTAATGAAAGCCACTCTCTCAGCCCCCCTTAACCGTTCAAAATTTCAGCGTTACAATTCGCTTCATTATTCTGATGCAGAAAAATACGCACTGCCCTGCGCTATAACCTACAAGCAGGCACCCTCTGAACTAGCGTGATCTGGGCAGCATTCACGCGCAGAAATCCCGGCTTCGGCCTCGCGGAGGAAACTGATGAGCTATTCGCCGGAGGAACGCTTCTTCATAAGGGCGTCCTCATGTGGCTTATGAAAACATGACTGACATCAGCAATAATTGATATCAGGCTGTTATCTACACTCTTCTTCTGCGATAAGCTGGTGACACACTGCCAGGTTAAGCTCAACAAAACCTTCCCAGGTATAGTGCTGTGAGTAATGGCGTTCAAATTGCAGGTCGACCCGACAAATATCCGGACGATCATTGTATATGCGGCAACCTTTACTGGCTGCGTCATAATGCATGCATGTGCCGTCACCACGATCCAGAGAACGCGTCTCCTCTGCCAGACTGACACGCTGGCAACAAAGTCCACACTGAACGCATGGAAAGGGTGAAAGGTTACTGTAGCAGGACATTTTCATTACTCGTTATCAGGCTCGCGAACAGACGCGAGCCTGGTTTTACCTTACGCGGCAATATCATCCAGCTTGTCTTTTTTGCCTTCGGCAACGGCTGCAATATCAATAATCCGTCGTTCAGTGGAAAGCACCAGATTCCCCTCCTGATCCAGGAGCGGCGTATCAATCATCGCTTTCAATAATTGCGCATACTTGACTGACATAAACACGGCTTCTTTGCTCTCCTGCGGGAAGTCATGGAAGTTTTCACCGTAGCTTTCCAGGGCATTCTTCATATCGTGAACGCTACCGCGAAGGCGACCACTCGTCATGGAGAAAGCATTGTTTGCCAGCGTCGTGACCTTTTCGATAGCCTGGAGTTTATCCACCATTAATGCGCTCTGGTCGCGGATCGTTTTTGCCTGTTCCAGGTTACTGCGTGCGTTGTTTAATGCTTCTTCACCCTTATTGCCCAGAATATGACCGAAAATAGCCAGAGCCGGGCCAGCAACAATCCCGCCTAATACCATCATTCCACCCGCCATGCCAAAACCACCTGTTGCCAGTGACCCGCCGCCAAGCCATGCCAGCGTGGCATTGGTTGCTGCCACGCCAGACAGAGAGGAGATCGCCGTTCCTGTACTTGCTGTTGCCAGCAGCATCGTGCCGTTATAGGCACCAAATGCCAGTGCTGCACCACTTCCCATTCCCGCCCCAATACCCAGACCGGCATCTTTCAGCATCTGATAATCCTGCTTCAGGCCCGACAGGGTTGAGCTGGTAAAATCACCCGCGTTGAGTTTTTCCAGCTCAACGCTGTCAGCCAGTTCGACGTTTTTAAGGCGACCAAAGTTAACGATAAAATCATTGATCACGCCGTTGAATGAACGAAGCTTGCGCTGACCGTAGTCTTCGATGACTTTATTGGTGGCTTCGCGGCTTGACTCAATTTGAGCGCCTGCGTTATCAACCATGCTCTGTGCATTTTCATTAATGTTTTTTGCATTGCTGTGGTCTTTTGCACCACCAGCCCCTTTAGCAATACCGTAAATCCCTGCGGCAGCGGCTACCGCACCGATAATAATTGGAATAGGCATGTCATAACTCCTTTATTCAAGTATTAAAGCGAGTAATTTACTCATTTCATTGTTTAACGACTCAGCATGTTCCAGCAGGTCTTTAAAAATAAAGTCTGTAACTTTGAATGCAAACTGTATTTCTTTCAGCAACATCCATTCAATGCTGGAAATATGTCCATCCCGTAGCGCGACTAAAAAAAGTTGGAAAATAATGACTTTTGGCGTCGTGATATTCTCCATCGTTTGATGCTCAAGCAAATTTTTCAATACCGAGGTTGCAGCCTGAATACGCGTTTCTGGCGCATCAATGATGGAAAGTGGATAAGTTTTCAGTTTTTCAATGAGTTTTTTTTCGGCAGAAATGCTGAATAACCCACCAAAAACAGCCGCAGTAGGAAAGCCTGACGCGTGCTGTTCTATCTCTTCCAGTAATTCAGTTTCCAGAGCATCCTTCTGAATCGTCAGATTATTCAGGTCAGAGTCTGACCTCAATTCATCTTTCGTTTTTCCATCCCAGAGCAATGGGTTGTCGGACAATGCAAGAAGTCTGGCAAGCTCAACGAGCAGCGTCTTCTTATCAGCAGGCAACATTTTAATTAGCATGGTGATCCTGTTCCCTTTTACAACATTAAAGGTTTATCTGAGTCCATGAAATCTTCGAACTCAGACATAGTCTGGAACTGAAGCTGAAAGCCGAGCAGAGTGGCAAAATCATTAACTGCAAACGCCAGGCCATCAATATTCCCGGCTTCCCCAGAAATGGCCTTAAACAGACGCTGTGTATCTTTATGAAGCTGTGGAATTTCCCGGGCTATAAATTCATCAAGCAACGCCTGCTGTTGTGCGATACAAGCACGGGCTTCAGTTTCTACAGCACGGATTTGTGCAAGGCGAGCACGCGAGAGCGCCGCTCCACGCGCGGCTTCAAGCGCGCTTTGATAAAAAATGGATGAAAGTGTGTAACCAATCATGCCGCCTATTGCTGCCCCCACTACCGGAATGGGAATAGCTACTTGTCCAAGTGCCGCCATCATTCCACTGGAAAGCATTCCGGCGCCTTTTTCACCAATCTCATGCAGCAATTGGGCTTCATCAATTTCATTATTGACGTAACGCTTGATAGAAACGCCCAGTGACAGGCAAATATTGACGACCAGCGCGGGGGCTGATGTTCCGGCTATGGATCGCAATGCCTGCTTTTCAGACTGTTGTAAGCCCGCCTTGATTGCTGAACCCGCAAAGGCTGTGCCATAACCCACCGCTGCTGCTTTAGCGGTATCAACAACGATATCTTCAGCAGCTTCACCCAGCGTTTTCTTCTGTTGCGCTATGTTAAAGATATTGACGACCAGTGAAATCGCGCTGCCAACAGCCGCTCCTGTTTTTGCTCCTTCGATACCCGCACGGTGGCTGGTGCGTGCAATATCGATTGCAGTTGCGATCCTGGGATGCTCCCGGTAAAAAATGGCTTGTCTGGTCGTTAAACCACTGTCGCAAACATTGCCCGCCAGTTGATCGTAATTCTCTGCTTCACGGCGAAGTTTATCTGCAACACTTTGTTTCCCGGCAACCTCAGCCTTAATCGCTTTTTGACGCAGGTCTGCCGCTTGTTGACGACAGTGTTCCGCCGCGCCTTCATACTGTTCCGACGGCAACTCCAGCTTAACGCCCCGGTAGCGGGAGAATTTGCCATCATCTTTGGCGATATTTTTCAATAGCTGGTCGCGATCGCCAACAAATTTCATCTGGCTTTGCGAACCTTCAACGATCATGCCGTCCTGAATTTTCACGCGATCGACAACGTTATGGTTACGACCATATTCTTTTAAATCGTCGCTACGAATCGTTCGTACAGTATCGCCATTAATAATCGCTTCTGCATTATCACGACCGGTGGTTGCAATTTCCGCAGAATAACCCGCCTGCTGCTTGATATTCTGGGTTGCATAATCCGGATTCACTTTATGTTTCGCGATATCCGCCAGCCCTTTAGCAAACCGTTGCCCGGTTTCGTTATCAACGCCACGATAGCTTTTAATATATTCGGCGCTTGCACTGCCAAAACGCTCAACGATTTCACCCTCAGCTACAGCGATGACTGTACGATTACGATCGCTCTCGATTTGGACCTTGTCGCGTTGTTGCTGATTACTGTCAGAAGGCGATAACGTGAAATTCTCGTTTGATTCCATAATTATTCCCGTGCAGAGCTCTTGGATTGCCTTTATATTTCAGTTCCGATTTACACTTCCATAATCGGCTGCCGTTGAACGTTACTGACGGCTTCTCCAAAGGCAGCTAAAAACCACTTCAGCATGGCGCTGTCTACCACCGTAGCGGAGAATTCCAGGCGTTCATTGCCTATTACCCGATGTGTCTGATCCAGTGAAAGCGGTGATTCAATCAAGTGGAACCCAGCGGTACGGTCAATTTCAAACGTAAGAAATATCTGGTGGCCTTCGCCAAATCCAAAGCGGCCATCGTCATCATATTTTTTCAGATTGAATTCGGCTGGACGCTCAAAAGTAAAAGTGCTGACACTGGTGGAAAGAATGCGATTAAGCGCCAGGCTGCGTTCATTGTTGTAGCCTTCGAAACGACAGACCAGATAGAGACGCGGGCCTTGCTGCGCCAGGCCCAATGGCATCACTGTATTTTCACTCTCTTTTCCGCTCGCGTTACGATATGTGATACGCAATAAGCGATTGAGATATAATGCTTCACTGACGGCTTCAAACACGCCATCTGCAATCGGAGGCGGCAGTAACGGCTGGCTGGTTGCCACAATGCGCACCTTATCCGGCCATTCGGCTTCAAGCCGGCCTGAGCCGTTGTCGTGCAAATTACGTTGCGCCTGAGTGAACAGCCCGGTCATAGACTTAATTAATCGGCTTGGCAAAATAGGCTTCAGATGCGCTTCTGCCATCGCCAATAGCAGCGATTCTTGCGGCGTAAGCATCGGCAGCGAAACACCATTGGCATTCTCCAGCCAGCGATAGCCATAAGGACGGCTACGGTTATCGCATTCAATATCAAAATGGTCGCAAAGCATTTCCAGATTACGCTGAATAGTCCGCAAATCGCGCGCAATTCCCGCATGCAACAATTGCTCGTGCAGCTCTCTCGCCGTAATTTTTCTGCCGCGTGGAATACGACGCAGCAGCTCAAGAGCCAGCACGGTGGTTTCAATGGTCTCGGGTCGTTTAGCCATTTTGATCCCTGTAAAATTTATTACTGCAAAAAGCTAATCGCTGGTTTATTGCCTTTTTTCATCCAGCACTCATTTTTCAGTACGGCAACAAAGGCTTCTGCTGAACTCACTGGCCTGAATTGATGTTGACGAGCGACTAGCGAAAAATCACCAGGCGTCAGATAGTCCAGTTTTGATATTTCCCTGATATCACTGGATCGCGGCTCATTAAGCTGTAGCTCACGGCAGTAAAGGGCCAGCAATGCAACGGCCTGGTCATCACACAAATAACTGAAGCGCATCTTAAGATCGAAACGACGCAGCGCAGCGGCATCCAGCACATCAAATCTGTTAGTGGTAGCGATCAACACACCGTTGAACTGTGCCATCTGGCTAAGCATCTCGTTGGTACAGCTCACCTGCCAATGGTGCTGATACTGGTCGCGTGTGCTGAGAAAGCTGTCAATCTCATCAATCAGCAGTAACGCATTGTCACGGTGTGCCTGTTCAAATAGCGCCGCGATGTTTTGTTCACTTTCGCCTGTGTACCGGCCAAAAAGTTGTGAGGCTTTACGTTCAACAACGGCCATATTCAGCCGCTGCGCCAGCCAGTATGCCCATGCCGTTTTGCCTGTGCCCGGCGGGCCATAAAGGCAAAAACGCGCTGGCTGGCCAGGCATCAGGGCTTTTCCAATCTCGCCAGCAGGAACATCACTATTAATAAATGAAGTGTCATAGAGCAACGATGTCTGGGCTGCAACATGATGTTTTATCGGCAGATGCCCCTGTGCCTTTAGGGTGTTATTGATTAAATACATTAAAGTCTGAGGGCGATTTTCTTTGGGTATTTTTTCGCCAATGCCTGCCAGCACGCCTGCCGCCCGGCTAACAACCGCCGGTGCAAGATAAGGCGCTTCAGCTAACTGAGAGAGGGTCTCAGGGGCCAGCATCGTGCCGCAGGCTTGCTGTATAATCTCTGCCCGCTGCGCACGTGGCGGCGCATTGAGCTCAATCACCATATCAAAGCGGCGCACCAGAGCCGGCTCCAGAGAACAGATATCATTCGCTACCCATAAAGTGGGGACGGCATTCTCTTCCAGCAGGCGATTTATCCAGGCTTTCGCTAATGGAAGTGGGCTGCTGTTATAGAGTCCAGGACTCTCGATAAACACATCCTCTGCCTCATCAAGCAAAATGAGGGCTTTCTCATCAACAAACAGACGCTGCGCTGCACGCCAGGCACGCAGGCGACGGCTGCCGCTCATCGGACGCAGGGTTTCATTTTCACTGCTGACTTCATAGAGAGAAGCTTGTAATTCCTTCGCCATCAGGCGACAAAGCTGGCTTTTACCGCTGCCCGGTTGACCATGAATCAGGATATTTACCCCCACCCGAGCGGTGCTAAGCGCGTGGTGCAACCACTGACGCAAAATATTGACTGCCGGGATATGGGCATAGTTGTCTGACGTCAGGTGGGCGGGTGTGCAGCTGTTGATCATGCCCTGCAATAGCCGCGCTGGACTCGTCTCACCCGCGTGAAGGCGTTCTGCCAGAGTGGGTGAAAATGGCTCAAGCTTATTACGGAGCAATTGCGCGCCATTCATTTCAAGGCTGATAAGACCCGTTTTCGTCAGGGTACTCGCAGGGCCAAGTGCCTCGCGTATATCGATTTCAGGCATATCCAGTATTGCTGCCAGCACAGGGTAGACCCTGACTGAAGTGAGCGGCCCAAGCCATTCTGTGACATCATTGAGCAGTCTTTCCTGATGTAATTGTAATGTGAATTCCAGGATAGATTTTTCCGCAAGATTGAGGCGAATACGCGTGGCAAACCTGTTTACTGCCGAGTGAAAAACAGAAGTATGGACCAGAGAATTTTGCTGTTCAGCGTCCTGATAATATTTGCGCAATTTGCTCAGCAATAAATGGTGATCCTGCTGACTGACGTTATAAGAGTGCTCTTGGGTAAGGTGAAAATAATCAGCCAGCGGCTGGCTGCTGAACCCATGCTGAGTAATAAACTGTTTGTGTGCGCCCAGGCGAAAAAGTATCCGCAAAATCCATTGTTGCATTTTGGTATCCTGATAATTCATCTCAGCCACGTCAATCGCTTCAGCAGACATCTCAATGTTCATATTTCCTCCTGATGAAAACGCTATTTTCATACTGTGCTGTGACATTTCGTGTCGCAGGGAATGAAGATTTTTTTATGAGAAATTGTTCGTCTGCGGCACAAGCTGTCGCAGGACTATGAATGCTTCCCGTCAGGAAAAATTGAAGCTGAATTTCTTATATAACCAATAAATTTTTATGTATGCGCTTAATCTGTTCCTTCCTTGCCAAATGCATTCCTTAAAAGAAAGCGGGAAAGATAAAAAGATAATCAGAAATCTGAACAGTTAAGACAATAATCCTCAATCCGAAAAAAAATAAACCTGCACTCCAGTTAATCATGAAGAGAAAATTCAAATTTTTATGTCCCGAAAAAATGGCATTCAATCATGGCATCATCAACGTTTTTAACGGATTATCATGTATACAATAAAACGCATACCTCATGCTCCTTCGATAAAACGGAAATTATTAACGTTCAGATACGTACGCCCGCTGTGGCTATAGCCTGAAGCTGGGATGTCGTCGTGACCTGTTTCTAATTCTGAAACGAATACTTTTTTACCGGATGCCAAAGTAATACCTGACAATCACACAGATATTTCTATCAGCCTGATAAATCGCAGAGGTTATAACCCCCACAAAGCTATTTATGACGATAGTTAATTTCATCCGCTACGTTCACAAGGCACAGCGCACCACACGTTCAGGCGTCCTGTGTGAGCTGAGAAGATGAACCACATCCTTGCTAACGCATTTCCTGACCCGCTTCCCCTCCCCCGCACCAACTCAGCGCACTCATATTTTGCACTGCATCACACTTATCGCTTCGCCTCACACATTATCTATTGATAATAAAAGAATTTTATATTGGCACACTTCCTGCAAACCTCTTCGATTACGTAGCTCAGCAAAGCTGGCAATCTCAAACATCTGGCATCAGCCCTTCACCGTCTGGATGTGGACGACATCAGCGAATTCCAAACAGAGCAGGCTGAATCTGGCTGCATAACAGAGCGTAATTCTGGGAGAAAGTGCAATGACCTCAATTAGCGAACCGGTGGTAATAGCGAAACACAGTAAATGGGTACAGCTTCTGCTTGGATTGATTTGCATGGCGGCGATTTCCAGCCCGCAGTATGTCTGGACGCTGCTGACCAAACCGATGATAGCCAAACTTGGCGTAGGGCTGGCGGAACTGCAGGTCACTTTCTCGCTGCTGATTATTCTGCAGACCTTTTTCTCACCCTTTCAGGGTCGGCTGGTCGAGCGTTTTGGCCCGCGACTGCTGATCTCTATCGGTACGCTGATGGCTGGCTTCAGCTGGGTGATCGCCGCCCGGGTCGACAGCCTTGCTTCACTCTATCTGGTCTATGGCTGCCTCGGCGGGCTGGGTACGGGGATCGTTTATATTGGCGTGGTCGGCCTGGTGATGAAGTGGTTTCCACAGCAGCGCGGTTTTGCCGCCGGAACCGTGGCTGCGGGCTACGGCATGGGCGCGATTTTTACCACCTTCCCCATCTCCATCTCGCTTAACAGCTACGGCCTCGAACAGACCATGACGGTCTTTGGCCTGATCTTCGCTGCCGTTGGCCTTCTCGCCAGTCAGAACTTAAGGCTGCCCGAAACCAGCATGATGACACCGGTCAGCAGAAAATCCGCACCCGTAGCCGGCCAGCGCCAGTTTAAATCCGGGGAAATGCTGCGCCAGCCGCTGTTCTGGCTGATGTTCATGATGATGACGATGATGTCGACCTCGGGACTGATGGTGACGTCACAGATGGCAATTTTTGCCGAAGACTTTGGCATCAGCAAGGCGGTCGTTTTCGGTATGGCCGCGCTGCCCCTGGCGCTGACCATCGATCGTTTCACCAACGGCTTAACGCGCCCGCTGTTTGGTTTTATCTCCGACCGCTATGGCCGCGAAAACACCATGTTTATTGCCTTCGCGCTGGAAGGTGTGGCGATGACGCTGTGGCTGGCATGCCGCGAAGATCCCTTGCTGTTCGTCCTGCTTTCAGGCGTCGTCTTCTTCGGCTGGGGTGAAATCTTCTCGCTTTTCCCCTCCACACTTACCGACACCTTCGGCAGCGAAAATGCCTCAGCCAACTATGGCTGGCTCTATATCTCACAGGGTATCGGCTCGATCTTCGGCGGCCCGCTGGCGGCGCTGATGTATCAGCACACCCATAACTGGCATCTGGTCTTTGGCTGCGCGATCACTTTCGACTTTATCACTGCCGGACTGGCGTTATGGGTTCTTAAGCCGTGGCGGGCACGGTTTATGCGTGCGCAGCAGAAACCTGAATACCATCCTCATAGCAAGAGCGATCTGGCCTGACAGGGAAGCTCAGATAACACTCGGCAGCCCAGGCAGGAGGTTCACGGGCTGATAAGGATGCCAGCAATTGTCCGGTGAAGCGGATAGCATCAGCCGCATTAAGAGGTGGCCTGCGCCGGTAAGTCTGGCCTGAATGGCATGGGCAACGTAAACAGGATGGCGCCAGCCGGGACCCGACGTCCCGGCTGAGCACTTAACGCTAGAAGCTGTAATCCACCGCTGCGAAATATCGGCGGCCATCTTCGTTGTAGCTGTAGTCGTCGCGGTTAAGATCTTTATCGGTCAGGTTCAGCACCCCGGCCCGGATCTTCACCGCTTTACTCACCTGATATGACCCGCCCGCATTCCAGATCGTGTAGCCGCCTGGCGTAGCGTTGCCGTTGGTGACGGTGCGGCTTTTACCTTTGTAGTTCGCGGAAAGATAGAAACTCCAGTCCACCAGCGGTGTCCAGTCGAGCGTGGCGTTGCTGGTGTGGAACGGCAGTTCGGACAGCGGTTTGTTGCCGCCATTACTCAGGTCGCGCGCATCGTTATAGGTGTAATTCAGTTTCAGGTTCAGCGTGTCGCTGAACGGCAGGCCGAGTTCCGTTTCCAGCCCGCGGATGCGCGCTTTGTTTACGTTGTAATAACGGAAGATCGGATTGCCGCTGGCGTCAAAGCCGGCAAAGTTCTGATAGGTCGGTGCCAGACCGCGGTTGGCGGTGCGGATAACCGTGATCATGTCATCGATGTCATTCTGGAACACCGTCGCGCTGGCGGTGACGCCCTCAAACGGCCCTTTCTGACCGGTATAATAGAGGCCAAACTCCAGACTTTCGCTGGTTTCTGCTTTCAGATCTTTACTGCCGACAACATTACAGCTGCCGCGACAGGAGGCGCTCTGCCAGTCCGGGCTAAGCTGAAGCAGCGACGGCGCTTTAAAGGCAGATGCCCAGCCCCCTTTCATCGTGATGCTGTCCGTCGCGTCATAGACCAGATACGCACGCGGGCTCCAGTTGACGCCATAGTTTTCGTGGTCATCCATGCGCACGCCGCCGGTCAGCGCCAGATTTTCCAGGATATGCCACTCATCTTCCAGGAACAGCGCATACTGATTCGCCTGAGTACTGCCGCCGTTTTTCATGTTTACGGCGTCTTCCAGCTTATCGTTGCGGTATTCACCGCCGAACGTCAGGAACTGGGTGTATTCGCCCAGCGGGATAACCACTTTGCCGTCGAGTGAGTTGTTTTTAGAGGTGATGGTTTCCGCATTTTTGTTTTTAATGTTCTCACCGTAGAAACGCAGTTCGGTATTCGCCCCGCCCCAGTGGCCCGTATGGCCGAGCGAGTAGTTTTCACGTTCGAGACGGTTTTTATCCAGCGAGTCGGAGTCCCGATCCTGACGATCTTTTCCGTAGCCGAAGGTGATCGCCTGATCCTTATCCGGCGTCAGTGAGAATTCGACGTTGCCGTTGCGTGAGGTATAACCTTCGATACGCGGCTGTTCCGTGCCGTTGCCGCCACTGGCGGAACGGGCCTGATCTTTGTTGCGTTTACCCAGTGCGCCAAACACTTTCACGCCCAGTAGATCCTCCACCAGTGGTCCGCTGGTAAAGAAGCTTCCGTTGCCGCTGTCGCCACGATCGCGGTGCTCCTGAACGGTGGTGTCGGCGCTTAGCGTGCCGTGCCATTGGGTGCCCACTTTACGGGTGATGATATTGACGACACCGCCCAGCGCATCGGAGCCATATAAGGAGGACATCGGCCCGCGCACCACTTCGATGCGCTCGATCGCTTCGGCGGGGATCCAGCTCAGGTCAAAATCGTTGTGACGGAAGACGGCGTTGCGGGAGTTGACGCGTTTGCCGTCGACCAGGATTAGCGTATAGCTGCTGCCCAGTCCGCGGAGACTGACGCCCTGGCGGTTGTCACCTTCATTTGTGAGCTGCACGCCAGGCACATCCTTCAGCACCTCTTTCAGGTTTTGTACCGGCTTCTTGTGCAGATCGTCGCGGGTAATGACGCTGATACTGGCGGGCGCATCCTTCAGGTTCTGTTCGATCGCGGAGGCCGTCACCACCATCTGATCTTCACTGTCGTTCGCTTCTCGGGCCTCTTCCGCCATCACCGGCATCGCGGCGGCAATCAGTTGTGCGAGCACCCCGGCTTTCACTGCCGGTGTCATAGAAATCTTCACGCTTTTTGTCTCCATGAGGTAAAAATCCCCGGCGGACCGGGGCAGCGTCCCTTTTACTCTGTCCAGTAAGTGCCGGTCGGTTCGACGGCGAGGAACTGTTTATAAAGTTGTTTTTGTGTCTGCTGCGGATCGAGATCGGCAAATTTCTGTGGATAAAACGCTTTGGCGAACAGCTGAACGGCCAGCACGTTATAGGGGGAGTTGTAGTAGTTATGCCAGATGCCGAAACTGCGGCCCGCCTTAACCGCTTTCAGCGTGCTGATGCCTTTACGCGCCAGCAGTGGCGTCAGGCTGGCGCTCGCCTGCGCTGGCGTGGTCTGCGCGCCCAGCACTAAACCGGTGGTTTGCGGATCGCCCGCTTTCGCCGGTCTGGCTCCGCCGCTGACCAGATAGACATCCGGCTGTGCAGCGATAACCTTCTCCAGATTCACCTGACCAAGCGGGCCAGGCAGCAGTGGCCTGGCAATATTCACCCCGCCCGCCAGATCGATAAAATCCCCCATGTTGCCCTTTCCGGCCGAGCGGCAGCACTCGTCCGCCATGGAGGCGCGCAGCTCGATAAAGACGGTAGGTTTTTCCTGTTGCGGGATCGTCTGTGTAACCTCGGTGACGCGTCTGATATTCTCCCGATAGAAGCGGATATACTCCTGCGCCTGCTTTTCGCGATTAAGTACTTTGCCCAGCAGCGCCATGCTCGGCAGCGTGTTTTTGAGCGGCGAGGTGCGGAAATCGACAAACACCACCGGCACACCCGCTTTCTGCAGCTGCTTTACCAGCTCGCTTTCGCGGCCCGGCCCATGCCCGGATAACCCAAAAATCGCCAGCTGCGGATTGAGCTTCAGCACATTTTCCGGGCTGATCGTGTCGGCGCTGGTGGTGCCAATCAGCGGAATGTTGTCGATCTGTGGAAACTTCGCCCGATACGTGGCGTAGGTCTGCGGGTCCAGCTTGCGGAAATCACCCTGCCAGCCAACGATACGGTCAAAAGGTTTCTGCCCTTCCAGCAGCGAAAGCGCGAAGAAGAGCCGCCCTTCGCCGAGCACCACGCGCTGAATATTATCCGGCACCGTAACGGTGCGCCCCGCCACGTCTGTCACGGTAACCGCCTGCGCCGTGAGGCTGAGCAGGCCCAGCGTAATTCCGGCTAAGCCGGCAGCCAGTTGACTGCCCAGAAACGCTTTGCCTGTTTTCTGATATGTCGTCATCTTCTTCCGATTCCTTTACGTTTCCCTGAAGAAGCCCAAACAATAAAAGAAACGATAACTATTATCAATTCGATTTACATTTGGGCGGTGCGCGATTCTTCCTGCCCGGTTTTCCGATGGCGTCGTCTGCTGCCTGAAAACGTGATAGCCCGAAATGAAACGGTCAAACCCACACAAACGGTCATAAACAGTCATGCCGTTACGACAATAGCGGTGTAATCTGTCTGTCCGGTATTCTCTTTTCTCCGGCCCGCAGGGCGGAAATACGTGAGTAAAATCACTATTACATGCAATTAATTGCATGGCTTTGCATGATTTATTTCGGCGTCATCACTTAATAAGGGGTGTCATTATTTGCCCGCGTGGACTCCTGCCCAGTCCACATTTTCCCGTGTTCGCTTCCAGTAATTTATCTCCATCGGAGGAAATGTATGTTGCCGATTGAAAGACAGCAAAGAATTATTAATGAGATTAATATAAATGGCCGGGTAATTGTCTCAGAACTGGTCACGCTGTGTCAGGTTTCACAGGAAACCATTCGCCGGGATTTAAGCCAGCTGGAAAAGCGCGGTTTATTACAGCGCAGCCACGGCGGTGCGGTTTTGATAAAAAAACAGAGCACCGGCGCGGCGGGAAATAACAGGATCGCTAAAGAGAACGAATTATCATTCCGGCAGCGAATTAATGAGCACGCGGATGAAAAAATGATCATCGCCAAGCGTGCGCTCGACTTTATCAGCCCCGGCGACTGCATCCTGCTGGACAGCAGCACCACCTGCTGGTATCTGGCGCGACAGCTGCCGGACATTGAGTTAACGGTATTAACCAATTCACTGCGCATCGTACAGACGCTGGCAGCACGCGGCAGTATCCGCACCATCTGCCTGGGTGGGGAATATTCCGATCGCGATGAAGATTTTCACGGCGTGGTGGCCGAGCAGCCGCTGCGCGAATTTCAGATTAATAAAATCTTTTTTTCCTGTAGCAGTCTGGGTAACGACGGCTATTTACGCGAAGGCAATGAGAATAATGCGCACCTGAAACAACAAATGCTGCTGGCCGCAGAAAGAAAACATCTGTTAATGGATGGCAGTAAATTTCTGCGGCCCTCTTTTGCCCGCATCTGTCATTACCGTGATGTCGATTTTCTTATTACCGACCAATTAAAAGATAAAGAGCTTGAGCAGGAACTGGCATGGAATGGTGTCAATGTCATTGTCTGTGCTCAGCGTTATCAATCCATGCAGCTAATTAAAAATTAACCAGGAGTCTGTATGAAAAAACATCTTATCGCCTGCTCTCTGCTTGCCCTGTTTGCCGCCACCGGTGCGCAGGCCGCTGATAAATTACGTATGGGTATTGTGGTCAAAATAGGCGGTATTCCCTGGTTTAATGCCATGGAAGCGGGCATTAAAAGCGAAGCCGCCAAACGCGGTATCGATGCGTGGATGGTGGGGCCAACCGCCGCTGATCCGGCGCTTCAGGTGCGCGCCATTGAAGATCTGATTGCGCAGAAGGTCGATATCATCGGCGTGGTGCCCAACGACCCGAAAGTGCTGGAGCCGGTGCTGAAACGGGCGCGTGACGCCGGTATCGAAGTGATTACGCATGAGTCACCCGGCCAGCAGGGCGCTAACTGGGACTTCGAGCTGGTCGATGCGACCACGCACGGCATCAATCACATGAAAGCCCTGGCGAGCTGCATGCACGATGAAGGCAAATATGCCATGTACGTTGGCAGCCTGACGGTGCCGCTGCATCAGCAGTGGACCGACGCCGCGCTTACTTATCAGAAAGAACATTATCCCAAAATGCAGCTGGTCACCGACAAATTTGGCGTCGGCGAATCGCTGGATGACTCCATCCGTACCACCAATGAGCTGATGTCCAAATACCCGGACCTGAAAGGGATCCTGGCGTTTGGCTCACAGGGCCCTATCGGCGCCGGACGTGCAGTCATGAACCGTAAAAAAATCGATCAGGTCTGCGTCATTGGCTCCTTCAGTCCGGGCCAGGGCGCCTCGCTGGTACAGCGTAACGCCATTAAAGGCGGCTACATCTGGAATCCGCAGACCGCCGGCGAAGTCTTTGTCCGCATCGCCGACATGATGCAGAAGAAAGAGCCGATCACCGACGGCATGACGATTGAGGGGCTGGGCAAGGTCAAAGTGGACGAAGCCACCCACACCATCCTGGGCAACAGCACCGAAAGTCTGGATAAAGCCAACCTGCCAAAACTGGTCAAAATGGGGCTCTGATATGCAAGAGGTCATTCCACAGACACTGATTGCGCTCGAGAATCTGTCGAAAACATTTGGTGGTAACCGCGCGCTGAGCGATATCTCCCTGACGCTGCTGGCAGGCGAAGTGCACTGTCTCGCTGGGACCAACGGCTGTGGCAAGAGCACTCTGATCAAAGTTATCTCCGGGGTGCACGCCCCGGACAGCGGCAGCCGCATCACCCTGGGCGACGGCCCGACGCTGCCGCGCCTCACCACCCGGCAGGCGCGCGACTTCGGTATCCAGGTGATTTATCAGGATCTGTCGCTGTTCCCCAACCTCAGCGTGGCAGAGAATATCGCTTTTGAGCACAACCTCAACGGCCTGCTGCGCTGGCACCACCGCGCCCGCCTGCGGGAGAGCGCACGCAATATCATTACCGAGCTGAAGTTCGACCTCGATCTGGATGAGAAGGTCGCGGCGCTCTCTATCGCGCAGCGTCAGCAGGTGGCGATCTGCCGTGCGCTGGTCGCCGATGCGCGGCTGGTGATCATGGATGAGCCGACCGCCTCGCTGACCCGCACCGAGGTCAATCAGCTGCTGCGTACCGTGCGCTACCTGAAAGATAAAAACATCTGCGTGGTATTTGTCAGCCACCGGCTGGATGAGGTGCTGGAGATCTCCGACCGGGTCACCGTGATCCGCGACGGACGCAAGATGGGCTGCTGGCCTGCGCGGGAGATGACGCCGCACCATCTGACGGAGCTGATGACCGGCCTGAAACTCGACTACCAGCTCAAAGCCCCGACGCGCAACGGCGATCGCGCCATTCTGGAGATCGAGTCGTTAACCCGCGCCGGGCAGTATCACGACGTCAATTTCAAACTCTATGAAGGCGAAGTGCTCGGGCTGTGCGGCCTGCTCGGTTCCGGCCGCACGGAGCTGGCGCTGTCGCTGTTCGGCATGACCCGTCCCGACAGCGGTAAGATCTGGCTCGACAGCATGCCGGTGCGCTTTCGCGGCCATGAGGATGCGATCAAAGCGGGCATTGGCTACGTCTCCGAAGATCGGCTGACGCTGGGCCTGGTGCAGCAGCAGTCGGTGGCGGACAACATGGTATTGCCGATCCTCGACAAGCTACAGAACCGCTTTCACCTGATCGATGAGTACCGCAAAAATAAGCTGATCCTGCAATGGATCCAGCAGCTTGGCGTGCGCGTCGCCGATCCCAATCTGGCTATCTCCACCCTCTCCGGCGGCAACCAGCAGAAAATTGTGCTGGCGAAATGGGTGCTGACCCAGCCGCGCATTCTGATCCTGGACTCCCCCACCGTCGGCGTCGACGTGGGTGCCAAGGCCAGCATCTATCAGTTGATCCACGAGCTGGCGAAAGAGGGGCTGTCGATCATCCTGATCTCCGATGAAGTGCCGGAGGTCTGGTACAACTGCGACCGGATCCTGCACTTCCGCGATGGCACGATCCATGCCGAATACCAACCCGATAGCGTCGAACAGCAGCAGCTGGCGGAGGTGATCAATGCCTGACTTTTCCCGTTTCCG
>Ga0268256_1000449_pt1 | contig 36268 bp, 27 predicted proteins | sample AgamicAtAmrz_FD_200247 | JGI IMG/M metagenome (GOLD analysis project Ga0268256, IMG submission 200247) | Agave microbial communities from Guanajuato, Mexico - At.Am.rz (v2) (version 3) | ecosystem: Host-associated > Plants > Roots > Rhizosphere | place: Guanajato, Mexico | collected 2012-06-07 | reverse complement strand
TTGATCTCGTGGTGTTCGTTGTCGCCGAACACCAGGCCGCCGATGCGGTCGTTATGGCCCAGCGCCGCCCAGCCGAACAACGCCGCCGCCTGGGCCGCGAGCACCGACTTGAACATCAGGCCCGAGCCGAAGAACAGGCGCTGGCTCTGCTCGACCATGATGAAGATCGGCCGCTCGCGCTCTTCATGGAACAGCTTGGTGTGGGGTTCCTGCGTGCGAGCGGTGACACGCCAGTCGATGTTGCGCACGTCGTCGCCGGCCTGGTACACGCGCACCTGGTCGAAGTCGACCCCGCGTCCGCGCAGCTTGGAATGGTGCAGGCCCACCAGCGGGCTGCGCTGGCCGGGCCGGGAGAACAGCTGGATCTCGCGCACGCGGTGGCGCATGTCGATCAGCTCGGCCAGGCCGATGCGGATGCCGGGTTCGGCGAGGTGCGTGGCGGGCATGGGGTCAGGCGACGGCGACGACGTCGAGGATACGCTGTACCACTCGGTCCTGGTCGATGCCCGCAGCTTCGGCTTCGAACGACAGGATGACGCGGTGGCGCAGCACGTCGAACAGCACGGCCTGGATGTCTTCCGGGCTGACGAAGTCGCGCCCGGCCAGCCAGGCATGGGCACGTGCGCAGCGGTCCAGGGCGATCGAGCCACGGGGGCTGGCGCCGTAGGCGATCCAGTCGGCCAGTTCGCTGTCGAACTTGGCCGGGGTGCGCGTGGCCATGACCAGTTGCACCAGGTATTCCTCCACGGCATCGGCCATGTACAGGCCGAGGATTTCCTTGCGTGCGGCGAAGATCGCCTGCTGGCTGACCTGGCGCTCCGGCTTGACCTCGCCGCCCAGCGCCTCGCCACGGGCCTGCTGGAGGATACGACGTTCGACGGCCGCGTCGGGGAAGCCGATTTTGACGTGCATGAGGAAACGGTCGAGTTGCGCTTCGGGCAGCGGGTAGGTGCCTTCCTGCTCGATCGGGTTCTGCGTGGCCATGACCAGGAACAGCGGCGACAGCTCGTAGGTGCTGCGGCCCACGCTGACCTGGCGCTCGGCCATGGCCTCGAGCAGTGCCGATTGCACCTTGGCCGGGGCGCGGTTGATCTCGTCTGCCAGGACCAGGTTGTGGAAGATCGGCCCTTGCTGGAACACGAAGCTGCCGGTTTCCGGACGATAGATCTCGGTGCCGGTAATATCGGCTGGCAGCAGGTCGGGGGTGAACTGGATACGGTGGAACTGCGCCTCGATACCCTCGGCCAACTCCTTGATGGCCTTGGTCTTGGCCAGGCCCGGTGCACCCTCGACCAGCATGTGCCCGTCGGCGAGCAGGACGATCAGCAGGCGCTCGACCAGCTTCTCCTGGCCAAGGATCTGGGAGGAGAGAAAGGTGCGCAGCGCGATCAGCGCTTCACGGTGTTCCATCGTCGGCGGTTCCTGGAAATGGGCCGGGCGCTTGGGGGAGGGCGGTTGCCGGGCAGGGGGTGATACTTTAATCCATCCAGGGGTGCGGCGACCAATTGGGTTTCCGAAAAATTCCTGACGGCTGGAGTGGGCCGGGCCCGTTGCGGGCCCGGCGACGTTTCAGAGGAACACGAACTTGGCGATGAAGATCACGCACAGCACCCACAGGCTTGCGGAAATTTCCTTGTACTTGCCGGTCCCGGCCTTGAGCACGACGTAGCTGATGAAGCCCAGGGCGATGCCGTCGGCTACCGAAAAGGTCAACGGCATCATGATCGCGGTGACGATCGCCGGGATGCTGTCGGTCGCCTCGTCCCAGTTGATGTGCGCCATGCTGCCCATCATCAGCATCGCCACGTAGATCAGCGCGCCGGCCGTGGCATAGGCGGGGATCATCCCGGCCAGCGGGGCGAAGAACATCGCCGCGACGAACAGCAGCCCGACCACCACCGCCGTCAAGCCGGTGCGCCCGCCCGCGGCGACCCCGGCGGCACTTTCCACGTAGCTGGTCACCGGCGGTACACCTACTGCGGCGCCGAACACGCTGGAGGCACTGTCGGCTTTAAGGGCACGCGACAGGTTCTCGATGCGACCGTCCGGGGCCACCAGGTTCGCCCGCTGCGCCACGCCCATCAAGGTGCCGGCGGTGTCGAACATGTGCACGAACAGGAAGGCCAGCACCACGCTGATCATGCTGACGTTGAATACCCCGGCCACGTCCATGGCCATCCAGGTCGGTGCCAGGCTCGGTGGCAGCGAGAACACCCCGCCGTACTGCACCAGGCCCAGGCCCCAGCCGGCCAGGGTCACGGCGATGATGCTGATGAGAATGGCGCCGAACACCCGGTGGTAGCTCAGCACCGCGATCATCAGGAAACACACGGCCGCCAGCAGCGGTCCGGGTTCATGCAGCGAACCGAGCTTGATCAGCGTCGCCGGACTGTCGACGATGATGCCGGCGGTCTTCAGGCCGATCAGCCCGAGGAACAGCCCGACCCCGGCACCCATGGCATGGCGCAGGCTCACCGGAATGCTGTTGAGCAGCCACTCGCGCACCCGCGACAGGGTCAGCAGCATGAACAGCACGCCCGAGACGAACACGGCGCCCAGCGCGGCCTCCCAGGTGTAGCCCATGGTGCCGACCACGGTGTAGGTGAAGAAGGCGTTGAGCCCCATGCCCGGTGCCAGGCCCACCGGCCAGTTGGCGTACAGGCCCATCAGCAGGCAGCCCAGGGCGGCGGCGATGCAGGTGGCGACGAAGGCGGCACCGTGATCGATACCGGCGTCGGCCATGATGTTGGGGTTGACGAAGATGATGTAGGCCATGGTGATGAAGGTGGTCATCCCGGCGATCATTTCGGTCCTGACGGTCGTGCCGTGGTGCCGGAGTTTGAAGATCCGCTCCAGCCATCCCGGTCGGGGCGACGCAGCGAGATCCAGCGTTGGGGCTTCGGATTTGCGGCTTTCCACAGCGAGTACTCCTCAAGTCTTTCTTGTTGTTCTGGAGCCTTGGTCCTGCGCATGCACTTGGCGGCTCCGCGAGGGGGTGGCAGACGCCTGACGGCTTTGTTGACTTTTGGGTCAGGAAGTTGCTCGGTGGATTATGCTTTTGTGTACAAAGAATGCAAATAATGTTTTATCTTTTGTGCGCACAATCTGCGTCAGCGCAGCTATATGGGAATTGGCCACCTGCAGAAACGGCTCAGCCTGTGTACAATGCGCAGATACCTTGATCCCTTTTTTCACCCCAGGACTTGCCAGCCACCCTCTGACAGGTATTACAGTCGAGGTTCCACTGGCCGATCCCTTGTGCTCGAGTGCCCATGAACGAACAGCTGCAACCTCTGAAGAAACCTGCGCGCACAGCCAAGGCCGGCCGCAGCGGTACCCAGGACGACATCGTCTATGCGCACATTTTCGAGGCCATTCTCGAACAGCGCCTGGCGCCGGGCACCAAGTTGAGCGAGGAAGCGCTGGGCGAGATCTTCGGCGTCAGCCGCACCATCATTCGCCGCGCCTTGTCGCGTCTGGCCCATGAAAGCGTGGTGTTGTTGCGACCCAACCGTGGTGCGGTCGTGGCCAGCCCCACGGTGGAGGAGGCGCGCCAGGTGTTCTTCTCCCGGCGCATGGTCGAGCGCGCCATCACCGAGCTTGCGGTGCAGCACGCCACCGGCGAGCAACTCAACGAACTGCGCCAGATGGTCCGCGAGGAGCGCGACAGCTTCTCGCGTGGCGATCGTGGCGCCGGCATCCGTCTTTCCGGCGAGTTCCACCTCAAGCTGGCCGAGGCGGCCGGCAATGCACCGCTGGTCAGCTTCCAGCGCAGCCTGGTGTCGCAAACGTCGTTGATCATCGCCCAGTACGAAAGCGGCAACCGCTCGCATTGCTCGTACGACGAGCACATGCAGCTGATCGACGCCATCGAGGCGCGCGATGCCGAGCAGGCGGTGAGCCTGATGATGCATCACATGGATCATATCGACAGCAAGCTCAACCTTGACGAAGACAGCGCGTCCGACGACCTGCATGCGGTGTTCTCGCACCTGCTGAAAAAACCCAAGGCTGCCGCCAAGGGTTGATCGTTTGCCTGAATGAATGACCGAGGGCTGCTGCGCAGCCCATCGCCGGACCAGCCCGCTCCCACAGGTTGGACTGCTGCCAAGTTGGACATGAATCCAACCTTTGCGGCAGTTCAGGTACAGCACACCCCTTGGGCCTGGTGCTTTCTCTGTGGGAGCGGGCTCGTCCAGCGATGGACCGCGCAGCGGCCCTTTGTGCATCAGCGCCGATGCACCGAGCGCCCCGCGGCGAAGGTCTCGCGCACGGTACGGTCATCGCCCAGGGTGGTCAGCACGAACAAGGTCTCCTCGATGCTGTTGGATTGCTGGATGCGGTAGTCCAGCAGCGGCGTGGCCTTGTAGTCGAGCACCACGAAATCGGCATCGTTGCCGGCGCGCAGGCTGCCGATGCGGTCGTCCAGGCGCAGGGCGCGGGCGCCGCCGAGGGTCGCCAGGTACAGCGACTTGTAAGGGTGCAGGCGCGCACCCTGCAGTTGCATCACCTTGTACGCCTCGTTCAGCGTGTTGAGCAGCGAGAAGCTGGTTCCGGCGCCCACGTCGGTGCCCAGCCCGACATTGACCTTGAAACGCTCGGCCTGAGGCAGGTTGAACAGACCACTGCCCAGGAACAGGTTGGACGTCGGACAGAAGGCCACGGCCGAGCCGGTTTCGGCCAGGCGCTGGCATTCCTCGTCGCACAGGTGCACGCCGTGGGCGAACACCGAGCGCTCGCCCAGCAGTTCGAAGTGGTCGTAGACGTCCAGGTAGCCCTTGCGCTCGGGGAACAGTTCCTTGACCCAGTCGATCTCCTTGAGGTTCTCCGACAGGTGGGTGTGCAGGTACACGCCCGGATGCTCCTTGAGCAGTTGTCCGGCCATGGCCAGTTGTTCAGGCGTGCTGGTGGGCGCGAAGCGCGGCGTCACCGCATAGTGCAGGCGAGCCTTGCCATGCCAGCGCTGGATCAGCGCCTTGCTCTCGCTGTAGCTCGACTCGGCGGTGTCGGTCAGGTAGTCAGGGGCATTGCGGTCCATCATCACCTTGCCGGCGATCAGGCGCAGGTCCAGGCGCTCGGCCTCCTCGAACAGGGCGTTGACCGACTCCGGGTGCACGCTGCCGAACACCAGCGCGGTGGTGGTGCCGTTGCGCAGCAGTTCCTGCAGGAAGATCTTCGCCACCTTGTCGGCATGGGCCTTGTCGGCGAACTGCTTTTCGCAAGGGAAGGTGTAGGTGTTCAGCCAGTCCAGCAGTTGCTCGCCGTAGGAGCCGATCATGCCGGTCTGCGGGAAATGGATATGGGTGTCGATGAAGCCCGGGGTGATCAGGGCATCCTGGTAGTGCACCACTTCGATATCGGCGTCGAGGGTCGGCAGCAGGTCGGTGGCGTGCCCCAGGGCGCTGATGCGGCCTTCGTCGACCACCAGCAGGCCGTCTTCGTAGTATTCGTGGGAGGCCTCCAGGCCGACCTCGGCAGGGTCGGCGATGCTGTGCAGGATGGCGGCTCGGTAGGCTTTGCGGGTTGCAGTCATAAAGCGCTCGTCAAATGGCTTGGCTGCGCCGGGAGGGCGGCAGCAACTGGGCAATGGGGCCTGCGTTGGCGCCAGCGTCATGCTGGCCGAAGCAGGCGTTGTAGGTGGCGATGATTTCGCCGGCGATGGACACCGCGATCTCGATGGGCAGCTTGCCCTTGACCTCCGGCAGGCCCATGGGGCAGCGCATGCGTGCCAGCACGGCATCGTCGTAGCCGCGCTCGCGCAGGCGGTGTTCGAACTTGACCCGTTTGGTCTTCGAGCCGATCAGGCCGAACCAGGTGAAGTCGTTGCGCTTGAGGATGGCGGCGGTCAGTTCCAGGTCGAGCTGGTGATTGTGGGTCATGACGATGCAGTAGCTGCCCGGCGGCAGTTCGGCCACTTCGTCGACCGGCTCCTCGCTGACCACCTTGGTCACCCCGTGGGGGATAAGCGGCGGGAACTCCTGCTCGCGCGAATCGATCCAGCGCACCCGGCAGGGCAATGCGGCGAGCAAGGGTACCAGAGCCCGGCCGACATGGCCCGCGCCGAACACCGCGATCTGCGCCTGCACCGGCGCCATGGGTTCGAACAACAGCACCGTGACGCCGCCACAGCACTGGCCCAGGCTCGCGCCCAGGCTGAAGCGCTCCAGATGCGGTGTGCTGCGCTGCTCGGCAAGCATCTGCCGGGCGATGTGCAGGGCCTTGAATTCCAGGTGCCCGCCACCGATGGTGTCGAACAGGTTGCTGGCGCTGACCACCATCTTCGAGCCGGCGTTGCGTGGCGTCGAGCCGCGCTCCTCGATGATGGTCACCAGGATGCAGGGTTCGCCGCGGGACTGGTGGTCGGCGAGGGCATTGATCCATTGGTGCATGATGTAGCCTCTCTAAACCATGCTGAGGACCCTGTAGGAGCGGGCTTGCCCGCGAAGAGGACGGTAAGGCCATCCTCACATTCGCGGGCAAGCCCGATCCCAGGGAATCCCTCGCTGTCAGTGGGTGACGGTTTCCAGTTCTTGTTCGGTCGGCTGCTGTTGCGCCACTGCCTTGCGCATCTGCTCGCACCCCCACAGCACCCGCTCGGGTGTCGCCGGGGCGTCGATGTGCGGCTGCACGCGATAGTCGGCGAGGCTCGCCACCGCATCCTTGATCGCGCACCAGGCCGCGATACCGAGCATGAACGGCGGCTCGCCCACGGCCTTGGAATGGAACACCGTGTCCTCGGGGTTCTTGCGGTTTTCCACCAGCTTCACGCGCAGGTCCAGGGGCATGTCGGCCACCGCCGGGATCTTGTAGCTCGCCGGGCCGTTGGTCATCAGCTTGCCCTTGGCATTCCACACCAGCTCCTCTGTGGTCAGCCAGCCCATGCCCTGGATGAAGCCACCCTCGACCTGACCGATGTCGATCGCCGGGTTCAGCGAGTCGCCGACGTCGTGCAGGATGTCGGCGCGCAGCATCTTGTACTCGCCGGTCAGGGTGTCGACGATCACTTCGACGCAGGCGGCGCCAAAGGCGAAGTAGTAGAACGGTCGGCCGCGCGCCTGGCTGCGGTCGTAGAAGATCTTCGGCGTGCGGTAGAAGCCCGTGCTCGACAGCGACACCTGCGCGAAGTAGGCCTGTTGCACCAGTTGCTCGAAGCTCAGCAACTGGTCGCGCACGCGGACATGGCCGTTGCGGAACTCGACATCTTCCTCGGTGACCTGGTAGTGCCGGGCGGCGAATTCAGTCAGGCGTTTCTTGAGGATTTCGGCCGCGTTCTGCGCCGCCTTGCCGTTCAGGTCGGCACCGCTGGACGCCGCCGTTGGCGAGGTGTTGGGCACCTTGTCGGTGTTGGTGGCAGTGATCTGGATGCGGTTGAAATCGACCTGGAACACCTGCGCCACGACCTGGGCGACCTTGGTATTCAAGCCCTGGCCCATCTCGGTGCCGCCGTGGTTGAGGTGGATGCTGCCGTCGGTATAGATGTGGATCAACGCGCCCGCCTGGTTGAGGAAGGTGGCCGTGAACGAGATGCCGAACTTCACCGGGGTCAGAGCCAGGCCCTTCTTCAGCACCGGGCTATGTTCGTTGAACTGGCGGATCGACTTGCGCCGCTCGGCATAGTCGCTGCTGGCTTCCAGGTCGGCGGTCATTTCCTCGAGCAAGTTGTGCTCGACGGTCTGGTAGTAGTGGGTGACGTTGCGCTCGGTCTTGCCGTAGTAGTTGGCCTTGCGCACCGCCAGCGGGTCGAGCGCCAGGTGGCGGGCGATGTGGTCCATCACCTGCTCGATGGCGACCATCCCCTGCGGGCCGCCGAAGCCGCGGTAGGCGGTGTTCGACGCGGTATTGGTCTTGCAGCGGTGGCCGTTCACCGTGGCATCGCCCAGGTAGTAGGCGTTGTCGGAGTGGAACATGGCGCGGTCGACGATCGAGCCGGACAGGTCCGGCGAATAACCGCAGTTGCCGGCCAGGTCGAATTCGATGCCGTGCAGGCGGCCTTCATCATCGAAGCCGACGTCATATTCGACGTAGAACGGGTGACGCTTGCCGGTCATGGTCATGTCCTCGACCCGCGGCAGGCGCATCTTGGTCGGCTGCCCGGTGAGGCGCGCGATCACCGCGCACAGGCAAGCGGGGCTGGCGGCCTGGGTTTCCTTGCCACCAAAACCGCCGCCCATGCGGCGCATGTCCAGCACCACCTTGTTCATCGGCACGTCGAGCACTTCGGCGACCAGCTTCTGCACCTCGGTGGGGTTCTGCGTCGAGCAGTAGACGATCATGCCGCCGTCTTCGGTGGGCATCACCGAAGAAATCTGGGTTTCCAGGTAGAAGTGCTCCTGGCCGCCGATGTGCAGGGTGCCTTGCAGGCGATGCGGGGCACTGGCCAGGGCCTTGGCCGAGTCGCCGCGCTGGTGGGTGTGGCTGTCGAGCACGAAATGTTTCTTGCGCAAGGCCTCGACCACATCGAGCACCGGTTCCAGGTCCTCGTACTCGACGATGGCCGCCAAGGCGGCGCGGCGAGCGGTGTCCAGGTCTCGGGCGGCGACGGCGAGCACCGGCTGGCCGAAGAACTCGACCTGGTCGATGGCCAGCAGCGGATCGCCCGCGACCACTGGGCCGATATCCTTGAGCCCTGGAATGTCCTCGTGAGTGATGGCGATGCGCACGCCTTCGAACTGATAGCAGGGGGACGTGTCGATGCGCAGGATGCGCGCGTGAGCACGGTCGGCGGTGCGCGCATAGACGTGCAACTGGTTGGGGAATTCCAGGCGGTCGTCGATGTACACCGCTTCACCTGACACGTGCTTGTCGGCGCTGTCGTGCTTGACGCTGCGACCGACCCCGCTGGTCAGGTCCTGGCTGAACAGTTCGGCCATCTCGGCCTGGCTCTTGACGGCGTGATGGTTAGACATAAGCGGTCACCCGGGTCTCGATGTACGGCGATTGCTGTTCGATGAAGTATTTGCGCAGCAGGTTCTGCGCGGTCAGCAGGCGGTATTCCTTGCTGGCGCGAAAATCCGTCAGCGGGCTGAAGTCTTCGGCCAGTGCCTGGCAGGCGCGCTCGATGCTCGCCTGGTTCCAGGGCTTGCCAAGCAGCGCCGCCTCGCAGGCACGGGCACGCTTGGGAATCGCTGCCATGCCACCGAAGGCGATGCGCACGCCACCGACCACGCCGTTCTCGATGTTCAGGTTGAACGCTGCGCATACCGCAGATATGTCATCGTCCAGACGCTTGGACACCTTGTAGGCGCGGAACGTCCACTCGCTGCTGGCGCGTGGCACCAGGATCTTCTCGATGAACTCGCTGTCCTGGCGGGCCGTGATGCGGTAGTCGATGAAATAGTCTTCCAGCGCCATCGTGCGCTGGCGATCGCCCTGGCGCAGGACGATCTGTGCGTTGAGGGCGATCAGCAGGGGTGGCGAGTCGCCGATCGGCGAGGCGTTGCCGATGTTACCGCCCAGGGTGCCCTGGTTGCGGATCTGCAGCGAAGCGAAGCGGTGCAGCAGGGCGCCGAAATCGGGGTATTCCTCGTTCAGCGCGCCATAGCAGTCGGTGAGCGGGGTGGCGGCGCCGATTTCCAGGTGGCTGCTGGTCTTGTCGATGCGCTTGAGCTCGGCGACATGGCCGACATAGATCATCACCGGCAGGGTCTTGTGGAACTGGGTGACCTCCAGTGCCAGGTCGGTGCCGCCGGCGAGCAGGCGTGCCTCGGGGTGCGAGCTGTACAGGTCGGCCAGGTCGGCGACGGTCAGCGGGACCAGGCAGCGCTTGTCACCACTGTTGAGCTCGCCAGTCTGCTGCGGGGCGATGGCCTGGAGACGGGCGATGGTCTGCGCCTGCTGGGCGTCGAACTGGTCCTGACAGGGGCGGGCGCAACTCTGCTCGGCGGCGTCGAGGATCGGCCGGTAGCCGGTGCAGCGGCACAGGTTGCCGGCCAGGGCTTCCTGTGCCTGGTGCAGGTCGTGGCCGCTGCTGTTCTTCTGCAGGGCGAACAGCGACATGACGAAGCCTGGAGTGCAGAAGCCGCACTGCGAGCCGTGGCAGTCGGCCATGGCCTTCTGCACGCTGTGCAGCTCGCCCTGGTGCTTGAGGCCCTCGACACTGATCAGTTGCTTGCCGTGCAAGGAGGAAACGAACGTCAGGCAGGAGTTGAGGCTGCGATAACGCAGCGTTGGCTGGCCCAGGTCATCCGGGGTCAGTTCGCCCACGACCACGGTGCAGGCGCCGCAGTCGCCGCTGGCGCAGCCTTCCTTGGTGCCGGGTTTGCCCAGGTGCTCGCGCAGGTACTGCAGCACCGTCATGTTCGGGTCCAGGGCGTGCTCGTTGCGCAGCTCCTGGTTGACGAGAAACTGGATCACGGGGAAGGCCTCGTAATGGTTTTATTGTTGTTGGGCGGACTCTAAGCAAGGGCTGACCTTGAGGTCAATATTTTTCTGACCCAAAGGTCAAGATTTTGCCCGTGCCGGGTTCTGGCCGCCCAACCCTGTCTCTTTACAAGCATAGATCGCGCCGGACATGGCAACTGACCGACAGGTCGCACAAAGCCTCGCGCGCCGCTGCGCGCAAGCCCGGCGAGTGCGCTACAATCGCGCCTTTCGTGCCCCGTTTTCGATTCCGAAGGAAAATCATGACGTTCAAGGCGCCGGACAGCCTCTCCGAGCAAATTGCCCACTACCTGGCCGAGCGGATCATTCGCGGCGAGCTTGCACCCGGCGAGCGCATCCAGGAGCAGAAGGTCACCCAGGCCCTGAATGTCAGCCGCGGCTCGGTACGCGAAGCGCTGCTGATTCTTGAACGTCGTCATCTGGTGGCGATCCTGCCGCGCCGCGGAGCCCACGTCACCGAGCTCGACGAGCACAGCGTGCGCAGCCTGTGCAGCCTCATGGGCGAGCTGTACATCCTGCTGGGCAACGCCGTCGCCCAGCAGTGGCGCAGCGAGACCGACCTGCTGCCGTTCCTGGAGATCCAGCAGCGCCTGCACCAGGCCCGCAGCAACCTGGACATCAAGGCGTTCGTCGCCGAAAGTTTCGCCGTCATGCGCGCTGCCTTCCCCTTCGCACGCAACCCTTACCTGCAAGAGACCGTGGAGAACCTGCAGCCGGCCATGAGCCGCGCCTACTACCTGGCGCTGGATCAACGCCAGGCCAGCATGGACGACTACGTCGACCTGTTCGCCCGTCTGCTGGAGGCAGTATTGCTGCGCGACCTGCCGCGTATCCGCGAGGTGCTGATCGCCTATTGCCAACGCAGCTGCGAGCTGGTGTTGGCTGCGCTGGCGCAGGCCTGACCGATGCGCCTCAAGTGCATTCGCCTGGCCGGGTTCAAGTCGTTCGTCGACCCCACCACGGTCAATTTCCCCAGCAACATGGCGGCGGTGGTCGGGCCCAACGGCTGTGGCAAATCCAACATCATCGACGCCGTACGCTGGGTGATGGGCGAAAGCTCGGCGAAGAACCTGCGTGGCGAGTCGATGACCGACGTCATCTTCAACGGCTCCTCCGGGCGCAAGCCAGTGAGCCAGGCGAGCATCGAGCTGGTGTTCGACAACAGCGACAGCACGCTGGTCGGTGAATACGCCGCCTATGCCGAGATCTCCATTCGCCGCAAGGTCACCCGCGACGCGCAGAACACCTATTACCTGAACGGCACCAAGTGCCGCCGCCGCGACATCACTGACATCTTCCTTGGCACCGGCCTGGGCCCGCGCAGCTACTCGATCATCGAGCAGGGCATGATCTCCAAGCTGATCGAGGCCAAGCCCGAGGAGCTGCGCAACTTCATCGAGGAAGCGGCGGGCATCTCCAAGTACAAGGAGCGTCGCCGCGAGACCGAGAACCGCATCCGCCGCACCCAGGAGAACCTGGCGCGCCTGACCGACCTGCGCGAAGAGCTGGAGCGCCAGCTCGAACGCCTGCATCGCCAGGCCCAGGCCGCCGAGAAATACCGCGAATACAAGGCCCAGGAGCGCCAACTCAAGGCGCGCTTGTCGGCACTGCGCTGGCGTGCACTGGATGAGCGCGTGCGCCAGCGCGAAAGTATCATCGGTGACCAGGAAGTGGCCTTCGAGGCACTGGTGGCCGAGCAGCGCAATGCCGATGCCAGCATCGAACGCCTGCGCGACGGGCACCATGAGCTGTCCGAGCGGTTCAACCAGGTGCAGGGGCGCTTCTATTCCGTAGCGGGCGATATCGCCCGGGTCGAGCAGAGCATCCAGCACGGCCAGCAGCGCCTGCGCCAGTTGCAGGATGATCTCAAGGAAGCCGAGCGCACGCGCCTGGAAACCGAGTCGCACCTGGGCCACGACCGCACCCTGCTGGCGACCCTGGCCGAAGATCTCGCGATGCTCGAGCCCGAGCAGGAAATGACCCTCGCCGCCGCCGAAGAGTCCGCTGCGACGCTCGAGGAGGCCGAGCTGGGCATGCACGGCTGGCAGGCTCAGTGGGACGATTTCAATACCCGCTCCGCCGAGCCACGGCGTCAGGCCGAGGTCCAGCAGGCACGCCTGCAGCAGCTGGAGAGCAGCCTGGAACGTCTGGCCGAGCGCCAGCGCAAGCTGAGCGAAGAGAACCAGCAACTGGGCGCCGATCCCCAGGACGCCGCCATGCTCGAACTGTCGGAGCAGGTGGCTGGCAGCGAGTTGCAGCTCGAAGCGTTGCAGTTGCAGGAGCAGCAGGTAGTCGAGCGGCTTGAGGCTGTGCGCGAGCAACTGCAGCAGGCGACCCAGGCCCAGCAGCAACAGCAGGGTGAATTGCAGCGCCTGGGTGGGCGTCTGGCGTCACTGGAGGCCCTGCAGCAAGCGGCCCTCGAACCCGGCAGTGGCGCGGCTGAATGGCTACAGGGGCAGGGCTTGGGCAGCCGCCCGCGCCTGGCTGAAGGGCTGCGTGTGGAGCCCGGCTGGGAACTGGCGGTGGAGACCGTACTGGGTGCCGACTTGCAGGCGGTGCTGGTGGACGATTTTGCTGCACTTGATTTTGCCGCCCTGGAGCAGGGCGACCTGCGCCTGCTGCAGGCGAGCGGCGAGGGTGCGCGCCTGCCCGGCAGCCTGCTGGACAAGGTCGACGGACGCATCGATCTGGCACCCTGGCTCGGCCAGGTCAAGCCGGTCGAGTCCCTGGAGCAGGCCCTGGCCCTGCGCGCCACGCTTGAAGAGGGCCACAGCCTGGTCAGCCTCGATGGCTACTGGGTGGGCCGGCATTTCCTGCGGGTCAGCCGCGGTGGCGAGTCCCAGGGTGGCGTGTTGGCGCGAGGGCAGGAGATCGAGCGCCTCGGCCATGAGCAACTGGAGCACGAGGCGTTGCTCGAACAGCTCACGCAGCAGCTGCAAGACCTTCGCGAGCAACAGCTCGCCCATGAAGAACAGCGCGAGCAACTGCGCCGCCGCAGCCAGGACGAAAACCGGCAGCTTGGCGAGCTGAAGGCGAGCCTGTCTGCCGGGCGTGCTCGTGCCGAACAGTTGGAGCTGCGCCGCCGCCGCTTGCAGGAAGAACTGGCCGAACTCCAGGAGCAACGCGCCCTGGAGCATGAGCAACTGGGCGAAGCACGCCTGGTGCTGCAGGAAGCCCTGGACCTCATGGCCCAGGACACCGAGCAGCGTGAACAACTGATGGCCCGTCGCGACACCCTGCGCGAAACCCTCGACCGCGTCCGCCAGGAGGCTCGTCAGCACAAGGACCATGCCCACCAGTTGGCGGTGCGCCTGGGTTCCCTGCGTGCCCAGCACGACTCCACGCGCCAGGCCCTGGAACGTCTTGAGCAGCAGGCTGCACGCTTGAGCGAGCGCCAGGAGCAGTTGAGCCTCAACCTTGAAGAGGGCGAGGCGCCGCTGGAAGAGTTGCGCCTGAAGCTCGAAGAGCTGCTCGAACGGCGCATGAGTGTCGATGAGGAAATGCGCCAGGCGCGCCTGCACATGGACGAGGCCGATCGCGAACTGCGCGACGTCGAAAAACGCCGTGCCCAGGCTGAACAGCAGGCCCAGTTGTTGCGCGGGCAACTGGAGCAGTCACGCCTTGAGTCCCAGGGCCTGGATGTGCGGCGCAAGACCTTGCAAGAGCAACTGCTCGCCGACGGTTACGACCTGCAGGGTGTGCTCGCCACGCTCGAGCCCGAGGCCAGCGAGCAGGGTACCGAGCAGGAGTTGGAGCAGACCGAAGCGCGGATCCAGCGCCTGGGTGCGATCAACCTGGCGGCAATCGAGGAGTACGAGCAGCAGTCCGAGCGCAAGCGCTATCTCGATGCCCAGAACGCTGACCTGGTCGAGGCGCTGGAGACGCTCGAGAACGTCATCCGCAAGATCGACAAGGAAACCCGAAACCGTTTCAAGGATACCTTTGATCAGATAAATGCCGGATTACAGGCACTTTTCCCAAAAGTTTTCGGTGGCGGCAGCGCTTATCTGGAACTGACGGGCGAAGATCTACTCGATACAGGGGTGACGATCATGGCGCGCCCGCCGGGCAAGAAGAACAGCACGATCCATTTGCTGTCCGGCGGCGAGAAGGCACTGACCGCATTGGCGTTGGTGTTCGCCATCTTCAAGCTGAATCCGGCACCGTTCTGCATGCTCGATGAAGTCGATGCGCCGCTGGACGATGCCAACGTCGGGCGTTACGCCCGGTTGGTGAAGGAAATGAGCGAGACCGTGCAGTTCATCTACATTACGCATAACAAGATTGCCATGGAAATGGCCGATCAATTGATGGGGGTCACCATGCATGAGCCCGGTTGTTCACGTCTTGTTGCAGTTGATGTGGAGGAGGCCATGGCCATGGTTGACGCCTGACGCGTGAAGATTGGGCGATATCTGTAGGCAAATGCGCCTTGCATGTGCGACAGACGGTGTAAAGTTGTCTTTGGTCGTGCTAGCTTAATGTCACTCGTTTTTTGCGTGGGTAAAACGCCTGTCAGAACATAGAGTTGGCGCCACGTGTTAAAGGGCTTTGAAGCCTTTGTTTTCAAGCATATTTTTATAGAGGCACGGGATTACATGGAAATCGGTCTGCGCGAGTGGCTGATCGTCATCGGCATCATTGTCATCGCCGGTATTCTTTTCGACGGCTGGCGCCGCATGCGCGGCGGCAAGGGCAAGTTGAAGTTCCGTCTGGATCGTAGCTATTCCAACCTCCCGGACGACGAGGGCAGTGCCGAGGTGCTCGGCCCTGCGCGCGTCCTGGACACGCATAAAGAGCCGGAGCTGGACGAAACCGACCTGCCGTCGATGAGCGCCCCGGCCCGTGAACGCGAGCGCGAGCCAAAGCCGGCCAAGGCGCCCAAGCGTGGCAAGCGTGCTGCTGCCGAGTCGCAGCAGGGCGACCTGAATCTGGTCGCTGAACCGCGCGAGCCGGACCTGTTCGCCGACAGCGATGACGACTTCAGTGCCGACAACAACCGCAACAGCGGTTTCGCCACGAGCAACAACGCCGCCAAGGAGTTGCCTCCGGTCGAAGAGGTGCTGGTGATCAGCGTCATCTCCCGTGACGAAGGTGGCTTCAAGGGCCCAGCGTTGCTGCAGAACATCCTGGAAAGCGGCCTGCGTTTCGGCGAGATGGACATCTTCCATCGCCACGAAAGCATGGCCGGTCACGGCGAGGTGCTGTTCTCCATGGCCAACGCAGTCAAGCCAGGTATATTCGACCTGGATGACATCGACCATTTCAGCACCCGTGCGGTCAGCTTCTTCCTCGGCCTGCCTGGCCCGCGTCATCCGAAGCAGGCCTTCGACGTGATGGTTGCCGCCGCGCGCAAGCTGGCCCACGAGCTCGACGGTGAGCTCAAGGATGACCAGCGCAGCGTGCTGACCGCGCAGACCATCGAGCACTACCGCCAGCGTATCGTCGAGTTCGAGCGCCGTGCGCTGACCCAGAAGCGCTGATAGATCCAGACTCAAGAGCAGCCCATGGGATTGCTGGTCGGTTCGGCAGATGTCATTGCCTGTGCCGGCCCCATTGCCGGACAAGCCGGACGCAGCACCGCCGCTCCCACAGATACACGATTGTCTGTGGGAGCGGCGGTGCGGCGTCCGGCTTGTCCGGTGATGAGGTCAGTACATGCTGAACAGCATCCCGATCCGCGCCGGCATCACCCAGGCTGCTCTTTTGCTTTGCAAGAGACCTGAAAGATGAACGCCGAAAACCGAATCCACGAACTGCGCGCCGAACTCGACCAGCACAACTATCGCTACTACGTGCTGGACGAGCCCAGTGTGCCCGACGCCGAATACGACCGGCTGTTCAACGAACTCAAGGCCCTGGAAGCCGAGAACCCACACCTGGTCACCCCCGACTCGCCCACCCAGCGCGTCGGCGGTGCAGCCTTGGCGGCCTTCACCCAGGTGCGCCATGAGATCCCCATGCTCAGCCTGGGCAACGCCTTCGAAGAGGCCGACCTGCGTGAGTTCGGGCGGCGCGTGGTCGAAGGGCTCGACCAGGCCGAGGCGGTCGACTACAGCTGCGAGCCCAAGCTCGATGGCCTGGCGGTGAGCCTGTTGTATCGCGACGGCCAGCTGGTGCAGGGCGCCACCCGTGGCGACGGCACGACCGGCGAAGACATCAGCACCAACGTGCGCACCATCCGCAACGTCCCGTTGAAGCTGCATGGCAGCGGCTGGCCTGAAGTGCTCGAAGTGCGTGGCGAGGTGTACATGAGCAAGGCGGGCTTCGAGCGGCTCAATGCCGCTCAGGCCGAAATCGGCGGCAAGACCTTCGCCAACCCCCGCAACGCTGCCGCTGGCAGCCTGCGTCAACTGGACTCGAAGATCACCGCCAGCCGCCCGCTGGAATTCTGCTGCTATGGCATCGGCCAGACTTCAGCGAGTGTCGGCGACAGCCATATCGGCATCCTCGAGCAGCTCAAGGTCTGGGGCATGCCGATCAGCCCTGAGCTCAAGCACGCCGCCGGTATCGAACAATGCCTGGCCTATTACCAGGACATCGGCGCCCGCCGCAACGCGCTGCCCTACGAAATCGACGGCGTGGTGTTCAAGGTCAACAGCCTGGCGGCGCAGCGCGAGCTGGGTTTCCGTGCGCGTGAGCCGCGCTGGGCCATCGCCCACAAGTTCCCGGCCATGGAAGAACTCACCGAGGTGCTGGACGTCGAGTTCCAGGTCGGCCGTACCGGCGCGGTGACTCCGGTCGCCCGTCTCAAGCCGGTCAAGGTGGCCGGGGTGACCGTGTCCAACGCCACCCTGCACAACATGGACGAGATCGCCCGCCTGGGCCTGCGCATCGGCGATACGGTGATCATCCGCCGTGCCGGTGACGTGATCCCGCAGGTGATGCAGGTGGTGCTCGAGCGTCGCCCCGATGACGCCCGCCCGATCGAGGTGCCGAGCGCCTGCCCTGTGTGCGGCTCGCAGGTCGAGCGCACGCAGTTGGTCAAGCGCAGCAAGGGCAAGGAGACCACCAGCGAAGGGGCGGTGTATCGCTGCGTCGGCCGCCTGGCCTGTGGCGCCCAGCTCAAGCAGGCGATCATTCACTATGTATCGCGACGGGCGATGGACATCGACGGCCTTGGCGAGAAGAGCGTCGAGCAATTGGTCGACGAAGGCCTGATCGGTTCCCCGGCAGACCTGTACAAGCTGCAGTTCGAGCAGATCGTCGACCTGGAGGGCTTCGCCGAAGTCTCCAGCCGCAAGCTGCTCGAAGCCATCGAGGCGAGCAAGCGCCCGCCGCTCGCGCGCTTCATCTTCGCCCTGGGCATCCCCGATGTGGGCGAGGAGACCGCCAAGGTCCTGGCCCGCTCCCTGGGCAGCCTGGAACGGGTGCAGGTGGCGCTGCCGCAGGTGCTGACCTACCTGCCGGACATCGGCCTTGAAGTCGCCTACGAGATCCACAACTTCTTCGAGGATGCGCACAACCGCGAAGTCATCCAGCAGTTGCTCGACAGCGGCATGCAGTTGCAGGACCAGGGCGAGCTGGCGGCGGAGTTCGCCGCCAGCACCACCCTTGCCGGCATGATCGCCAAACTCGACATCCCCTCGGTCGGCCCGACCGGCGCCGAGAAGCTGGTGGACAAGCTCGGCACCCTCGACAAGATCATCGCCGCCGACGGTATCGACCTGCGCCAGGCCCTGAATACCAAGCAGGCCGATGCCGTGCGCGAGTTCTTCAAGGTCGAGGCCAACCAGCAACTCGCCCGCGCCATCGAAGCCCAGCTCCAAGCGTTCGGCATGCACTGGCACAGCGAGAAGAAAACCACCGAGGGCCTGCCCCTGGCCGGTCAGACCTGGGTGCTGACCGGCACCCTGGAACGCATGAGCCGCGACATCGCCAAGGACAAGCTGGAAAGCCTCGGCGCCAAGGTGGCGGGCTCGGTGTCCGGCAAGACCCACTGCGTGGTGGCAGGTCCGGGAGCGGGGTCGAAGCTGGCCAAGGCCAGTGAGCTGGGGGTCAAGGTGCTGGACGAAGAGGCCTTCGTCGCCTTCCTGGCGGGGCAGGGCATCACGGTCTGATGTTGCCTGCCCTGGCCTCATCGCGGGACGAGCCCGCTCCCACAGGTGCGCCTTGGCATTTATCCTGTGGGAGCGGGCTCGTCCCGCGATGAGGCTGGCACAAATCCCCGAGAACCTCATGCCTGGCGGACAAGTCCTTGAGAAATGATGGTTTTTTTGCCATCAAAGGTTGTAACTTCCCCCCGTAACGGTACAATGGCGCGGCTCGTCACCTGATGAGCTGCGTTATGGTGGCCCCACCGGTCCCCCCGCATTGATTACCCGTTAACCTGGTCAGGCCCGGAAGGGAGCAGCCACAGCGGGAACATCGAGTGCCGGGGTGTGGCTGGTGGGGCCGCCTCCATTCTGTAAGTCCTTGAATTCTCAAGGATTTCTTTCTCAAAAATCTCGAAGTGTGACAGCGTTTAGGTACACCTGAGTGGTGCACTGTGCTGGAAATCCTATCGTGTATCCAACAGTTCAGCCACTCCTCGATTTACAGTCGTAAAGAGCGACTCGTCGCGTGCGTGCGGTTGAAATCTTTGCTGCGGGCTAATTCTGCTGAGTTTCTCCTTCATGCTCAGGCTGCTGACAGCAGTGACAAAGCTGGTTGGTGTCGCTAAAGTTAGCCATCAAATAGCTATCAGAACTCCGAGCTCAGTTAGAGGGATCTAATGTCTAAGCGCCAATACCCCGTCGAGATGGCAAATCTCGTTTGTAAATTCGGGGCGAGAAATCTCCTTGACTATTTTGAAGAAATTGTGTATGCGGCGTTCTCCGATCCTTCTCTCAGAAGGGCGTATTCGGAAACGAAGTATTTCTTTGAAAATGTCGAGTTGGTCACGGTCGATGGGCGTGTTTTGCTCGTTGGTCGATTCATCAAAGATATGATCTTTGAACGCGAGCAAGTTTATACTTCTAGCGGGCTGGTAGCCGATCATGATGAAATGCAGTCATCGCCGTCATGTATTTTTGTTTTAGTGCTTGATATTCATAGGTTGATATTCCTTAAAGAAACTAAGGGTGCTCCAAATCTTGATAATTTCAAGTCGACGCTCGAAAATTTCCTTAAGGTGAAATATAGGCTTTACATAGATTCTTTGTATGATGATGCTAAAGAACGCAAAGAGAAGGTGACAAAGAAACAGTTGATGCTTGACAATGTCTCGCCTACTCTAGAATTGATACCTTTGACATCGGCTCAAAGTATTGATTCGTTCGTGCGTCAGTATGAAGTGCTTAGTTCGGTTACGTACAAATTTTCTGACCGAAATGATGAGCATGATAACGAAGGGTTCTTTGAGGCTGTTCAGCGTCAGAAAGATGAGGTCGGTAGTAAAACTACCACTATCAAGCACTCAAACTCTGAGGGGCTGGATAAAGAGAGCGTAATCGAAGAGGTTCAGGCTGCAACTGTTCAGGGAAATCAGAAGGTTACGCTAGTCGGTAAGGATAGTTCTGGGACTGAGTTGCGGGGAGATAATGAAAATTTCCAGCTTAGGAGCTTTGTTGAACTAACATCTACAGCGCCTTCTCTAGCTGCACCTACACTGTTCCAAAAGTTTATTCAGTTGGTCGGGGATGGAATGATTCAGGTCGCTGCTCCAACTCAGGCGGCACTTGCAAAACTTAATCCGTATCGTAGGTGAGTCAAGTGAACGATGATTTGTCTCCTAAGGCACTAATGGATGAAAAAAGCTTATGGGCGATTTATGCCAAGGCTAGACGGATTCCTGTAAGCTCTTTTAATTTTTGGGCGACGCTCATCGTTTTCGTCTTGGTGTCCCTTCAGTACTGCATGTTGGAAATTTCTCTCGACGATAAGCTTAAGATAGTTCGTGATTTTAGTACAATGTCTATTGGGCTAGTTGTCTCTGTTTTGGGGTTTATTCTTGCGGGCTTTACGATTTTTGCTACTATCAGCCAGCCGGATATGTTAGTGGCTATGTCTAGGCATCGCCATGAAAAATCACAGCTTTCGTACTTGAAGAATAATTTCTTTATTTTTATGCGGGTTTTTATATATTACTTAAGTTATACCGTTTTTTGCTTGCTGGTGATAGTCTTCGCTGTTAAAGGAGGGCTAGTTCATAAAGTTGTTCAGCTATCCCCGATATCATGGAAGATTTCGGAGTGGTTGGTAGGTGCTGCATATGTAATGCTCTATACGGGTTTTTTCTTCCTGCTCATGCAGTTGAAGTCATTTATTTATAATGTTTATCATACTGTAATGACGGCAATTCGTTGGAAAGCTATTCAGTGATGCCAGCTTTATAAGTATATGGCCCTTTCGTTGAATCGTTAATTTGAAGAGGGCTTTGGTAGTTATTTTATTGCTGGCGTGTGTTAGAACGACACTGCGATCAACATGAATTTGATTTGTAGTGTAATAATGCTATGATCGCCGTCTCGGAGTGAAAATTGGCAGTTACTAAAGGACACGGCAATCCAAGATGGACTCGGGATGAGGTCATTCTCGCCTTGGAGCTTTACCAGAGTTGTCATGGTCAGATTCCGGGTCCGACTGACGATAGAGTTCGTAAATTATCAGAGGAGTTAAGATCATTCCCTCATCATGCGCAGGCCGCTCGCCAGCCGTCCTTCAGAAATCCGGATGGGGTGGCGTTTAAACTGCAAAATCTTCGTGCAGTTCATATTGGGGTTGGCCTTAACAATACTTCAAAGACTGACCGGGAGGTGTGGTCTGAATTTGGTCTAGACCCGCAGCTCACAAGTGAATTGGCCGGTGTCATCCGCCATAGCTTAGAGGTTGTCGACCTTCTCCCCAACTTTGATGATGAAGAGGTGTTTGCAGAAGGTAAGGCTGCCACCATGGTGCACATTCGGCGTGAGCGTAGTGCAAAGCTACGAAAAGAATTGATCGCCAGTCGCCTGAATGTCGGGGGGCTATCATGCGATCTCTGTAAAACTGATGGCTCTAACGTCGATCTGAAAATTAGGGAATCAATGTTTGAATGTCATCATATTGTGCCTCTCAGTGTGACTGGTGAGATTAAAACTAAGGTCAAAGATGTGGCGCTGCTCTGTGCTAGCTGTCATCGTTTGCTTCATAGGGCTATGGTTACTAGTAAGCGATGGTTTACTGTTGAAGAAGCTAAGAAATGCTTGTTTAGTGATGAGCGAATTACCCCGCTGCGAAATAGTTGATGCACTACGACATGCATTTGGCTCCTCTGCTGGTGAAAGTAATTTCAAATTGTTTCCTGAAGTGCTAAGCCAAGTGCGAGGCGTGTAATAGGAGTCGTTGTTGATTCAGAAATAAGTGGGGGTAGTGAGGCGTTAGCCCTTGATTTGAATGGCAAGGGCGTGGCTGGCGCCTGAGTTGTGTTACGCTGTTTTCACTCGCTGCACAGTAGACACTGCACATCCTACGATCTCGGCGGTCTTGCGGATGCTCTTGCCTGCATCGAGGCATTCTTTGATGCGGTTATGAAGTGCCTGATCGACCTGTCTGCCCTTGTAAACATCTCTGGCCTTCGCATTCTCGATACCCTCAGCCTGACGGCGGCGGCGATCTTCATAGTCCTTGCGTGCAACCACAGCGAGCATATCGAGCAACATTCCGTTCACAGCGTTGATCATGCCTTTGGTGAAGTCGTCTTGACCTTGGGCAGGTTTCAATGCGGCATGACTGGTAGCTAAGTCGAGCGACACCACTGTGACCTTCTTCGCTGCGATGATGGCTTTCAGGCTTGCCCAGTCATCAGGAGAGAGGCGGGACAGCCTGTCTACCTGCTCAATCAGCAGCACATCACCATCATGACTGTCGTCCAGCAAACGAAACAGTTCTGGGCGATGGAGCTTGGTCCCTGATTCGTTCTCTGTGTAGAAGGCGGCGATCTTGTGACCGTTGTCCGCAGCGAATTGAACGAGAGCGCCTTTGGCACGGCTGGCGTCTTGGGAGTCGGTCGAAGCTCGGAGGTAAGCACGGATGAACATGATGGCTGATGCCTTGTGCCGTTTTGGGTGTACCTACTATAGGTGTGCTCGTTAGGGTTGTCTACTTGTTTATTCGGTACATCCTGATGTTGCCGTCTGGCTGTGCTCGTTGACCTATACCCAAATCGGTCGAGGCTCCTCAGTCTCACACTCTCAGCTTACCCGGTGGCGCGATCATGCAGCTCAAGGCTATGTATCATCCGGGTGTTGATTGGCGATTTGACATATGTGGTATCAGCCCCTCCGAGGATGGCGATTAGGAGTCGGCATACCAGCGCCTGCATTTGCAGGGTGACATTCGTAGGATCTCCATCAGGCTTGTTACCACCGTAAATTGAGAATCCTAAAGGTTCATCGAAGAATAGGGCTTCGTGCATGGCATCGTTACGGACGGTTGATAGAGACGAAGCTCCTGCTTGACTCATTGCCCATTCGGGTATGGGGATGGCGAATTTTTCACACATCCATTGGATCCGCCGCGCATGAGGCACGTGTAGCTTGGTTTCCTCCTTGACTTCGAGAAGCTTGAAGCAGCCATCTAATGCCATGTAGAGGTACTGAAACCGTTCAAAAGGAAGGTTCTGGGGATATTGTGCCAAGAACAAAGCATGAATGACTGCGGCGATTCGCTTAGGGGCACGAGGCGCATTGCGTTCCCGCTCTAAGAAATTGAATGCCAAATGCACAGCATCGATCAGGTTGCAGCGGTAAAGAGCGAAGTCAACGAGCTTGTGTGGCTTAACGGGAGTCGCATCAAGAAAGCCCGCCTCTGTAGTCGTCAGGCGCATGCCAGTGAATAAGGATAGGCACCAGACTACAAAGTCGAGGTCGTATTGGTTCTCGCTTTTGCTGAGGGTTAAGACATGGGTTTTGGGCAGCCCGAAGACCCGACTGCTATAGGGCATTGATCGGAGAGTACTGCTTACGATGTCCAATCGCTTTTGTGGTCCCGGGTAGAGCCAGCCGTCGATGACGTTTGCATCTTCAACGATAGAGGAAACGGTTTCCTCATGGTTGGGAAGCGTTCGGATGGAGAACTGTTCACTCTCGATATCGCAACAGATCGGGTAAAAGCCGAATTCTGTGGCGATTCCGCTGGTTGATGCGTGGACCAGTTTTTCAGTCATAGCTCAGATCGCTCATGGGGTTGAGCCCAGTGTAGCGTCAATCCAAGTGACTACAGGCCTTCAAGCAGCTCAGACAGGGACAGGCCAAGGCCGTCAGCAAGCACTTTGGCAGCTTCAAGACTGGGGTTGGCAGTACCGGTTTCGATGCGAGACATGTAGGTGCGGACAAAGCCGCATTTGTCCGCAAATGCTTCTTGGCTGAAGCCTCGGCTGCTGCGTAGATCTCGGATCCGTTGGCCAAAGGCCTTTCGTAGGTTCTGGTTTGTATGCATCCCTGCATGATGGTTGGATGCATCCTGATCGTGAACACACTGACTGATGACACACCAAGTGATACATTAGGCCAATCCCCACCTACCGGTGGGCAAGCGTAATCATGTCAGGACGGATCATCTATGAACGAAAAGCTTTTCGTATTGGCCAGTCAGAAGAAAACGACCAACCACGTGCTACACCTGCTTCTTTGCATACCGACGTTCGGCCTTTGGCTGATCGTTTGGCTGCTGGTTGCTGGGAGTAATAGCAAGCACAACGCTCGTATCCAGAACCAGATGAGTCATGTGCTTGACTACAAGATGCAGGGATTGAGCGATGTTGAAACCTACCAGCAACTGAAGACAGACAAGCTGAACGCTGACGTGCTTCAAGGTAGGGTGATTTTCGTTGTGTTGGTGGTAGTGTTCCTGTACTTCTACCTACGGTAGAGGGTGTGCACCTTCAGCGGAGCGTCAAAGCAAATTCCTTGATCAGCTCCGCTGGGCGTTTGCACCGAAAGCGGCAAGCTTTCAGCTGATTACACTGTACTGAGCAAACACCCTGACCTGTCGGTCGAACGGTGCACAAATCAGAAACAACACTAATGCAGTTCTCGCTTGTGATCTTGACTGTTGGTGCAGAAGGTCAGAGAGAGCATGAGGATGCTATCCCGTACAAGCTTCGCTTGGTTGGTGACACCCCAAGGCTGTCAGCCTTCAGGTTCTTTAGGGGATGATATTGTATATCATTCATCCCCTTTCATTTCAGTGGAATCAACCTGTAAGCGATGCTTACACGAGGATCCGCCATGCTCCGCATGTCAAGCACAGCAAGGTCACAAGCTGTTAGTTGCGCACGCTGTACGGCAGTACAGATGGATCCCCAAATCAACAACAACCTATGGAATCTGTCGATAATTGATTTTACTGACCCCTTCAACGGCTTACTTGTCGAGGGTGGTAGTTCGAATCAGGCAGCCTGCACTTCTACCTGCCATTTCTTGACAGTGGTTTTGGATACGCCGGTTTGTCGTGCAATTGCTTTGATCGCCTCGCCTTGGTCCAGCAGACGAAGGACTTCCCGCCTCTTAGGGTGTTCCAGTCGGGCAGTCTGCTTTACCTCGCTCACGCCGGTTGGCCAGAACGGGTTGAAGTCAATCTCCACGTCAAGCTGAGCGAGTATCTCTGGGTGGCGCTCGAAATACAGAGCAATGCCCCTCAGGGCGATTCTCGCTGCCTCCACGACTCTTTGAATCTGCCTCACGCTCATCGGCTTGTGATCGTGGTTCAACAAGCACCTTGAAGCGGTCTCCACTGAAAGCGCTGGCAGGTAAAGCAGTCTTGTGACATCGGTAGGCGAAACGCTGTACCTGTCGTTGATCCAGCCCGGCCCCGTATTGATTGCACCATGAACATAATGGTCCAGCCATGTCAGCTTTATCCCTTCGACCTTAGCGGCCCACATCAGCCCACACAGACCATTCTCGATGACTTGTGCTTTTCTACCTTTGCCCGTCTTCACCTCAATGCGTGGAGGGGGGGTGGCTTCGGGGAAGTCGAGTACTGGTTCTGCGAGTGCAGAGTTCACAACGGGAGAGTGAATTGTGACTGGGCTGCCGTCTTCGAAGGTTACATATGTAGTGTTTTCTTGAGCGGAGGTGACTGGGTAGTCAATCTGCTCTGGAGTGTATTCAGAGCAAATGTAGCTGCCCAAGACCTCACCAGTCGATTTGTCATAGACAAAACCATCAGAGGTTGCAGTGCGGTGCTTGATCAGTGCGGGACGAATGTCGGTAGCAGGGGTGACGGCGGGAAGTACTTTATTGCGGGCGAGCTTGGTCATCGTTTGTCTCCTGTGTCAGTTCATTGCATAGGCATTCCTCTCGGGTTGTGCCGGTTGGTTTGGTAAATCGAAGGCAAATTTAAGCCCCCATGCAAAACACCAAACTGGTGGTCGCGGTGGAGGCTTCTATTCTGTATGTCTGCCCTACGAAGCAGCGTGCGAATTATACACGATTTCGACGATCGGTCAAGGTATGGGTTGACGTGACTGATTTATTCTGAAAGTGATTTTAATAGCGAAGCAAGGCATTTGCTTAGCAGTACAGTCCTCGATCCCCCGAAAACAGTGGGCTGGACTGGCAGGTCAGCTTGGTATCGACTAAATCTAAGCAATCTTTTCCGAGGTTTACGGGAGGTTTTTCGAGGTTATTTGATGTGCATCAATGCCTCGGCCATTGCCTTGATTGGCGTCCTGCTGCCGTAGATGCCGAAAGTCACTGAGCTATCCTCATGCCCGACCATCCGCTTGATCAGTGAGTCTTGCACGCCAGCGTCACGTAGGTCGTCAATGAATGTGTGGCGGAAGCTATGGAAGGTCTTGCGGTGGTCAGTGATACCTAGCTTCGTCTTATACCGACCAAACCATTTTGAGGCGGCATGGCCTCGCTTGCCACGCACTGCTTCAAGGCCGGGGAAAAGTCGATCAGCCCCCATGCTTTTGATTGATTCTGCGTATTGCAATAAGCCCAGCTTAACGAGCGAGGGATGGAGGGGAAGAACACGGCGGCTGCTCGCATTTTTGAGGTTTTGGCCTTCATGGCTGTCATCAATGCGAATGCACGGGATGCCCTGTTGCTCAATGAAGTCCTCCACACGCAGCTGGCAAAGCTCTTCAAGTCGTGCACCTGTGCTCCGCCCAAGGAGTGGCAGCCAGTAGCGCCACGGATGCTTGCGGGCTTCCTTTCGCAGTGACTCACGGTTCAGCAGGGCATCTAGGTCGTGTCGTTCAAATGACAGCCGAGCTTCCTTCGCTGATCCTGTCATGACTTTCATGCCCGTCAGTGGGTTGTCTGCCACGTACCCGTTCGCTTTGCACCAGTTCAGAAACGCGGTGAGCTTGCGTAGCCGATTGTTCACTGTGACAGCAGTAATGGTCTTGTAGGTGCTACCTGACTCAATCACCTGCTTCAGCGTCTTGCCCTTGAACTCGGGTCGCAAGCCGAAGTATTGCGGGCATAGGCTGAGCCGCTCCTTTAGCAGGCGTGCTTGATGCACATCGAAGGCTCTGGCGGGCATGTCGCCCATCAACTCGAACAGGTCTGATAAGGCTCGCTCGACTTCCTCGGTGCTGACCTGTCGCCATGTGCCTCCGCGTTTCCCTTCTTCTATATAGATCTTGGAGAGTGCGGCTAGGCTTGGGCTGTCGCTATTCCGTTTCGCTGTAACTGCCGTAGCAGTCCTTGGCGCGGTTTGGAGAATGGACGTGGGTGTTGAGTCCCGCCACTGTGAGCACAACGCACGTAGCGTCTCAAGGTCTGCTAGAGGGTGCTCGCTTAGGTGGTGATGTAGCCTTTGAGCCAGTGATGTGGCAACGAACAGGGCGCTCTGACGATGCCGAATGTTCAGACTCAAACGCAAAGTGTTACACCTCGGAAAGAGGTGCTTTGGCAGCTTGAGATTCAGGTAGTAGACGGCTTCGCGTCTGATGATGTAGGCCATGGGTGTGACACCAAAGTGTTACAGCAAAGTGTGACAGTGCCAGCCACACCCCAAGCTTTGAGCGTCCGTTTAGGAGAGTGGTACTGGTATAGCCGTTACCGCCTCATCAGCCTCAAACCCTTGCCCCGTAAGCCCCGCATTGATTAACAGCATGCTTGCATGCCACATGGTCAGGCCCGGAAGGGAGCAGCCACAGCGGGAACATCGAGTGCCGGGGTGTGGCTGGTGGGGCTGCCTCCATTTCTCTCGAAGTCCTGCTCTCGAACGGCGTTCGCTCTTCACCGCCTGGTGATCCAAAGCGTGACGCACCGTACGCCTAGCCCTCCCTGCCTTTGCTTACCCCGCCACTCGGTCCCATTGTCAGCGTTTACGCGTGAACTGCTGTTCCGTAACCGTCGAGCCCCATTGGCTGCCTTGCTCTTCATGGGTCAGTTCGAAGCCCAGCGATTGGTAGAGGTGCCGGGCGGCTTCCAGTCCTTTGAAGGTATGCAACTGGATTGCCGAGAAGTTCTGCCGGTCACAGAAAGCGACTGCTTCAGTGAGTAGCCGGCGACCTACACCGCCACCACGGCAGCCATCATCCAGCAGGAACCAGCGCAGGTGAGCTTCATCGTTCCCGAGGTCCTCGCCGTCGATAGCCACCGACCCTACGATTCGGCCAGCGTCTTCAGCGACCCAGACCGCGTTGCGCGGATTCCCCAGCCGTCCTGCAAACTCGGCAATGTTGGTTGCAACCCTGCTCTCGAAGAACTGGCCGAAACCGGCATGGCGCGAGTAGTAGCTTGCATGCATCTGCGTCATGCGTCCGATCAGGCCGGGACGGTATCCGAGGGTGATTTGAATCCTGGAGGCCGCTGTTTCGGTGGGCTGTTGGCGAGAAGCCTTCAACGCCTGGGCATAGGCATTCAGGCCTTGGGCGATGACCTGCTGTTCTTGCGGGGGCAGTGGGGCCAGCGTTGAGCTGACCTGCATTTGCCCGTAGGCATGAATCTCTTCAAGGGTGCGTTTCCCTTGCTCGGTCAGGCGCAGTTGCTTCGTGCGGCCATCCTGCTCACTTTCATGCTCTTGCAGTTCACCCAGTTGAACGAGCTTGGCAACCATGCGGCTGACGCTGGACTTCTCAAGCCCTAGCGCCTGCACCAGTTGAGCGGCAGTCCGCTCCCCATGCTCGCCTAGCTCAAGCAGCGTGTGAACGGCAGAGGGGGAGTACTCCGTGCCTGCCAGCGTCGTTCGCATGAAGCCCAGTTCACGGACCATCGTGCGTGAGGCGGAGCGGATTTGCTCCACGACCGAAGGGTCGATCATTTTCAAGGTCTCATCAGGAATGGTTGCGCAATACAACCATGCTTGGTTGTATTGTGCAACCATTCGCCGGCCCCTGGGCGGTTCGCTGCGGGTGAAGACTGCTTCACAGCCTTGAAGTCCGGTTCTGGACAACTGAAAACACCCTTGTTAGTTTGCGTCCGCCATATATTTCAAAATATGACAGTGGCACTTAAGTGATATTGATTTGATATCAATTTATGACGAGCAAGGACGCATTGAATGAAAAGCCTGCAAGGTTTGCCCAGTCTTATCAGCGCTTCGGTCGGCACGCCCGGTAAAGCCCGAAACTTGCCCGCCGATGTTCAGTGCATCCAGTACCTGTTCAACCTACTCATCCCGCGGCTCGGTTTTCCATTGCCCGAGAATGGCCGTTGCGACGGGCAGCTGGTGCAGCGCATCAGTCAGTACCAGTTTCGTCATCTGAAGTACGCGCATCCCGATGGGGTCGTCGATCCGAATGGGCGCACCTTCAACAGCCTGGTCGAGGAGGCTGTTCGAGTGCCGGTCAAGTTGATTCCTGCACTGCGCCTGCCCACCTTCATCAATGTCTTCGCCAATAATGTCGACGCCCAGGTGCAGGCCACCGTCAATCATTATCTGGACCGGATGCGCGCGGTGATCGAAGCCGAGCGGCGCAATCGGCAGATGGTGCTGCAGGTCACCTGCGATGGCGGCATGACGCTCAGCGACAGCGACTTCCAGAACGCCGCCACTCAATTGGGCAACGGCATTTCAGCCAACCTGATCAAAGCATTCGCCACGGTGGAGTCGGGTGGTCGTTCGGGTTTCGGGCCGGCCAAGTTGCCGGTGATCGCCTTCGAGGGGCATCACTTCCAGCGCTATACCAAGCACAAGTACGACCAGACTCATCCGCTGCTCTCGTACAAGTACAAGAAGAAAGCCGGCCCGCAGTGGCAAGCCAACAACAAGGACCAGGCCAAGGCCTGGGAAACCATGGCCACGGCATTCGGGCTGGATCAGGAGGCGGCATTGAAATCTGCTTCCTGGGGCATGTTCCAGATCATGGGCTTCAACTTCGCCGATTGCGGGCATGCCAATGTGTTTGAATTCGTCGCGGCCATGAAACTCAATGCCGGGCAGCAACTCAAGGCCTTCCTCGGTTTCTGCAGCAAGAACCCGTCGTTTATCAAGGCTGCGAAGAACAAGGACTACGCCGGCATGGCCGCCAGTTACAACGGCAAGGATTATGGTGACTATGACGTGCGTATCAAGAAGGCCTACGAAGCACTTGAAGGGAAGAAGTGACATGGCAAAGAGTTTCTCGCGCCGACTGATTGTTCTGGCCACCGCACTGCTGGGATTGTCCGGGTCTGTTCATGCAGGCGCCGCCGTACTGAAGCCTGGGCAATACGACGCGCTGATGCTGGCGGTCACGCCGGATCGCCAGGTGGAGGGCTATTATTCCGAGACCCTTGGCGAAGGTGTGACCCGGCATTGCACCTTCTACCTCAAGGGGCAGATCAGCGGCGATGGGGCGGTTGCGCTGGCCACCTGGGAAGACCAGACCTTCCCCGGCAGCCTGGCGGCCACGGGCGATGGCGTTACCCTCACCGTTGCACGAGGCCGCGAGCACCCCGGCTGCGTCAGTGTGCTGATGCCGGAGATCGCCACGGGGCTGGAGCTCAGCCGCTCTGCGGAAAAGCCCTGGATCGCGCTGCTGACGGTCACTGCCGACAAGGCCTATCTGCGCAAGCAGGCGGGTAGCGGCGCGAGCAAGCGACCCTATATCGTCAAGGGCGATGTAGTGGGCGTGCTGGCGTTCAAGGACGGCTGGGCCAAGGTCGAGTTCATCAACCAGGACGACCGCTCGTTCACGGGTTGGATCAGCCAGGATCAGTACCGCCGACTCGTTGCGCCCAAGGGCTGAAGCTGAGCTCGGGTGACGAGCCGAGCCCGCCGCACCTGCATTTATCGGCAAACAGGCTTATGATGCGCCTCTCGCAGCCCACCCATTTCTGAGAGAGGCCATCAGCATGGATCAGGTTGACGATCTGACCCGCCAGCGCATCCGCGACTGGCAAGCGCGCCGCCTGGAGATCAAGGACCAGATGGCCTCGCACCCCGAGCGCACCCTTGAGCTTTCGAAAGTACTCGACCAGATGGAAGAGGAACACGAACGCATCCTTGGCGAAGCCACGCCCGCAGCCGACGCCACAGCAGCAGTCGATCAGGCACCGGGGCTGGATTTTCGCCTGAGCGTCTCGGCGCGCAATGCCCAGGACCTGCGCAAGCTGCTGGAGATGGCGCTGCACGAGCTCGATAGCGCGCTGGCTGCCGAAGCCCGCTGCGAGGATGACGCGCGGCGCGTCTACCCGGGCGGCATGTCCGGCTCGCTGGGCGCCTACGCCTATGAACTTGAAGCCAATCCCGACACCAGCGAATGACCTGCGCGCATGCAACCTGAACATTACGATTTCGCCGACACCGTGTTTCTTCCCGTTACTCTGGAAGTCTGCCAAGGCCTGCTCGAGGATGCCTCCGGGCTCGAAGGGTTGAGCGATCCGGAGCTGGCGGCGGTGCTGGTGATCCAGAACCTGTCCCAGGCGCGCGAGCAGGTGCTCGACCCTGCGGCGGCGGAAAAGGTGCTGACCAGGTTGCTGCAGTGGTCGGTGCGGGGGCCGCATGCGCCGGGCGTAGGGCTGGGCTCCGAGGCGCGGCGGCTGTTCGATGCGCGCAAGCTGTATTTCGGCCTGGAAGTCATCAAGGGCTCGCGCTTGCAACTGCTGGGGGCCGAGGAGGTGGCGCAGCGCGAGTACTTGTTGGATGACGGGACCTGGGACATGCGCTTCAGGTCGCTTCGCCACCCGCGCCACAATCCGTTCAGCCAGCAGGCCATCACCGGCTTCAATAAAGAGCGCTGGCTGACCCGCGAGCAAGACAAGTTGCTGCGGGTGCTGCGCGCCAATCCTGACGAAGACCTGCATGTGCAGGGCTATGCAGGCATCGGCAAGAGCTACCTGCTGGGAGCGCTGATCGATTGCCTGCCCAGGGGGCGGGTGTTGGCACTGGCGCGTACGCCCGGCAAGCTCGACGCCCTGCGGCGGCGTATCGGAAAAGGCTCCAAGGCTGGCAAGACGTTCGCCGAGTTTGCCCAGGCCCTGCTGAGCGTGCCTGGGCGGCCTGCCGCACGCGCATCGGCACGCCTGCCGGGCAAGCGCGCGGTGGCCGAAACCCTGAACATCCTGGGCTTTCGCCAATACGACGGCGAAAAGACTCTGGATATCTGCCTGGAGCTGCTGAAAAACTACTGTGAGTCCCGCGATCACAGCCTCACTGTGCGCCACCTTCCGCACTTCGCCCAGGCGCTGTCGCGGCTGGATAGCCAGGTGCTGCTCGAATACGCCAGCCGCCTGTGGACCTATCTGCAGGACAACCCTGCCTGGGATCGCCAGACCGGCTTCCCCACGTTGCTGCTGCTCAAGCGCGCCAGCCTCGCTGGCCACAGTGTGCCGAGCCGCTACAGCCATGTGATCGTCGACGAGAGCCAGGACATGCCTGGCCCGTTGTTGCAGATCATCGAGCGTGGCCGCCAGGTGTTGATCACGCTGGGCGACGAATACCAACGAGCCGACGGGCCCGGATTGCGCCGCGCGCGTCAGGTGCGCCAGCGCGACATCGCCTTCTCGGTGCGCTGCGGGCCGAAAGTGGAGCGGCTGATCAACCCGCTGATCGGTGTGCATTCGCAAAAGTCCAAGCTCGCCTTCGAAGGTGCCGGCAGCGTGGATGTCGGCATCGAGCACTACCCCCTCGATTTCGTGCCACCGCAAGGCTGTGTGGTGCTCACCGCGTCGCCCTGGGATTCGATGAAGTGGGCCATGCAACTGGCCGACAACCAGTGCCGGGTGGGCTTCTCCGATAACGTCGGGATGCAGCGTTTCATGTCCAGCGCCGTGCAGTTGTTCCGTGCCGACCTCTATGGCGCGGGCAGCGATGGCCAGGACACGCATGCCTATTTCGCCCATGCGCTGAACTGGCGACAAGTGCATGAGGACAATCGCTTCGACGAGTCATTCCTGTGGGTCGAGGCGCGGCTGCAGGACGGTTTTCGGATTGCCGAGCTCAACGCCTTGTCGGCACGCTTCTCCAATGAGCCGGACAGCCTGTTGCTGATGCCGGCGCAGGAGGCCGGGGGGCAGGAGTTCGATCACGTGCTGTTGACCCAGGAGCTGATGGCGCTGAATCCGTTCAAGGATGCCTACGCCTTCGACAACCGGGTCTGCGCGGTCTATATCGCGCTGTCACGTGCCCGGCGCCATCTGTATCTGCCCTACGATGTGGACGAGTGGGTGGCGTACCACAAGGGCCAGAAATTCCGCGAGTCACACGGCTACTGATCGGCCGACAGCGTCCCTTGCACCTGGGTGTAGCGCTCGATGATCCGATCGATCTCGCCGGACTGCTTCAGGCGCACCAAGGCCCGCAGCACCTGCTGAGCGGGAATGGCCGGGTCGTTGCGCACCATGCAGCCCAGGTCCTGCTCTTCCAGCAGGGCCAGCGGGCGCAGGCGCTGCTCCCGGGGTTGCTGGCGGTTGAACCATTGCAGCGACAATTGGTTGCTCACCGCATAACGATAACGGCTGGCTTGCAGTTTCTGCAGGGCCAGGTCCTGGTTGCGGCTGTCTTCCCGCGTCAGCAGACGCTGCGCGAACATCGGGTCCAGGGTCGGGTAGGTGTAGCCCAGTACTGTACCGATGGGTTGTGCGGGCAGCTGCGCCAGGCCGCCGGGCAGTCCATCGCCAGCACGCCCGACCAGCAGGTCGCGTTGGTGGATCAGCGGCACGCTCCAGATGAATTCACCGGGCCGTTCGTTGAGCCAGTTGCTGGCCACGTAGCAGCGCACGTCGATGTCGCCAGCGGTCATGGCCTGCTCCAGGCGCAGGCGCGCCATCACGTGGTACTGCGGGCGTACCCCGGCTTCGCGGGCCAGGGCCTGGATCAGGTCGAAGAGAATGCCGTCGACCGGCACGTCGCCCTCGGTGCGCATCAACGGCATGCTCCAGCTCTCCGCGACGGAAAAGCGCAGCACCGGCTGCTCGGCAAGGCCGCTTGAGCTCCATAGCAACAGGATGGCGAGAAGTCGCCGCACGTCTATCCTCCTTGGACTTTCCATGTTCACCGGCAGCGCCCATAGTCTAGACGAGCCGGGCAGGGTGCAATTTTGCCCCCGCTCCGCTAGCATTAGCGATCTTCCGCTCGATCAGGCTGCGATGGTTTTTTGATGAGTTATCAGGTTCTTGCACGTAAATGGCGCCCGCGCTCGTTCCGCGAGATGGTAGGCCAGACCCATGTGCTCAAGGCATTGATCAACGCCCTGGACAACCAGCGGCTGCATCACGCCTACCTGTTCACCGGCACCCGAGGGGTCGGCAAGACCACCATCGCGCGGATCATCGCCAAGTGCCTGAACTGCGAAACCGGTATCACCTCCACACCTTGCGGCACCTGTTCGGTATGCCGGGAAATCGATGAAGGCCGCTTCGTCGACCTGATCGAGATCGACGCCGCCAGCCGCACCAAGGTCGAAGACACCCGCGAACTGCTCGACAACGTGCAGTACGCGCCCAGCCGCGGACGCTTCAAGGTCTACCTGATCGACGAAGTGCACATGCTGTCCACCCACTCCTTCAACGCCTTGCTCAAGACGCTGGAAGAGCCGCCACCCTACGTCAAATTCATCCTCGCCACCACCGATCCGCAGAAGTTGCCAGCAACCATTCTCTCGCGCTGCCTGCAGTTCTCGCTGAAGAACATGAGCCCGGAGCGGGTGGTCGAGCACCTTACCCACGTGCTCGGCGCCGAAAACGTGCCATTCGAGGAAGATGCCCTGTGGCTGCTGGGCCGCGCCGCCGACGGCTCGATGCGCGATGCCATGAGCCTGACCGACCAGGCCATCGCCTTCGGCGAGGGCAAGGTACTGGCCGCCGATGTGCGGGCGATGCTTGGCACGCTCGATCATGGCCAGGTGTACGGTGTGCTGCAGGCCTTGCTCGAAGGTGACGCCCGGGCGCTGCTCGAGGCGGTGCGCGCCCTGGCCGAACAGGGGCCTGACTGGAATGGCGTATTGTCCGAAATGCTCAATGTGCTGCACCGGGTCGCCATCGCCCAGGCCTTGCCGGAGGCGGTGGACAACGGCCAGGGCGATCGCGACAAGGTGCTCGCGCTGGCGGCTGCGTTGCCGGCCGAGGATGTGCAGTTCTACTACCAGATGGGCCTGATCGGTCGGCGCGACCTGCCGCTGGCGCCGGATCCGCGGGGCGGCTTCGAGATGGTCCTGCTGCGCATGCTCGCCTTCCGCCCGGCCGACACGGATGACGCGCCGAAACCTGCGCTAAAGTCGGTGGGGATCAGCCAGGCCACAGCTGATCCAGCCAGACCGGTGGCAACTGCGACCGTGGTTGCCGAGCCCTCCGTGGTTGCCGCTGCGCCTGAGCCTGTTGCGCCGCCCGCACCTGTGGTCGATCAAGCACCCGCCGCCGAGCCGGTCGCTGCTGCTGCGTCCGCCGTGGCTCCGGAAGCGGTGCCTGCGATCGAGCCCGAGCCCGTGCACGCCGTTGCGGGGCCAGAGACAGTCGTCGATCTGCCGTGGGAAGAGCCTTCCCCAACGGTCGCGCCCTCGGCGCCGGTCATCCCGGCCGTCGTCGCGCAGCCGCCTGACGATCAGCCGGACTACGACGAACCGCCCTTCGATCCGTCGGCGTATGCGTCGGTCGGCATGGAGCGCGACGACGACGGTGCGGATGACGATTACTACGTGCCGCAAGCCGATCCGATAGGTTTCAGCTACCTGGACGAGCTCGCCGAGCATATCCAGGAGGACGCGCCTGCGGCGGCGCCCGAGCCTCTGCCTGCGGCGCAGCCGGCCACGGGCCTGGCCCTGCAATGGCTGGAATTATTCCCACAGTTGCCTGTCTCCGGTATGACAGGCAACATCGCCGCGAACTGTACGCTGATCAGCGCCGATGGCGATGACTGGCTGCTGCACCTGGACCCAGGCCAGGGTGCGTTGTTCAACAGCACCCAGCAACGTCGACTCAACGAGGCGCTCAACCAGCATCTGGGGCGTACGCTACGCCTGCAGATCGAGCTGATCCGCCCCGAGCAGGAAACCCCTGCGCAGGCCGCCGCGCGCAAGCGCGCCGAGCGCCAGCACGACGCGGAGCTGTCGATCGAGCAGGACCCGCTCATCCAGCAGATGATCAAGCAGTTCGGCGCCCGGGTGCGGCACGATACAATCGAACCTGTAGACGCGGCCCTGGCAACTCCGGGGCAGTGAAGCGAACCCCTTGCGCCCGGCCTCGTGCCGGCCGCATACATGACCCAATCGAGGATTCTCCCATGATGAAAGGTGGCATGGCCGGCCTGATGAAGCAGGCTCAGCAGATGCAGGAAAAAATGGCCAAGATGCAGGAAGAGCTGGCCAATGCAGAAGTCACCGGCCAGTCCGGTGCAGGTCTGGTCAGCGTGGTGATGACCGGTCGTCATGACGTCAAGCGCGTCAACATCGACGCCAGCCTGATGTCGACCGATCCGGACGACAAGGAAGTGCTCGAGGACTTGATCGCCGCGGCACTCAACGACGCCGTGCGCAAGGTCGAGCAGAACAGCCAGGACAAGATGGGCAGCATGACCGCCGGCATGCAGCTGCCGCCGGGCTTCAAGA
>Ga0268256_1000448_pt1 | contig 36289 bp, 29 predicted proteins | sample AgamicAtAmrz_FD_200247 | JGI IMG/M metagenome (GOLD analysis project Ga0268256, IMG submission 200247) | Agave microbial communities from Guanajuato, Mexico - At.Am.rz (v2) (version 3) | ecosystem: Host-associated > Plants > Roots > Rhizosphere | place: Guanajato, Mexico | collected 2012-06-07 | reverse complement strand
GCTCGAAGCTGGCCAGCAGCTCGCCGGTTTCGTGGTTGCGCACTTCGCCTTTGAACGGGTAAACGTCAATCACGTCGCCCATGTTCAGGTTGTTCACGTCAACTTCGATCGGCAGCGCGCCGGCATCTTCCATGGTGTTAAAGAAGATTGGCGCAATTTTGCCGCCCAGCACCAGACCGCCGCCGCGCTTGTTCGGTACGTACGGAATGTCATCGCCCATAAACCACAGCACCGAGTTGGTTGCGGATTTACGGGAAGAACCGGTGCCCACCACGTCGCCGACGTAAGCCAGCGGGAACCCTTTCTGATTCAGCGCTTCGATCTGTTTGATCGGGCCAACCACGCCAGGCTGATCCGGCTCGATGCCTTCACGGGCGTTTTTCAGCATCGCCAGAGCGTGCAGCGGGATATCCGGGCGCGACCAGGCGTCCGGAGCCGGGGAGAGGTCATCGGTATTGGTTTCGCCGGTGACTTTGAAAACGGTAACGGTGATTTTTTCAGGCAGCGACGGGCGGCTCAGGAACCACTCCGCGTCAGCCCAGGACTGCATCACCTTTTGCGCCCAGGTATTACCGGCTTTTGCTTTCTCTTCGACGTCGTAGAAGTTATCGAACATCAGCAGCGTGTGGGACAGCGCTTTCGCGGCAATCGGTGCCAGCGCGTTGTTATCCAGCGCCTCGATCAGCGGATGGATGTTGTAGCCACCCTGCATGGTGCCGAGCAGTTCAATCGCTTTTTCAGGGGTAACCAGCGGGGATGTCGCTTCGCCTTTGGCGATGGCGGCCAGGAAACCGGCTTTAACATACGCGGCTTCATCTACGCCTGGGGGTACACGGTTGGTAAGCAGATCTATCAGAAATTCTTCTTCGCCAGCGGGCGGGCTTTTTAGCAGCTCGACGAGTGCGGCCATTTGGGTTGCATCTAAGGGTTTTGGCACAATCCCCTCGGCGGCACGCTCAGCTACGTGCTTACGGTATTCTACTAGCACGACGGTTCTCCTCGCTCTCATTGTCATAGTGCGGCAGGCGTTCTCTTCACGCTCCTGTGAGACAGCAGTTTGTAGGGTATATGCCCGGTACCGCGACGGGCAGCATAGCAGGATTTTGTGGGAGTGTTAATCTGTTTACAAAAAAGCAACATTAAATACTTGCTGAATCGTTAAGCAGCGAATAACACAGTTCATAAGGTCATTTTTGGGCACAAAAAAACCGCCAGCGGCGGTTTCGTTGTTGTCCTGGGTGGTAGCAGGCACCGTCAGACAGGTTGTGTGGCAAGTAAGATGCGAAGCTGATATTGCCACCGCTTTTCAGTACGCGCAAGCATGCCTGGCGATTTTGCGTACCGCTTTCAGAATTTACATCGGGGTTGCTGGCGACACGTAAAAACGGTGGGATTGGCGAAAGGGTAGGCACTGCTCTACTGGCCGCCCCTCGGGGCGGCCTTTTACATCTTTAGCGGTGATTACAGGATGTTAGCAACAGACTTGGCCAGCTGTGCTTCCAGAACCGGCTTCGCCTCTTCGAACTTCAGGTTAACTTTGTTGGCGTTGGATACCACACGAGTCTGGTATTTAGCGCGATCGCCTTCAGACGTGCTGGTCTGCAGTTTAATACCGGACGTACCCTGACGCAGGGCAGCGATGTTATCGGTAGTGACTTTCGCTTTGCTGCGCTCGGAGATCTGCAGATCGGTGATCATGGTGAAGTTCACATCTTCCACCATTGCATCTGCCGCCATACCGATCAGGCCCGCTGCCAGGCCAACGCCCAGAGCTGCACCGCCGGAGTTGCTGTTGTAGGCGGTGATGCCTGCACCCAGCGCCGCGCCGGCAACAGCGCCTTCATAACCGCTGCTCAGGAAGCCCTGCGCATCACGCAGATCCATTTTATCGGCTTTCAGCACGTTAGCCTGCACCCAGTAGTACGCAGTATCCGGAGAGCTGGAAACCTTGTATCCCTTGGCAATCAGATCGTTGGCAATCAGCGTCTGCAGGTTGCTCATGTCTTTGTCAGACGTGTTTTTAACCTGGATATAGACCGTTTTTTCGCTGGAAGGCTCCAGCCAGATGGTCTGGCTCATCTGGGTTTTCACTTCCAGATTACGTTTCTTGATTGCCGTGCTCATCGCGCCACAGCCTGAAAGCGCCACGGTCGCCATGACCAGGCCAACAACTGCCAGTTTTTTCAAAGACATGTTTCTTCCTTTTTAACGTACAAAAATCCCAGAGTAACGAAGGGAATAAGCCAGGAAAGCCGCAGAGGCTGAAGGATGAAGGCAGCGAGGAAAAAGGTCACAGCAGGCAGAACGATGAAAACACTCCCTGTCCGAAAAATACCATCTATCCATAACACCCTCATCACAGGGAAAGCGAACCGTGCGTTCCTGATGAAAGTTGCAACATTATAAAGAGAGTATCGGCAGAGATGGAGGAATATTTAATCGATAAATCAATCAGATACCTACTAAAAATAGTAGGCAGGCATAAAAAAACGCCTCCGGAGAGGCGTTTTTTGCAAAAGCAGAGATTATTTTTTCTTCGCTTTCGGGTTCGGCAGATCAGTGATACTACCTTCGAACACTTCGGCTGCGAGGCCCACGGACTCATGCAGCGTCGGGTGCGCGTGGATGGTGAGCGCGATGTCTTCAGCGTCACAGCCCATCTCGATTGCCAGACCGATCTCACCCAGCAGCTCGCCGCCATTGGTACCGACAATCGCGCCGCCGATAACACGGTGGGTTTCTTTGTCGAAGATCAGTTTGGTCATGCCGTCTGCACAGTCAGAAGCGATAGCACGGCCAGACGCTGCCCACGGGAAGGTGGCGGTTTCGTAGCTGATGCCTTTCTCTTTCGCTTCTTTCTCGGTCACACCTACCCATGCCACTTCTGGCTCGGTGTAAGCAATTGACGGGATCACTTTCGGGTCGAAGTAGTGCTTCATGCCGGCGATAACTTCCGCGGCAACGTGACCTTCGTGCACGCCTTTGTGCGCCAGCATCGGCTGACCGACGATATCGCCGATAGCGTAGATGTGCGGCACGTTGGTGCGCAGCTGTTTATCAACGCGGATAAAGCCACGGTCGTCCACTTCCACGCCCGCTTTACCGGCGTCGAGGTTTTTACCGTTCGGCACGCGGCCGATGGCAACCAGTACGGCATCATAGCGCTGCGGTTCCGCAGGGGCTTTTTTGCCTTCCATGGTGACGTAGATACCGTCTTCTTTCGCTTCAACCGCGGTCACTTTGGTTTCCAGCATCAGGTTGAACTTGTTGCTGATACGCTTGGTGAAGACTTTAACGACGTCTTTGTCAGCAGCCGGGATAACCTGGTCGAACATCTCAACCACGTCAATGTCTGAACCCAGCGCATGGTATACGGTACCCATTTCGAGGCCGATGATACCGCCACCCATAACCAGCATACGCTTCGGTACGGATTTCAGCTCCAGCGCATCGGTGGAGTCCCACACGCGCGGATCTTCATGCGGAATGAACGGCAGTTCGATCGGGCGGGAGCCCGCTGCGATAATAGCGTTGTCGAAGTTGATTACGGTTTTACCGTTCTCGCCTTCCACTTCCAGGGTGTTAGCCCCGGTAAATTTACCCAGACCGTTTACCACTTTCACTTTACGGCCTTTGGCCATGCCAGCGAGGCCGCCAGTCAGCTGAGTGATAACTTTTTCTTTCCAGGTACGAATCTTGTCGATATCGGTCTTCGGCTCGCCGAAAACAATACCGTGAGTCGCCAGCGCTTTGGCTTCTTCGATAACTTTCGCTACGTGCAGCAGCGCTTTTGATGGGATACAGCCGACGTTAAGGCAAACACCACCGAGGGTGTTGTAACGTTCAACGATTACGGTTTCCAGACCCAAATCAGCGCAACGGAAGGCCGCAGAGTAGCCTGCCGGGCCTGCCCCAAGTACCACGACCTGAGTTTTGATTTCAGTACTCATCATGACCTCTTAATTTTTATCCGGCGGGTCTGACGCTACCCTCTTTTGAGGATATTTTTATTAACGTCCTTCATCCACCGGGACGTTCTATCCGTCCGCATCTTACAAAATTGTTAACAATTTTGAAACAACAAACGGCAAACGAATCCTGTTTTCGCACCTGATAATCCGGCGTTCCGCCTGAAGATTATCAGAAAAAAGCCGGCCGTCGGGCCGGCTTTTTCGCTTACATCACCAGACGGCGAATGTCAGACAGTGTGTTGTTGATGATGGTGATGAAACGCGCACCATCAGCACCGTCGATCACGCGGTGGTCGAAGGAGAGAGAGATTGGCATCATCAGACGCGGCACAAACTCTTTACCATTCCACACCGGCTCCATTGCAGACTTGGAGACGCCGAGGATCGCCACTTCCGGCGCGTTAACAATCGGCGCGAAGTGGGTAGTCCCCAGGCCGCCGATGCTGGAGATGGTGAAGCAGCCGCCCTGCATTTCGCCAGCGGTCAGCTTACCGTCACGCGCTTTTTTGGAGATGGTCGTCAGCTCGCGAGACAGCTCGGTGATGCTCTTCTTGTTCACGTCTTTGAAGACCGGAACCACCAGACCATTCGGGGTATCTACCGCAACACCGATGTTGATGTATTTCTTCAGCGTCAGCTTCTGGCCATCTTCGGACAGGGAGCTGTTGAAGCGCGGCATCTGCTCAAGGGCAGCGGCAACGGCTTTCATGATGAAGACCACCGGCGTGAATTTCACGTCCAGCTTACGTTTCTCAGCTTCGGCGTTCTGCTGTTTACGGAACGCTTCCAGATCGGTGATATCGGTTTTGTCGAAGTGAGTAACGTGCGGGATCATCACCCAGTTACGGCTCAGGTTAGCACCAGAGATTTTCTGAATGCGGCCCAGTTCCACTTCTTCGATTTCGCCGAACTTGCTGAAGTCGACTTTCGGCCACGGCAGCATGCCCGGGATACCGCCGCCGGTGGCAGCAGCAGGCGCAGACTCAGCGCGTTTCACCGCGTCTTTCACATAAGCCTGAACGTCTTCGCGCAGGATGCGGCCTTTACGACCGGTGCCTTTCACTTTCGCCAGGTTTACGCCGAACTCGCGCGCCAGGCGGCGGATCAGCGGGGTTGCGTGAACGTAAGCGTCGTTCTCAGCAAACTCAGATTTGCCTTCCGCTTTCGCCGGGGCGGCAGCCGGTTTCTCAGCTTTCGCCGCCGGAGCCGGAGCAGCTGCTTCCTGCTTAGCCGGAGCCGCAGCAGGTGCCGCGCCTTCCACTTCGAATACCATGATCAGAGAGCCGGTGGACACTTTGTCGCCGGTGCTGATTTTGATCTCTTTAACGGTACCTGCGAACGGCGCCGGAACTTCCATAGAGGCTTTGTCGCCTTCTACGGTGATCAGTGACTGCTCAGCGGCAACTTTGTCGCCCACTTTGACCATCACTTCGGTAACTTCAACTTCGTCACCGCCGATGTCCGGTACGTTGACGTCTTTCGCGCCAGCCGCGGCTGCCGGGGCGGAAGCCGCCTGCTCGGTAACCTGAGGTTTCGCGTCAGAAGCAGCCGGTGCAGCGCCTTCCACGTCGAAGACCATGATCAGAGAGCCGGTGGACACTTTGTCGCCGGTGCTGATTTTGATCTCTTTAACGGTACCCGCGAACGGTGCCGGAACTTCCATAGAAGCTTTGTCGCCCTCTACGGTGATCAGAGACTGTTCGGCTTCAACCTTGTCGCCAACCTTAACCATGATCTCGGTGACTTCAACTTCGTCGCCGCCGATGTCCGGTACGTTAACGTCTTTTGCTGCCGCGGCTGCAGGTGCTGCTGCCGGAGCGGCTTCTTTCTTCTCTTCTGCCTGAGCAGGTGCAGCGTCAGCTGCACCGTCGGCGGAATCGAAAATCATGATCAGTTTGCCGGTCTCGGTTTTGTCGCCGACAGAGACTTTGATCTCTTTTACGACGCCTGCCTGCGGAGACGGAACTTCCATAGAGGCTTTGTCGCCTTCTACGGTGATCAGCGACTGTTCAGCTTCAACCTTGTCGCCCACTTTTACCAGGATCTCGGTGATCTCTACTTCATCAGACCCGATGTCCGGTACATTGATTTCGATAGCCATTATCTCTTTACCTCTTATGCCAGACGCGGGTTGACTTTATCTGCATCGATATTGAATTTGGTGATGGCTTCCGCTACCACTTTCTTATCGATTTCACCACGTTTAGCCAGTTCGCCCAGCGCTGCTACAACCACGTAAGACGCGTCAACTTCGAAGTGGTGACGCAGGTTTTCGCGGCTGTCAGAGCGACCGAAACCGTCAGTACCCAGTACGCGGTAATCGCTTGCCGGGATGAAGTTACGGATCTGCTCAGCGAACAGTTTCATATAGTCAGTGGAAGCCACTGCCGGTGCGTCGCTCAGAACCTGGGCAACGTACGGTACACGCGGCTCGTCGGCCGGGTGCAGCATGTTCCAGCGCTCACAGTCCTGACCGTCACGGGCCAGTTCGGTGAAGGAGGTAACGCTGAACACGTCAGAGCCCACGCCGTAGTCTTTCGCCAGGATCTGCGCTGCTTCACGTACGTGACGCAGGATAGAGCCGGAGCCCAGCAGCTGAACTTTACCTTTCGCGCCGTCAACGGTTTCGAGTTTGTAGATACCTTTACGGATACCTTCCTCGGCGCCCTGCGGCATCGCCGGCATGTGGTAGTTTTCGTTCAGCGTGGTGATGTAGTAGTAAACGTTCTCTTGTTTCTCACCGTACATACGCTCCAGACCGTCGTGCATGATCACAGCGACTTCGTAGGCGTAAGCCGGGTCGTAAGAGATACAGTTCGGGATAGTCAGAGACTGAATGTGGCTGTGACCATCTTCGTGCTGCAGACCTTCACCGTTCAGGGTGGTACGACCGGAGGTACCGCCGATCAGGAAGCCACGCGCCTGCTGATCGCCCGCAGCCCAGCACAGGTCGCCGATACGCTGGAACCCGAACATGGAGTAGTAGATGTAGAACGGGATCATCGGCAGATTGTTGGTGCTGTAGGAGGTCGCCGCCGCCAGCCAGGAAGAACCTGCGCCCAGCTCGTTGATGCCTTCCTGCAGGATCTGGCCTTTCTCGTCTTCTTTGTAGTATGCAACCTGCTCACGGTCCTGCGGGGTGTACTGCTGGCCGTTCGGGCTGTAAATACCAATCTGACGGAACAGACCTTCCATACCAAAGGTACGCGCTTCGTCAGCGATGATCGGAACCAGACGATCCTTGATGGACTGGTTTTTCAGCATCACGTTCAGGGCACGCACGAAAGCGATAGTGGTGGAGATCTCTTTGTTCTGCTCTTCCAGCAGGGAGCTGAAGTCAGACAGCGCAGGGAGTTCCAGCTTCTCGGAGAAGTTCGGCTGACGAGACGGCAGGTAGCCGTGCAGCGCCTGACGACGTTCGTGCAGGTATTTGTGCTCTTCGCTGCCTTCCGGGAAGGTGATGTACGGCAGTTTTTCCACGTCAGCATCAGCTACCGGTACGTTGAAACGATCGCGGATGTAGCGTACGCCATCCATGTTCATTTTCTTCACCTGGTGAGCGATGTTCTTACCTTCGGCGGTGTCGCCCATGCCGTAACCTTTAACGGTGTGAGCAAGGATAACGGTCGCTTTGCCTTTGGTTTCCTGCGCTTTTTTGAAGGCAGCGTAGATTTTCTTCGGATCGTGACCGCCACGGTTCAGCGCCCAGATCTCATCGTCAGACCAGTCAGCAACCAGGGCCGCAGTCTCCGGGTATTTACCGAAGAAGTGCTCACGCACGTAGGCGCCGTTTTTGGATTTGAAGGTCTGGTAGTCACCGTCAACGGTTTCGTTCATCAGCTGAATCAGCTTACCGCTGGTGTCTTTACGCAGCAGCTCGTCCCAACGGGAGCCCCACATCACCTTGATAACGTTCCAGCCAGCACCGGAGAAGATGCCTTCCAGTTCGTTGATGATTTTGCCGTTACCGGTTACCGGGCCGTCCAGACGCTGCAGGTTGCAGTTGATGACGAAGACCAGGTTATCCAGTTTTTCACGGGTGGCGATGGTGATCGCACCTTTGGATTCCGGCTCATCCATCTCGCCGTCGCCCAGGAAGGCGTAAACGGTCTGCGCGGAGGTGTCTTTCAGACCGCGGTGTTCCAGGTACTTCAGGAATTTAGCCTGATAGATAGCACCGATCGGGCCAAGACCCATAGATACGGTCGGGAACTGCCAGAATTCCGGCATCAGTTTCGGGTGCGGGTAAGAGGACAGACCGTTGCCGTGAACTTCCTGACGGAAGTTGTTCATCTGCTCTTCGGTCAGGCGACCTTCAAGGAAGGCACGCGCGTACACGCCCGGAGAGATGTGGCCCTGGAAGTACACCAGATCGCCGCCATCTTTGTCATTGCGAGCGCGGAAGAAGTGGTTGAAGCACACTTCGTAGATAGTTGCTGAAGATTGGAAAGATGCCATGTGGCCGCCCAGCTCGAGGTCTTTTTTAGACGCACGCAGCACGGTCATGATGGCGTTCCAACGGATAGCAGAACGAATTCGACGCTCAAGGTCCAGATTGCCAGGGTATTCCGGCTCATCTTCAACGGCAATAGTGTTGACGTAGTTGCCAGCACCTGCACCAGCCGCTACTTTCACGCCGCCTTTGCGGGCCTCTGAAAGTAACTGATCGATCAGATACTGAGCGCGCTCAACACCTTCTTCACGGATTACCGATTCGATCGCCTGTAGCCAGTCGCGAGTTTCGATCGGATCCACGTCATTGTGTAAACGTTCTGACATGGGGGTATTCCTTATCTATCTAATACGTTGATTTATCTGGAACCTGTCCCATTGCGTTCTGACGACCAAAACGCAATAAGACAGGTTCTGGGTTTAGTTGCCGCGCATGATGGCGCTTATGGTACAAATCTTCCGGTAAGACACCGGAAAAATACTAATTCTTGCGTTGCTCAAACCGGCGCAGCGAGCGTTCACGACGGCTCTGCTCACGACTGCGGTCCAGCAAAATCTCTTCGATGAACGCCAGGTGACGGTGCGACGCCTCACGCGCCTGCTCCGGTTCCCGCGCCATGATCGCCTCGAAAATACGGGTACGATGGCTGCTTACCATCGGCAACATTTCCCGGCGAGCGTAGAGCAGTTCAAAGTTCTGTCTGACATTCTGCGCCAGCATGGGTTCCATACAGCGTAGTAAATGCAGCAGCACGACATTGTGTGCCGCTTCGGTGACAGCAATTTGATATTGCACTACGGCGTCTGACTCAGCGTCCAGGTCCCCGGACTCTTGCGCCCGTTCAATCGCCTGATGCAGTTCGCGGATGCGCTCCCGATCTTCTTCGGTGCTGCGCAGCGCGGCATAGTAGGCGGCAATGCCTTCCAGCGCATGGCGCGTCTCAAGCAAATCAAACTGGGATTCGGGATGGTCTGACAGGAGTTCTACCAGCGGATCGCTGAAGCTTTGCCACAGCGTGTTCTGGACAAAGGTACCGCCGCCCTGGCGACGAAGCAGCAAACCCTTTGCTTCAAGGCGTTGGATCGCCTCGCGCAGTGAGGGACGGGAAACGTCGAATTGCTTTGCAAGTTCGCGTTCAGGTGGGAGTTTTTCGCCGGGGCGCAGTGTCCCCTCAAGAATCAGAAACTCCAGCTGCTGCTCAATCACATCAGATAGTTTAGGTTGGCGGATTTTGCTGTAGGCCATTGTTCCCTGTCTCTGCCATCGCCCGGAGTAAATTGGTCATACCAATTTTATCTTCATGACGCTAAAGTAACAAAGTATTCACCTTCTGTCTATCGTGGTTTGATTGAAATCAGGAAACCATACACATTTTAACAACATTCCAGAAATGGCGTTTCAAATATGTAACCTTGCACAAAAACGCCCTTTACTCACAAAGAAGTAATTTTAACTTTCCTGAAACGCTGCGCCTCTCATCCTGAACCGTTTCATCAGTTTAAAATATGCATATAAATGCATACGCATTGCGTAAATTGAAATCCGTCAGGGGTAGACGACGCAAACGAAGCGATTTACAAATGGTTTCTTTTTATTCACCTCGTCACTTCCCCTTCACAAAGCAGGTGCATTCGCTGGCGCTTATCACTATTCTTGCCGGGACGGTAGACTTCGACCCAAAATTCCGAATCATTAACCGTAAACATATAATTACACGGTCCGGATTTTGCTATGTACAGTGTAATCACCTGGGCACAGACGTTTTAACCACACACGAGGTTTAAAGATGGAAGGACAACAGCACGGCGATACGCTGAAGCGCGGCCTTAAAAACCGCCATATTCAGCTCATCGCGCTGGGGGGAGCTATCGGAACAGGGCTGTTTCTGGGCAGCGCCTCCGTTATCCAGTCCGCAGGTCCGGGGATTATCCTCGGCTACGCTATTGCTGGTTTTATCGCGTTTTTAATCATGCGCCAGCTCGGTGAAATGGTGGTCGAGGAGCCGGTAGCCGGTTCATTCAGCCACTTCGCCTACAAATACTGGGGCGGCTTTGCCGGTTTCGCCTCTGGCTGGAACTACTGGGTGCTTTACGTGCTGGTAGCGATGGCGGAACTGACCGCCGTCGGGAAGTATATTCAATTCTGGTGGCCGGAAATCCCGACCTGGGCCTCCGCCGCAGTGTTCTTCGTGCTGATCAACGCCATCAACCTGACCAACGTGAAAGTGTTTGGTGAGATGGAGTTCTGGTTCGCCATTATTAAAGTGGTGGCGGTTATCGCCATGATCCTGTTCGGCGCCTGGCTGCTGTTCAGCGACAGCGCTGGCCCGCAGGCCACGGTTCGTAACCTCTGGGAACAGGGCGGCTTCCTGCCGCACGGGATGACCGGCCTGGTGATGATGATGGCGATCATCATGTTCTCCTTCGGTGGCCTTGAGCTGGTGGGGATCACCGCAGCAGAAGCGGATAACCCGGAAACCAGCATCCCGAAAGCCACCAACCAGGTTATCTACCGCATCCTGATTTTCTATGTTGGCTCGCTGGCGGTGCTGCTTTCCCTGATGCCGTGGACGCGTGTCACCGCCGACACCAGCCCGTTCGTACTTATCTTCCACGAACTGGGCGATGCGCTGGTCGCCAATGCGCTTAACGTGGTGATCCTGACCGCGGCGCTGTCGGTCTATAACAGCTGCGTGTACTGCAACAGCCGTATGCTGTTTGGTCTGGCTCAGCAGGGCAATGCGCCAAAATCACTACTGAAGGTCGACAAGCGCGGCGTACCGGTGGGCACGATTCTGGTTTCGGCCATCACGACCGCGCTGTGCGTGCTGATCAACTACCTGATGCCGGGCGAAGCCTTTGGCCTGTTGATGGCGCTGGTGGTATCTGCTCTGGTGATTAACTGGGCCATGATCAGCCTTGCGCACATCAAGTTCCGCCGCAGGAAAGATCAGCAGGGCGTGAAAACGCGCTTCCCTGCCCTGCTCTATCCGCTCGGGAACTACGTCTGTCTGCTGTTTATGGCAGCGATTCTGGTGATCATGGCCATCACGCCGGGTATGGCGATTTCGGTATGGCTGATCCCGGTGTGGGTGCTGATCCTCGGCATCGGCTACTGGATTAAAACTCAACGCAGCGGCAAAACCGCCTGACGCCTCGCTCCCTGCTGCCGGATGCCATCCGGGGCGGGGAGCATTTTTTTGCCGTACCGCTGCGCCGTAGTGTTATCTCTCTCACATTTTCCCCGCCACGACACGATTATCCATCTCTGCGCCTCTTTACTGCTGCGCAAAAAATCATAAGCACACCAATAATTTGCTCCATATCTCATGCAGGAGACATGGCGATGCAAAACGCAAAATTATCCATAAAAGAAAAAATTGGCTACGGAATGGGTGATGCCGGGTGCAACATCATCTTCGGTGCCATCATGCTGTTTGTTAACTATTTCTATACCGACATCTTTGGCCTCAGCCCGGCGCTGGTCGGGATTATGCTGCTCTCCATTCGCGTTGTGGATGCCATTATCGACCCGATTATGGGCGCCATTGCCGACCGCACCCACAGTAAATGGGGGCGATTTCGTCCATGGCTGCTGTGGGTCGCTTTTCCCTATGCGCTGTTCAGCGTGCTGATGTTTACCACGCCCGAATGGAGCTACAGCAGTAAAGTCATTTACGCGTTCGTCACCTATTTCCTGATGTCGGTGGCCTATACCGCCATCAACATTCCCTACTGCTCGCTGGGCAGCGTGATTACGAACGATCCGCACGAGCGCGTCGCGTGCCAGTCTTACCGCTTCGTAATGGTGGGTATCGCCACCCTGCTGCTGTCCCTCACGCTGCTGCCGATGGCAGACTGGTTTGGTGGTGACAATAAAGCGAAAGGTTATCAGATGGCGATGGGTGTTCTGGCGCTGGTCGGCATGTGCATGTTTCTGTTCTGCTTCGCCACCGTGCGCGAGCGTATCCGCCCGGCGGTGCCGAGCAACGACGATCTGAAAGCAGATATGAAGGACATCTGGAAAAACGATCAGTGGGTGCGCATTTTGCTGCTGACGCTGTGCAACGTCTGCCCCGGTTTTATCCGCATGGCCGCGACGATGTACTACGTCACCTGGGTAATGCAGCAGAGCACCAGCTTCGCCACGCTATTTATCAGCCTCGGCGTGGTGGGCATGATGATCGGCAGTATGCTGGCGAAGGTGCTGACCGATCGCTGGTGCAAGCTGAAAGTGTTCTTCTGGACCAACATCGTGCTGGCGATCTTCTCCGGCGGCTTTTACTTCGTCGACCCGAGCGCCACTACGCTGGTGGTGGTGTTGTACTTCCTGCTGAACGTGGTGCACCAGATCCCGTCTCCGCTGCACTGGTCGCTGATGGCCGATGTGGATGACTACGGCGAGTGGAAAACCGGCAAGCGCATCACCGGCATCAGTTTCTCCGGCAACATCTTCTTCCTGAAAGTCGGGCTGGCAGTGGCGGGCGCGATGGTGGGCTTCCTGCTCTCATGGTATGGCTACGACGCCAGTGCGAAGCAGCAAAGCGCCACCGCGGTGAATGGCATTATGATGCTGTTTACAATTATTCCGGCGGTGGGCTATCTGATTACGGCGGGCGTAGTGCGCCTGCTGAAGGTGGACCGCGAACTGATGAAACAGATCCAGGCTGACCTCGAGAAACGCCGCGTGAACTACCGTGAACTGAATGACTACCAGCGTCTGGACGCTGCCGACGCAGTAAGGAAACCGCTATGAATACTTCCCCCTGGCCGAACCCATTTATTGAGCAGCGCGCCGACCCGTTTATTCTGCGCCACGGCGAGCACTACTATTTTATTGCCTCGGTGCCGGAGTATGACCGGCTGGAGATCCGCCGCGCCGCCACGCTGGAAGGGCTGCGCGACGCCGCACCAGCGGTGGTGTGGCGCAAGCCGGACAGCGGGCCGATGAGCGAACTGATCTGGGCACCGGAACTGCACTATGTCGACGGCGCGTGGTACATCTATTACGCCGCCGCGCACACCAAAGCGCTGGATGAACTCAACATGTTCCAGCACCGCATGTTCGTGCTGGCGTGTGAAGATGCCGATCCGCTCACCGGCCACTGGGTGGAAAAGGGGCAGCTCGTCACGCCGTTCGATACCTTCTGTCTGGATGCCACCACTTTCATACATCAGGGGAAACGCTGGTATCTCTGGGCGCAGAAAGCGCCCGACATCCCAGGCAATTCCAATATCTATCTGGCGGAAATGGAAAACCCGTGGACGCTGAAAAGCGCACCGGTGATGCTCAGCAAGCCGGAGTATGAGTGGGAATGCAGAGGGTTTCTGGTGAACGAAGGTCCGGCGGTGCTCATCCACGGCGAACGACTGTTTATCAGCTACTCGGCCAGCGCGACGGATGAGAATTACTGCATGGGGCTACTGTGGATCGACATGACCGCCGACCCAACAAAGCCGGAGAACTGGCATAAAGCGCCGCAGCCAGTATTTACCACCAGCTATGAGAACCGCCAGTACGGACCGGGGCACAACAGCTTTACGAAAACGCCCGACGGACAGGATGTGCTGGTGTATCACGCGCGAAATTATACGGAGATTGAAGGCGACCCGCTCTACGATCCGAATCGCCACACCCGCCTGAAGCTGATTAGCTGGGATGCCGACGGCATGCCGGTATTTGGCATCCCGCCTGCGGATCATTCATAAAACATGGCGCACGCTGGGTTACACCAGCGTGCCGTATATCGTCAGCAGCGCCACCACCACCACAATCACCAGGGTGGCTTTCTTCGCCATCGACACCGCGGCCTTAGGCGTTTTCACCTTATCGTGATGTGGTTCCTGCGCCAGCGAGAACTGTGCCAGCTGTGTGAGAACGTGATACTGCGAAGTATGGCGGTCGGCCAGCGACGCAAACCACGCCGGCAGCGCTTTCTCACCGTGCCCGATCAGCGCGTAGGCCACGCCCACCAGCCGCACCGGCACCCAGTCCACCACGTGCAGCACGCCATCAATCCCGGAGCGTAAACGCTCAACCGGCGTGTGATGACGCGCCAGCCACGTCTGCCAGGCCCGCAGGAACGCGTAACCAGCCACCAGTACCGGACCGGCCTCGCCGCCGACCACAAACCAGAACAGCGGCGCCAGGTAAAAGCGATAGTTAATCCACAGCAGGGCATTCTGTAGCTCGCGTAAATACTCACGCTCGCTGCACTCGGGCGGCACGCCATGCACCAGGGTCAGTTCGGCCGCCATGAGATCGCGCGCGTGAGCATCATCGCGGCTCGCGGCTTTCAGGTAAGCGTGATAGTGCAGGCGTACAACCCCGGCACCGATGCAGAGCAGACCGATTAGGATCCACACCACCAGCAGCGGCACGTTGAAAAACAGCCCTTCAAGCGCTTCCAGCAGCAGCCAGACGATAAGCATCACCGCAGCGGTCATTGCCAGCGTCGCGACGAGGGAGAAACGCGTCACGCGACGGAACACCACCTCAAGGCGATGATCCAGTTGCCAGTGCTCCCCAAGCTTAAACAGCCGCTCAATGATTAACACCAGCAACAGGGTAAACAACGTCATGTTCTCTCCTTAATCCTGCAGCGCGGCGACCAGCGCGCGAAAGCGATCCCAGTCAAACGCCGGGCCGGGGTCGGTTTTTCGTTGCGGGGCGATATCGCTGTGCCCCGTCAGATGTTCTGTCAGCTCAGGGTAGACCTGACCGAGCGTGCGGGTGATGGCCGCCAGCTGGTGATACTGTGCATCGGTATAAGCCAGGGTATCGGTGCCCTCAAGCTCAATGCCGATGGAGAAATCATTACAGCGTTCGCGCCCCCGATAGCAAGAGACGCCAGCGTGCCAGGCACGTTTCGTAAAAGGAACATACTGCACAATTTCGCCGTCGCGCCGGATAAGGCAGTGCGCCGAGACGCGCAGATGCACAATTTCAGCGAAGAAGGGATCGGCGCAAGCATCCAGCGTGCCGGTAAACAGCGCATCGATCCACGGCCCGCCAAACTGACCCGGCGGCAGGCTGATATTATGGACCACCAGCAGTGACGGCTGTTCGCCATCCGGGCGGTCATCGAAATGGGGGGAAGGTACTTTTCTTACGCCCACCAGCCAGCCATCGTTCAGCTGCATGAGGGGTGTCTCCTTTGTATGGTACTTAATCTCGCTTCAGAGTAGCATGTTTCAATCTTTTGATTCGCCACCATTTTGGAGTTTCTCATGCCACCCCGCCGCTATAATCCGGACCAACGACGCGACGCGCTGCTTGAGCGTATCGCGCTCGATATTCCCCAGACCGTTTCTCAGGCACTACGCGAAGATTTAGGCGGCGAGCCGGATGCGAATAACGACATTACCGCGCAACTGTTACCAGCAGATAACCGCTCGCACGCCGTCGTCATTACCCGCGAAAACGGCGTGTTCTGCGGCAAACGCTGGGTGGAAGAAGTGTTTATTCAGCTCGGCAACACCGTCACCGTGACGTGGCACGTCAACGATGGCGACAGCGTCGCGGCGGACCAGGCGCTGTTTGAACTCGATGGCCCCTCCCGCGTGCTGCTTACCGGCGAGCGTACCGCGCTCAACTTTGTCCAGACGCTCTCCGGCGTCGCCACTGCGGTTAAAAGCTACGTCGATCTGCTTGCAGGAACCCACACCCAACTGCTGGATACCCGTAAAACCCTGCCCGGACTACGCACCGCGCTGAAGTACGCGGTGCTGTGCGGCGGCGGCAGCAACCACCGTCTTGGGCTGTCTGACGCGTTTCTGATCAAAGAGAACCACATCATCGCCTCCGGCTCGATTCGCCAGGCGGTTGAGAAAGCGTTCTGGCTGCATCCTGAGGTGCCGGTTGAGGTGGAAGTGGAATCCCTCGACGAACTGCAGCAGGCGTTGAACGCCGGGGCAGACATCATCATGCTCGACAACTTCGAAACCGACCAGATGCGCGAAGCGGTCAGGCTCACCGCGGGCAAGGCGCGACTGGAAGTCTCCGGCAACGTCACCAAAGAAACCCTGCGCGAATTTGCCCTCACCGGCGTCGATTTCATCTCCGTCGGCGCGCTGACCAAACACGTTCAGGCGCTCGACCTCTCGATGCGTTTTCGCTGAGTTTTTCACGGAGCACGCTCCAGCGTGCTCTGCTGTTTTGCGACCCTCACCGCAGCGCGAATTCACTACGCTGCAACAAGCTGAAATTTTGCTGATAGCGCCTCCACGATTGCTGTTTTGCCGCTCGCTGCACGATGCTGCCTTTGTCAGAGTGACCACACCCTAAACACAAGGAGTGGACCATGAACAAACAGCAAGGCTTTACCTTAATTGAACTGATGGTGGTGATTGCCATTATCGCCATCCTGAGCGCCGTCGGCATTCCGGCTTATCAGAACTACCTGCGCAAAGCAGCCCTGACGGATGTGCTGCAAACCTTCCTGCCCTACCGCACCGCAGTAGAACTTTGCGCTATCGATCGTGGCGGCGTGTCGAGCTGCGATGCGGGAACTAACGGCATCCCGGGCGTACGCACCAGTCGCTATGTCTCCGCGATGACGCTGGGCAAAGGCGTGGTGACCATGACCGGAAAATCCAGCCTCAATGGTCTGACCGTGGCGCTGACGCCGGTGTGGAGCGATGCGAAAGGAATTGAAGGCTGGAACCGCGTCTGTACCGTCACCGGCGACAGCGCGCTGCAGCAGGCCTGTGAAGACGTGTTCCGCTTCAGCGTGGAATAACGGAGGCGGACATGACACATCAGCATATCGCCGCCCTGTGCAAACGCTTCGGCGCTCACCTGATTAACGTCACTGACACGGCTATTCACGTAGCCGTTGTTGAACACCCCGCTCAGGAGCTGCTGGATGCGCTGCGTTTCTCCACCCAAAAGCAGGTCGATATTGAGTGCTGGAGCGCCGAACGTATGGAGAAGCAGCAGCCCCCCCAGGAAGCGGCCCCGCTTCAGGAAGAAGGGATACAGGTGGTGGACTGGGTAAACCAGACCCTGAACGAAGCGCTGGCGCGCCGGGCCTCAGATATACACTTCGAGCCGGGTGAGGAGCGCTATCAGGTTCGTCTGCGCATTGATGGGGTGCTGCATCCGGCAGCTGTGGCACCCGCCAGGCTGGCGAGTACCATCACCGCCCGATTAAAAGTGCTGGGTAACCTCGATATTGCCGAACGGCGCGTGCCGCAGGACGGGCAATTCAGCATCATGCTGGGAGAGCAGAAAGTCTCTTTTCGTATCTCCACCCTTCCCTGCCGGCACGGCGAGAAAGTGGTTCTGCGCCTGCAACATCAGGGCAAACAACATATCGATGCAGAGGCGCTCGGCATGAGCGCTTCACAGCTCGGGCTGTTTCGTCACACGCTTACGCAACCGCAGGGGCTGGTGCTGGTCACCGGCCCGACGGGCAGCGGTAAAACCATGACGCTGTACAGCGCACTGGGCGAGCGCAACCAGCCAGATGTTAATATCTGCAGCGTGGAAGACCCGATTGAGCTGCCGCTTCACGGGCTGAACCAGACGCAGATCCATCCCAAAGCCGGGCTGACGTTTCAGGCTATTCTGCGCGCCCTGCTGCGTCAGGACCCCGATATCATCATGGTGGGCGAAATCCGCGATGGCGAAACGGCGGAAATCGCCATCAATGCTGCCCAGACGGGCCATCTGGTGCTCTCCACCCTGCATACCAACTCCACCACCGAGACGCTGGTGAGGCTCGAGCAGATGGGCGTGGCGCGCTGGATGCTGGCCTCAGCCCTGAAGCTGGTGGTCGCGCAGCGCCTGGTTCGGCGGCTGTGCCCTCACTGTCGCAGCCTGAACCCGGAGCCGGTGCTGCTGGCGAAATCGACATGGCCGCGGCCGCTTCCGGACTGGCAAGAGAACGGCTGCGAACGGTGTTACGCTGGCTTTTATGGTCGCATTGCCCTTTTTGAAATGCTGCACATTACCCCGGAACTGAGCCGTCAGATCGTTGCTGGTGCACCGGCAAGCGAGATTGAAACGCTGGCGCATCAGCAGGGCATGAAGAGCCTGTTCGATCATGGCCTGCGCGCTGTTGAGGAGGGGCGTACCACGCTGGATGAAGTCTATCGGGTACTGGGGATGCCCCATGACGAGTAAACAGCTGTGGCAGTGGGAAGGCATCACCAGCCAGGGCGCGCGTGAGAATGGCTTCTGCTGGGCGCAAAGCCGCGCGAACGCCATGCTGGTGTTACAGAGCGAAGGCATTTCCCTGCTCACTCTGCGTCCTCGTTCAATACGGAAACGTTACTGGCATATCGAGTATGTTATTCAGTTTGCGCGCCAGCTTGCCACGCTGCTTCAGGCAGGGGTAACGCTGGCCGACGGGTTGACACTGATAGCGCAGCAGCATCCGGTACCGCAGTGGCGTGCACTGCTTACGCATCTGACGCAACAGATCCTGCACGGCCAGCCGCTGTCACAGGCGTTGCAGCAGTGGCCGGCTGTGTTTTCCCCACTGTTCTGCGCGCTTATCGAAACCGGCGAGCTGACCGGCAAACTGGAGGAGTGCTGCCTGCATCTTGCTGCGCAACAGGAAGAGCAGTGGATACTGAAAAAGAAAGTGGTAAAAGCGCTGCGTTATCCGGGATTCGTTGTCGCCGTCGCTATCATTGTGACACTGGGGATGCTGGGGTTTGTGCTACCTGAGTTCGCAGCCATTTATCAGACCCTTAATACGCCGCTCCCGGCGCTGACGCGGGGGGTCATTGCGCTCTCTGAATGGCTGGAAAGCGGCTGGCGATACGGTATAGCGACAGGCATTGCCGTTATCGTTATCGGGCGGTTTTTACGCCGCAATGCGCATTATCATCAACTAAGCCAGCGGCTGCTGCTGCGAATGCCCCTTGCCGGAGAACTGATACGCGGCCAGCGCCTGAGCCAGATCTACACTGTGCTGACGCTCACCCAGCAGGCCGGTATCCCCTTGCTCAATGGTCTGGGCTGCGCCAGTAAGACGCTCCCGGCCCAGTACTGGCATCAGGCGCTGGATCGGCTCAGGGAACGGGTGGCAGAGGGAGAACCACTGTGGCGGGCTATGGAGCAGGAAACGGTATTCAGCCCGTGGTGCGTTCCCCTGATCCGCACCGGAGAATCGACGGGAGCGCTGGATGTCATGCTGCAGCGGCTGGCGGCTATCCATACCGGACGTACCCGGGAGCGGGCCGACAACCTGGCTGCGTCGCTCGAACCTATTATCATGGTGGTGATGGGGGTCATCATCGGCACGCTGGTGGTGGCAATGTATTTACCCATTTTCCACCTTGGTGATGCCATGAGCGCGGGATAAAAAAGGCATCTCGAAGGATGCCTTATTCTGGAGAAGCACGCGAACTCAGAGGGAGTTAAATACGCGGTTTTCCTGCTCTTGCACACGGATGAAGGTGGTGCGTTTGGTCAGCTCTTTCAGACGCTCTGCGCCCACGTAGGTGCAGGCAGAACGCAGGCCGCCGAGAATGTCGCGCGCGGTGTTTTCAACCGGGCCACGCAGCGGCAGCTTCACAGTCTTGCCTTCGGCCGCGCGATATTGTGCCACACCGCCCACATGGCGATTCATAGCCGACTCGGAACTCATGCCGTAGAACAGCATGAATTTTTCGCCGTTCTCTTCCACCACCGTGCCGCCACTCTCTTCGTGGCCAGCCAGCATGCCGCCCAGCATCACGAAATCAGCGCCGCCACCGAAGGCTTTGGCTACATCGCCCGGCACGGCGCAACCGCCGTCACTGACGATCTGGCCGCCCAGACCATGCGCTGCATCAGCGCATTCGATAACCGCGGAAAGCTGTGGGTAGCCTACGCCGGTTTTTACGCGCGTAGTGCAGACTGAGCCCGGACCGATGCCGACTTTCACAATGTCTGCCCCGGAGAGGATCAGCTCTTCGCACATTTCCCCGGTAACCACGTTGCCGGCGCAGATAACTTTATCCGGCCAGGCTTCGCGTGCTTTGCTGACGAACTGGACGAAGTGTTCTGAATAGCCGTTGGCAACGTCAATGCAGATGAATTTCAGGTTCGCGGACAGCGCCAGAATCTCTTTGGTTTTCGCGAAGTCGGTATCAGAAGTGCCGGTGGAAACCATAACGTGGCGCAGCACGCTTTCCGGAACGCTGTTAACGAAGCCAGACCAGTCCTGAACGCTGTAATGCTTATGCACGGCGGTAAGAATATCGAAGCCAGCTAACGCCTTCGCCATTGCGAACGTTCCCACCGTATCCATGTTAGCTGCGATAACGGGTACGCCAGACCAGGTAATACCAGAGTGTTTGAATGTAAATTGACGCTCAAGTTCGACGTCAGAGCGGCTTTTAAGCGTGGAGCGTTTAGGGCGGATAAGAACGTCTTTGAAACCTAACTTCAGATCTTCTTCAATACGCATGAGCGAATTCCTGGGTTAATGGCGATGAACGCATAAATAAAAGCGGCGGTGCAACTGCCAACTCCAGTGACGTTATCATACGCACTAATAATGGTGCCGCAAGACTGCGAAAACCTTCTTTTTTACGCTACAATCCCGAAAATTTACCTGAAAAATGGCTTTTTGAACGGCGAGGCGAAAAAGGCCCGTCAGACAGCGAGCCAGCGTTGGGTTTCACGGGCAACGTAGTGTGGATTCAGAGCCGCGTTACGACAACTCAGGATCGTTTTTATGGGTTATACGGTAGCGTTGACAGGCGGCGTAGGCAGCGGCAAAAGCACGGTGGCCAGCGCCTTTGCACAGCTTGGCGTAACAATTATCGACGCTGATATTATTGCCCGTCAGGTGGTGGAACCCGGAACGCCTGCACTGTCAGCCATCGTTGCCCGCTATGGCCAAGCTATTTGCCTGCCCGACGGCACCCTGAACCGCCGCGCGCTGCGCGAAAAAATCTTTGCCAGCGTCGATGAAAAAGCGTGGCTTAACGCTCTGCTACACCCCCTGATCGGGCAACAAACCCGTCTTGAAATGGCCCGGGCGACCTCCCCCTATGTGCTCTGGGTTGTCCCGTTGCTGGTTGAAAACCAGTTATACAAAAATGCGGATCGCGTACTGGTCGTTGACGTCACGCCCGAAATCCAACTGCAGCGCACGATGCTGCGCGACAACGTGACGCGTGAACTCGCTGAAAAGATGCTGGCGGCCCAGGTCTCTCGCGCCACTCGGCTGGCGGTAGCGGATGACGTGATCGATAATAACGGCGCACCAGACGCGATTGTTTCAGATGTTGCCCGCCTGCATCAGCGTTATCTTGCGCTGGCTGCCCAGGCCGAACAACAGGAATATGAGTAATGCATACCCACGTTCTTTATGAATATCCTTTGAATGAAAAGATGCGCACCTGGCTGCGCATTGAGTTTTTACTCAACCAGCTCAACGCTCAGCTCCCGTTAAGCGACCACGCCACCGCACTGCATTTTTTCCGCAACGCAGGCGACCTGCTGGACCTGTTCGAACGCGGCGATGTGCGTTCGGAGCTGGTTAAAGAGCTGGATCGGCAGCAGCGTAAACTACAGGCCTGGGTTGAAGTACCGGGCGTCGATCAGGAGATGATCGCGACGTTGCGCCAGAAGCTTAAAGCGAGCAGCAGCGTGCTGTTGGCCGCGCCGCGCATGGGGCAACAGTTGCGCGAGGACAAACTGATCGCTCTGGTCCGCCAGCGCCTGAGTATTCCCGGCGGCTGCTGCAGCTTCGATCTCCCCGGACTGCAGCTGTGGCTCCACCTGCCGCAGGAGAAGCGCGATGCGCAGGTCAGCGCCTGGCTCCATAGCCTTGAACCGCTTGAGCATTCGCTGCGGCTGGTGCTGGATCTGGTGCGCAACTCGTCTGCGCTGCGCAAGCAGACCAGCCTGAATGGTTTTTATCAGGATAATGCCGAAGATACCGATCTACTGCGCCTGCAACTTAATCTGGCGGATGAGCTTTATCCGCAGATTTCAGGCCATAAAAGCCGGTTCGCGATTCGCTTCCTGCCGCTCGACAGTGAAAAAGGCAGCGTGCCTGAGCGTCTCGATTTCGAACTGGCCTGCTGTTAAGGAGAAAAAATGAGTGATATTACCCGCGTCGACTGCCCGACCTGCGGCCAGAGCGTCGTCTGGAATGAAAGTAGCCCGTACCGTCCGTTTTGTTCGAAACGCTGCCAGCTGATTGACCTTGGCGAGTGGGCGGATGAAGAGAAACGCATCCCCAGCAGCGGCGATCTGAATGATAGCGATGACTGGAGCGAACAGCAGCACTAAGGCTGCTCATCGTAATATGGCCGCCAGCAGGCGGCCTTTTTATTGCCCGGCGCCTGCCAGCAAACGCGCGATAACCGGCGCATTCGCGGGTGGAAACGCATCGCTGTCGAGCGCCGCCTGGGCGACCCAGCGTCCTGCCTGCCCCTCTTTGCCCCACGGCGTTCCTTCCCAGTCTTCAACCATAAAGAACCAGAACGCGATGTGGCGATCGTCAAAGGTATGCTCCAGCGTCTGGAACAGCGCATAACGAGTTGCGGTAATGCCCACTTCTTCCTGAAGTTCGCGCACTAAAGCCTGCTCTGGCGTTTCGCCCGTTTCTATCTTGCCGCCGGGAAACTCAGATTTCCCGGCCATATGCCCGTCGGCGGCACGCTGGGTAATAAAGATGTCGCCGGCGCTGTTACGGATGATCCCGGCGGCAATACGGATATTTTTCATAGTCGTCAGCCCATAAAAAAGGCGCAGTCTCCTGCGCCTTTGCTGTTATCGGATGCCTTAGCTCAGGCGGCCGTGGCACTGTTTGTATTTTTTACCGGAACCGCACGGGCACGGATCGTTGCGCCCGACTTTACGCTCGCCGGTCTGCGCAGCCAGCGCTTCGGCAGCTTCGGTTTCGTCATCGCTGTGGCTAAGCTGTTGCATTTGTGCCAGACGCTCCGCTTCTTCACGGCGCTGCTGCTCCATCGCTTCAACTTCTTCCGGCATGCGCACCTGGACTTTGCACAGGGTGCTGATCACTTCATATTTCAGCGATTCGAGCATAGCGGCGAACATGGAGAAGGATTCACGCTTGTACTCCTGCTTCGGATCTTTCTGCGCATAACCACGCAGGTGGATGCCCTGACGCAGGTAATCCATTGCTGCCAGGTGCTCTTTCCACAGGGAGTCCAGCGTCTGGAGCATTACACCTTTTTCGAAGTGGCGCATCATATCGATACCCACAACATCTTCCTTACGCTTGTAAACTTCAATCGCGTTTTCGAGGATGCGTTCGCGCAGCGTCTCTTCATGCAGATCCGGCTCTTTATCCAGCCACTCGGTCAGCGGCAGTTCAAGATCGAAATCGCTTTTCAGACGCTCTTCCAGGCCCGGGATATCCCACATTTCTTCAAGGGACTGCGGCGGAATATGCGCATCGATGGTGGTTTTGAACACGTCTTCACGGATGCTGTTGATCGTTTCGCTGATGTCGGACACGTCCAGCAGTTCGTTACGCTGGGTGTAGATCGCACGACGCTGATCGTTGGCAACGTCATCGTATTCCAGCAGCTGCTTACGAATATCGAAGTTGCGGCTTTCCACTTTACGCTGCGCGTTAGCGATCGCTTTGGTCACCCACGGATGCTCAATCGCCTCACCCGGCTTCATTCCCAGCTTACGCATCATGCCGGAAACGCGATCGGAGGCGAAGATACGCATCAGGGCATCTTCCATAGAGAGGTAGAAGCGCGAGGAACCGGCATCCCCCTGACGACCGGAACGGCCGCGCAGCTGGTTATCGATACGACGTGATTCGTGACGCTCGGTGCCGATGATATGCAGACCGCCAGAGGCCAGCACCGCGTCGTGACGCACCTGCCAGTCAGCTTTGATCTGAGCAATCTGTTCCGGAGTCGGGTCAACCAGCTCAGCGACTTCAGCCTGCCAGCTGCCGCCCAGCACGATATCGGTACCACGACCGGCCATGTTGGTGGCAATAGTTACGGCCGACGGATAACCGGCCTGGGCCACGATGCCGGCTTCGTTGGCGTGGAATTTGGCGTTCAGTACGTTGTGCTTGATGCCCGCTTTGGTGAGCTCATTCGAAACCACTTCGGATTTCTCAATGGAGATGGTCCCCACCAGCACCGGCTGACCGTTGGCGGTACGCTCTTTGATGTCTTCGATGATCGCGGCGATCTTATCCAGCTCGGTCATGTAGACCAGATCCGGCATATCTTTACGGATCATCGGACGGTTGGTCGGCACCACGATGGTATCGAGTTTATAGATGGAGCTGAATTCAAACGCTTCCGTGTCGGCGGTACCGGTCATCCCCGCCAGTTTTTCGTACAGGCGGAAATAGTTCTGGAAGGTGATGGACGCCAGCGTCTGGTTTTCGTTTTGAATATCAACGCCTTCTTTAGCTTCAACCGCCTGGTGCAGACCATCTGACCAGCGACGGCCCTGCATGGTACGCCCGGTATGTTCATCAACGATGATGACTTCGCCATCTTTAACGATATAGTCAACGTCGCGGGTAAACAGCGCATGCGCACGTAGTGCGGCGGTCACGTGGTGCATCAGCATAATGTTGGTCGGAGAGTACAGTGACTCGCCCTCTTCCATAATGCCTTCTTTCACCAGCAGCTCTTCAATCAGTACCAGACCGCGTTCGGTCAGCGTGACCTGACGCGCTTTCTCATCCACGGAGAAATGGCCTTCGCCCTGGAAGGTGTCGGAGTCGTCTTTTTCCTGACGAATCAGGTTCGGGATGATTTTATTAACTTTCTTGTACAGCTCGGAGCTGTCTTCTGCCGGACCCGAGATGATAAGCGGGGTTCGGGCTTCATCGATCAGGATGGAGTCCACCTCATCCACCAGTGCGTAATGGAGTTTACGCTGCACGCGCTCTTCCGGGCTGAACGCCATGTTGTCGCGCAGGTAGTCAAAACCGTACTCGTTGTTGGTGCCGTAGGTGATGTCTGCGGCATAAGCTTCACGCTTCGCCGGCGCAGGCATACCTGGCAGGTTGATGCCGACGCTCAGGCCGAGGAATTCAAACAGCGGACGGTTGTTTTCAGCATCACGCTGTGCCAGATAATCGTTCACGGTAACAACGTGAACGCCTTTGCCGCTCAGGGCATTCAGGTATGCCGGCAGGGTCGCGGTCAGCGTTTTACCTTCACCGGTACGCATCTCAGCGATGCAGCGATCGTTCAGCACCATACCGCCCAGCAACTGGACATCAAAGTGACGCATGCCGAACACGCGTTTACTCGCTTCACGCACCACGGCAAAAGCTTCAGGGATCAGGCTTTCCAGCTCTTCTCCCTTCTCTAAGCGCGCACGAAACTCGCCCGTTTTCGCTTTCAGCTCATCATCAGAGAGCTTTTCCATGGCAGGTTCCATGGCGTTAATCTGAGCCACCACTTTGCGCATACGGCGCAGGGTGCGTTCGTTACGGCTACCGAAAACTTTAGTTAATAACTTGATTAGCATAATAAATTCTCAAACGCCTCGCTTTCGCGAGAAAATAAATGTGGAAGTAGAAAAGTCGTTAACTGAGGCGTTGAGGTCCGGCACGAATGCCCTGCACCTGGCTTAGCCAGACGAGGACACTGAAAGCGGCAAGGGTGTCGCGTTCCGGTGTAATAACGAAACGGGTAATGAAAGAGGGTAAGCTTTCCTGCGTCAGCAGCGCGCTGAGCGTATCCAGCAACGCAATATGGTGCGCCTGAAGCGGCAGGGTATCTTCCGCCACCGGCAATACCTGTGGGGCCATGGCGAAAGAAAGATGGCGAATGACGGTGCGGATCGCATGCTGGTGCCAGTAATCGACGCTAAACGAGGGGCGTCTGGCTGATTCCTGAATGCGGATAAAGCTGGTGACATCGACAAGCGGGCTACGGCCTGGCGTAATGGCTGAAGTTTCAGCTGGCGCGTTCTGGCCGGTATTATTATTTAGCGCGGGCAGGCCAAGGCTTGCCGCGACCATCCCCAGAAGGAGATGCGGCCAGAAGTAACGTCTGCCAAATTGTCGCCACCGCGTTAAAATTCCAGACACCTTGCTCACCTGGACCTGTCGGAAATTCCCGGTCCGCTTGTAATGTTAATAACCCCGAATAGTAGCATCAATCCCGCGCGCAGGCAGCACGAAACATGCCGTAACGATCGGTTATCTTTTTTATATGCAGGAGAAATCGTCACAAAACCGTAAAGCGGATGTGCGAAGGTAACTTTACACCGTGAATGGCAGCAGGAATGAGGCGGTGGGACTAACATCAGAAAACAAAACGACTGGCCATCCTGGCCGGAGAGAGTGCCAGGTTAACCAGTCGTATTGGTTATAGGGTTTTAGCTTATGCCAGAACCATCGAAGGTGCTTTGAATGCCAGCGGCAGTTCTGCTTCGTCTTCGTATGTCACATACTCCCAGGCTTCTTGTTTAGCAAGAACCGCCTGCAGCAGTTTGTTGTTCAGCGCATGGCCGGACTTGTATGCCGTGAACGCACCGATAATGTTGTGACCACACATAAACAGATCGCCAATCGCATCCAGCATTTTGTGACGAACAAATTCGTCTTCAAAACGCAGGCCGTCTTCGTTTAGTACGCGATAATCGTCAACAACGACGGCACAGTCGAAGCTACCACCCAGGCACAGGCCGCGGGACTGCAGATATTCGATATCACGCATAAAGCCGAAGGTACGCGCGCGGCTGATCTGACGCATAAAGGCGTCGGCCGAGAAATTCATGCGGTAGCGCTGGTTACTGGCATCAATCGCCGGATGGTTAAAGTCGATGGTGAAATCCAACGAAAAACCATTAAACGGCTTGAACTCAGCCCACTTATCGCCATCTTCAACACGAACAGTCTCTTTAATGCGGACGAATTTCTTCGCAGCATTCAGCTCTTCGATACCCGCATCAAGCAGCAGATATACAAACGGCGCAGCACTGCCATCCATGATCGGGATTTCCGGCGCATCGACTTCAATCATAATGTTGTCGATACCCAGACCCGCCAGGGCGGCGTTCAGGTGCTCTACGGTAGATATCCGCACGTCATGCTCATTGACCAGGCAAGTACAGAGCATGGTATCACGCACAGATTTGGCATCAGCCGGGAAATCTACCGGTGGATTCAAGTCGGTACGACGATAGATGACCCCGGTGTTTGCCGGCGCAGGGCGCAGCGTCAGCGTGACTTTTTTGCCGGTATGTAAACCGACGCCAGTCGCCTGAACGATACGTTTTAATGTCCTTTGTTTGATCATCGTATAATCTCGCCAAATTACTTATCCAACCGAAAGTGTATATCACAAACGGCAGGGCATTTTAGCACAAAGAGCGCAAAATCCCAACTTCCGGTTTATTCTTAATCAGCTTGCTTACGCAGGAACGCTGGAATGTCCAGATAATCAGGCTCTTTCGCCGCTTGTGTAGTGTTGTCGTTGACCACTTTAGAAGCCGGTTTCTGCTCCTGGGTCAGCGGCGCCATGCCGTGCTGCTGGTAGCGATCCATCACCGGTTGCTGCTGCTGTTTGTTGGTTACCAGCGTAATTTCCGGACGCTTATCCATGCCAATGCCGGTAGCCACGACGGTAACGCGCAGTTCGTCGTTCATCTCTGGATCCAGAGAGGTGCCGATAACCACGGTGGCGTTGTCGGAGGCGAAGGCGCGGATGGTGTTACCCACGGTTTCGAACTCGTCCAGACGCAGGTCGAAGCCCGCCGTGATGTTAACCAGTACGCCGCGCGCGCCAGAAAGGTCGATATCTTCCAGAAGCGGGCTGGAGATCGCCATTTCTGCCGCTTCTTCCGCACGATCTTCACCGCTTGCCACGCCGGAGCCCATCATCGCATAGCCCATTTCGGACATCACGGTGCGCACGTCAGCGAAGTCGACGTTCATCAGACCCGGACGGGTAATCAGCTCGGCAATACCCTGTACCGCGCCTTTCAGCACGTCGTTCGCCGCGCCAAACGCGTCGAGCAGAGAGATACCGCGACCCAGTACTTTCAGCAGCTTGTCGTTCGGGATAGTGATCAGAGAATCGACATGCTTGGAGAGTTCAGAGATACCCTGCTCTGCGAAAGCCATACGTTTTTTGCCTTCAAAATTGAAAGGCTTAGTCACGACAGCAACAGTCAGAATACCTAAATCTTTGGCCACTTCAGCAACGACCGGTGCCGCACCTGTACCGGTACCGCCGCCCATGCCGGCTGCGATAAAGACCATGTCCGCACCTTCCAGCGCAGCACGCAGGCCTTCACGATCTTCTTCAGCGGCGTTACGGCCGACTTCAGGATTCGCGCCGGCACCCAATCCTTTAGTGATGCCGCTGCCGATCTGAATAGTCTGACCAACCGCGGTTTTACGCAGTGCCTGCGCATCGGTGTTTACCGCGAAGAACTCCACGCCTTCGATGCGCTCGCGCACCATATGTTCGACGGCGTTGCCACCGCCCCCACCGACGCCGATGACTTTAATCACCGCGTCGTTGGTCAGTTCCATAGGTTCAAACATAGTTTCTCTCCGTTTATGCCTGTTCGCCTGAGACCGTTAATATTTTGCGGTCTCTTTAAAAAATTAAAACTCTTTTCTCAGCCAGCTGTTGATTCGCTTGATCCACGAGCCGACCGAGGCACGTTTTTCCACTTCCGCTTCACCGCTCAGATGGGACTCTTTCCCATAGTGCAGCAGACCAACGGCTGTAGAGTAATAGGACTCCTGGGCGTAATCAGTAAGGCCAGTAATATTTAACGGCTGACCAATACGCACCTGCGTATGGAATACGCGCTGCGCACAGGCTGCCAGGCCTTCGATTTGTGCCGCGCCGCCGGTTAACACAATCCCCGCCGCAAGATGATGTTTGACGCCCTGCTGACGGAGTTGCTCTTGTAACTGTAAAATCTCTTCGTTGACCAGGTTGAGCAGCTCGGTATAACGCGGCTCAATGACCTCAGCCAGCGTCTGGCGTTGCAGGCTGCGCGGCGGACGACCGCCCACGCTAGGCACCTCTACGCTTTCGTCTTTACCGACGATCGAGCCAAGCGCACAGCCATGACGCACCTTGATCGCTTCCGCATCGCTCGGCGGCGTACCAAAGGCATAAGCAATATCGCTGGTCACCACGTTGCCAGCATACGGTATAACCTTGGTGTGACGGAGCGCTCCGCCGGTATAAACGGCGATATCCATTGTACCACCGCCAATATCCACCACGCAGACCCCGAGTTCACGCTCATCTTCAGTTAACACTGAGTAGCTCGACGCCAGACCTGCAAAGATGAGTTGGTCAACTTTCAGACCACAACGTTCAACGGCTTTAACGATGTTTTTCGCCATATCGTTGTGACATGTGATCAAGTGCACTTTTGCCTGCATGCGCACCCCGGAAAGCCCTACCGGGTTTTTGATACCTTCCTGGTAATCAATCGCGTACTCCTGGGGAATCACATGAAGCACACGGTGTTCATCGCGCACGCGTACAGATTTAGCGGTATGGACCACATTCTCAACGTCTTCCAGCGTCACCTCTTCCTCGGAAATCGGCACCATCCCGATTTCGTTCTGGCAACTGATATGTTTACCAGAAAGCGCCAGATAGACCGATGAGATTTGACAGTCTGCCATAAGTTCGGCCTGGTCAATCGCGCGTTGAACGCACTTAACCACCGACTCCAAATCGTTTACCCCGCCTTTATCCATACCGCGCGACGGGCAACTGCCCACGCCAATGATATTGATCATACCGTCGGGCAGAACTTCCCCTACCAAAGCGGCAACCTTCGCGGTGCCAATCTCCAGTCCAACTACCAATTTTCTGTCCGTCGCCTTGATCATTGCTGTTCTGCCTGTCACTGATTCTGTTGCTGAGTCGGTTGCTGATTCAGTTCCTCGACCGGAGCGGGCGCAGGCGCCCAGCCCACTGCCGCACCGGACTCATAGCGCAGGTCGACATAGCTGATGATTTTGCCATCGGCCTGCGCCTGCTGCTGCAATACCGGGTAAAGCTCGATAAAGCGTTCGAGACGCTTTATTGTGTCGCCGCGTCCCAGGTTGAGCTTGATATCGTTACTCAGCGTCAACTGCCAGGAGCGGCGCGCGGTCATTGCCGCCTCCTTCAGGGCGAGCTTATCTTTCGCCAGCACAGCACCCATGCTGCGATATCCCTGAAGAACTTCATTCTCACTGCCTTCCGGCCCGTAAAGCATCGGCAGCGCCTGTTTACTGGTGCGTTCTGCCGGTACGCTGAAGGAATTTCCATCAGCGTCAATCATGTGCTGGTCATTCCACCTTGCCAGCGGCACATATTCAACCAGATGAATCTTCAATTCGTCCGGCCATTGCTTTCTTACGCTTGCCTGCTTAATCCAGGGCAGACGTTCGATCTGGCTTTGAATGATGTTGACGTCCTGGGTCATAAAGGTGCCCGGCGCGCCGAGTGCCAGTATCGACTGACGAATATCATCATTACGCGTGTAGTGGCGCTCGCCGGTCACGACCAGCTTCGACAGCGGAAGACGCTGGGCATCTTCCATCCAGCCGAGCACCACCCAGCCGCTGAAAAATATGGTGCACAGCACCATCAGCAGGAAAATAATGCCTGCCAGACGCGTTCCATTATTCCGGCGGGAGGCAGCGTTCTGCTGCTCCTCAGCCCGGGCTCGCGCGTTCAGCGCCGCCTGAGACATATCAGTCAGCCAGCTCCAGAATACGAACCACCAGCTGCGAGAAGCTCATGCCAGCCTGACGCGCCGCCATCGGCACCAGGCTGTGGCTGGTCATACCCGGCGAGGTATTCACCTCTAACAGGTAAAACTGTCCGTCGCTGTCCTTCATCACATCCACACGTCCCCAACCACTGCAGTCGAGGATATTCCAGGCGTTACGCACCAGATCGCCTAATAACTGTTCTTCGTCGTCGCTCAAACCAGCAGGGCAAAAATACTGAGTCTCATCAGAGAGATATTTCGCCTCATAATCATAGAAGATACCTGCCGGTTGGATACGAATAGACGGAAGAATATCGTTACCCAGCATCGCAACTGTGAACTCAGGCCCGCTTAACCATTTCTCAACCAGCACTTCGCTGTCGTGCTCGAAGGCCAGTTCGAGTGCGCTAACAAGCGCATCGGCGTGCTCAACGCGGGACATGCCCACGCTTGAACCTTCGCGCGCCGGCTTCACGATCAGCGGCAGGCCAAGCGCTTCAATGGCGCGCTGCGTTTGCTGGCTCAGCCCGTCAGCAAACTGCGTGCGCGTCAGCGCGACCCACGGGGCGACCGGTAAACCCGCGCCCTGCCACAGCAGCTTGGTACGCAGTTTATCCATGCCGATGGCAGACGCCATCACGCCACTGCCGGTATAGGGCAGCCCGAGCAGCTCCAGCACGCCCTGCAGGGTGCCGTCCTCGCCGCCGCGCCCGTGCAGCGCGATAAAGACCTTGTCGAACCCCTGCTCTTTAAGCGTCATCACCGAACGCTCGCTCGGATCAAACGGATGCACGTCCAGGCCCGCTTCTTGCAGGCCAGCCAGCACTGCCGCGCCGGACTGCAGCGACACGTCGCGCTCAGCAGAATCACCGCCAAAAAGGACCGCGATTTTATCACTCATGCGATTCTTCCTCCGGCTTTTGCGGCTGCAGCTTGATATCAGCCAGGTTTCTGGCAATTTTGCCAATGTTTCCGGCGCCCTGCACCAGAATCAAATCGTTACCGGTCAACACCGGTGCCAGCATATCCGCCACGCGGGCAGCGTCAGGCACCAGTATCGGGTCGATCTTGCCGCGCCCGCGAATCGTACGGCACAGCGAACGGCTATCCGCGCCCGGAATCGGTGCCTCACCCGCCGGGTACACGTCCAGCATCAGCAGCACATCCACTTCGGTCAACACGTTGGCGAAATCATCGTAGAGATCGCGGGTACGCGTATAGCGGTGTGGCTGGAATACCATCACCAGGTTTTTATCCGGCCAGCCCGCACGCGCCGCCTTGATCGTGGCGTCCACTTCGGTCGGGTGATGGCCGTAATCGTCCACCAGCATCGCGCTGCCCGGTTTGCCATTTACTGTCGCCAGTGGATAGTCGCCGAGGAAGTCGAAACGACGCCCGGTGCCCTGGAAACTCTCCAGCGCGCGCAGAATCGCGTCATCCTCAATACCCTCTTCGGTTGCTACCGCTACCGCCGCCGATGCGTTCAGGGCGTTATGGCGGCCTGGCGCATTCAGGGTCACCTGCAGCGCCGGTTTATCCTGACGCACGATGGTAAAGCGCCCTTGCGCCCCGCTCTGGCTGTAATTCTCAATACGCACATCGGCGTCTTCGCTGAAGCCGTAAGTCGTGGTCTGGCGTCCAACCTGCGGCAGCAGCTCGCGGATCACCGGATCGTCGATACACATTACGGCACGCCCATAAAACGGCAGATTGTGCAAAAAGTTGATGAATGTTTGCTTTAAATTTTCGAAGTCGCCCTGGTAGGTATCCATGTGGTCGGCTTCAATATTGGTGACAATCGCCACCATCGGCTGCAAATGCAGGAACGACGCGTCACTTTCATCCGCTTCGGCAATCAGATAACGGCTGTGACCGAGGCGCGCATGAGTGCCTGCGGCTTTCACCAGGCCGCCATTAACAAACGTCGGGTCCAGACCGGCTTCGGCGTAAATGCTCGATACCATGGCAGTGGTCGTGGTTTTACCGTGGGTACCCGCTACCGCAATACCGTGACGAAAACGCATCAGCTCAGCCAGCATCTCTGCGCGGCGGATCACCGGGATACGCGCTTCGCGCGCCGCCACGATCTCCGGGTTATCCGCAGAGATCGCACTCGATACCACCACCACGCTCGCATCGAGCACGTTTTCCGGGCGATGGTTGAAGTAAATCGTTGCGCCAAGCTGCGTCAACTGCTGGGTTACCGGGTTCGGCGCCAGATCGGACCCGCTGATCTGATAGCCCTCGTTGGCCAGCACTTCGGCAATACCGCCCATTCCGGCGCCGCCGATGCCAACAAAGTGAATGTGCCGGACGCGACGCATCTCGGGCACGATAGAACGCAGTTTCGCCAGTTGTTGTGTATTCATTCTTTAACCTGCGGCGCAGCGCGCCAAATAAACATCAAAAATCATACCCGCCCTGTGGGCCGGCCTGTCGTTACGCCAGTGCTACGGCGCGGACCTCATTTGCTACCCGCTCGGTGGCATCCGGAATGGAGGCCGCGCGGGCGTGAGCCGCCATTATCATCAGCGTCGCACGATCCCACCCGGCAAGGGTTTCGGCTACCGCGTCCACCGTGAACTGTGGCTGCTCAAGAATTTTTGCCGCGCCGGCTTTTTCAAGCGGCAGCGCGTTCCAGTACTGCTGACGATCCTTATGCTGGAACGGGACGAACAGCGCCGGTAAACCTGCCGCCGCTACTTCGCTCACCGTCAGCGCGCCGGAACGGCACACCACCACATCCGCCCAGCCGTAGGCATCGGCCATATCGTCAATGAATTCAGTCACCTTGTGCTGGGGCTGCCCGGCATCGGCATAAGCTTGCTGTACCGTTTCCAGCCCGCCTTTTCCGCTCTGATGCCAGATCGTCACGCGTTCACCCAGACGGCCTGCAACCTGCGGCATGGTCTGATTCAGAACCCGTGCGCCCTGGGAACCGCCGACCACCAGCACGCGCACCGGGCCTTCACGCCCTGCCAGCCGCTCCTGCGGCAGTGGCAGCGCCAGCACGTCAGTGCGCACCGGATTGCCGACCACATCGGCGTCAGGAAACGCACCGGGGAAAGCCTGCATCACCTTTTTCGCCAGCTTCGCCAGCCATTTGTTGGTCAACCCGGCAATACCGTTTTGCTCATGCAGCACCACCGGAATGCCCAGTGACCACGCGGCCAGTCCGCCGGGGCCAGAAACATAACCGCCCATGCCCAACACCACGTCCGGCCTGAAGCGTTTCATGATGGCGCGCGCCTGACGCCAGGCATTAAAGATACGCACCGGTGCCAGCAGCAGGGCTTTCAGGCCCTTGCCGCGCAGCCCGGAAATACGGATGAAGTCGATGTCAATGCCGTGCTTCGGGACTAAATCCGCTTCCATACGATCCGCGGTACCGAGCCAGCGCACCTGCCAGCCCTGAGCCATTAAATGGTGCGCAACCGCCAGACCGGGAAACACGTGTCCGCCCGTTCCGCCTGCCATCACCATTAATCGCTTCGCTTGCCCTGTCATCGTGAACCTCGTGTAAACGCCTGGGCATTTTCCAGACGCGTTTCATAATCTATACGTAATAAAAACATGATGGCCGTCGACATGATCAGCAGGCTCGAACCGCCGTAACTGATAAGCGGCAGCGTCAGACCTTTAGTCGGCAGCATACCCGCCGCCGCACCAACGTTTACCAGCGCCTGGAAGCTGAACCAGATACCGATAGAACAGGCTAAAAAGCCCGAAAAACGCTGATCGATCTCAAGGGCGCGACGCCCGATGGACATCGCACGGAAAGCGACGAAGAATACCATCAATAATGCAAGTACCACACCGATATATCCGAGTTCTTCCCCGATAATGGAGAAGATGAAGTCGGTATGTGCTTCCGGAAGATATTCGAGTTTTTGTACCGAATTCCCCAGCCCCTGCCCCCAGAGTTCACCGCGGCCAAACGCCATCAGCGACTGGGTCAGCTGGTAACCGCTGCCGAAGGGATCTTCCCACGGGTTCCAGAACGAGGTAACGCGGCGCATACGGTACGGCTCGGCGAGGATCAGCAGGACCACCGCCGAAATGCCCATACCGATAATGGCGAGGAACTGCCAGAGTTTCGCCCCGGCAAGGAACAGCATCGCCAGCGTGGTAACGAACAGCACCACCACGGTTCCGAGGTCAGGCTGAGCCAGTAGCAGCACCGCCATCACCAGAATCACGCCCATCGGTTTTAAGAAGCCGCGCAGGTTGTTACGTACTTCATCAACCTTGCGTACCAGATAGTTAGCCAGATAGCAGAACAGCGACAGCTTGGAGAGCTCCGCCGGCTGAATACGCAGCGGCCCGAGCGAGATCCAGCGCGATGCCCCGTTGACCGAGCTGCCCACCACCAGCACGATCAGCAGCATGATGATCGAGGCGATGAGCATCGCCGCGCTGTGACGCTGCCAGAAGGTCATCGGCAGACGCAGCGTAATCATCGCCAGCATAAACGACAGCAGCAGATAGAGCGCATCACGCTTGGCGAACAGGAAGGGATCGTCCGCCAGACGCTGACCAACCGGCATTGACGCCGACGTCACCATAATGAAACCGATAGCCGCCAGGCCGAACGTCAGCCACAGCAGCGTGCGGTCGTACATCACCAGACTGGTGGTGTCTTTCTCGCGCGAGCCCATGACCCAGCCCTTTAGCGCGGAAAACAGCCACACCAGCACACCAGCGCCAGGCACACGCGGCACGCGAAGACGCGGGAGAGAGAGACGCATCAGCCAAGCTCCTTCGCGAGACGGGTGAATATCTCACCGCGCTGCTCGAAATTCTTAAACTGATCGAGGCTGGCACAGGCCGGTGACAGCAGCACCATATCACCCGGCTGCAGCTGCCCGGCGAGGCGCTGAATGGCCTGCTCCATCGTCCCGGTCTGTACTGCGACGTCCGGGCGCAGATCGGCCAGCAGCGCGCCGTCGCGTCCGAAGCACCACAGACGAATATTGTCGCCGTCGAGGTAGCGACGCAGCGGTGAGAAATCGGCTGACTTCCCGTCGCCGCCCAGCAGCAGATGCAGCGTGCCGTCAACCTGTAGCCCGTTCAGCGCCGCTTCGGTACTGCCGACGTTGGTGGCTTTAGAATCGTTGATCCAGCGCACGCCATTATGCTGCCAGGCGAGCTGGAAGCGGTGCGGCAGACCGGTAAAGGTGGTTAACGCCTTCAGGCT
>Ga0268256_1000438_pt1 | contig 37140 bp, 34 predicted proteins | sample AgamicAtAmrz_FD_200247 | JGI IMG/M metagenome (GOLD analysis project Ga0268256, IMG submission 200247) | Agave microbial communities from Guanajuato, Mexico - At.Am.rz (v2) (version 3) | ecosystem: Host-associated > Plants > Roots > Rhizosphere | place: Guanajato, Mexico | collected 2012-06-07 | reverse complement strand
TTGCCGACACCCTCTATCAGTACGTGCTGTAGTCAGGGCGTCACCGAGACGCTCTTTATCTGGGCATACAGCCACTGATCGGGCCGGATGCCCAGCTCATCACGCGCCCACGGCGTGATGCGCGCCCAGAGTTCGCTGATACCGATGCGCAGTTTTACCTCGACCTGATCCCCGACCTCCAGCAGCTCCACCACCTGTGCCGGTAAGATATTGCGGATAGAGCTGTGCTGCGGCGGTTGCAGTGCCAGCGAGACATCGGCCGAGGCGATGCGAATACGCAGCGGGGTTTTAACCGGCTGATTCACCCGGCTGACCCAGATGTGCTGATCGCCCAGCGACAGCGCAGTCATCGGATAGTCGGGATGCTGTTCCAGCACCTGTACCCGCAGCACGCTGGTCAGATCGCTTACCGGCAGCCACGGCCGCATCGCGCTGCTGCTCCAGACCCGCTCCAGCGGACCAAAAGCTTTAACGTTGCCCGCATCCAGCACCAGCACGTTATCGGCCAGCTGCAGGATCTCCTCCAGGCTGTGCGAAACGTAGAGCATGGGAATATCGACCTGCTTCGCCAGCTTTTGCAGATAGGGCATCAGTTCCCGTTTGCGTGGCAGATCCAGCGACGCCAGCGGCTCATCCAGCAGCAGCATATCCGGTGCGGTCAGCAGCGCACGGCCTATCGCTACCCGCTGTTTTTCACCGCCTGACAGCGACGAGGGGAAACGGGGCAGCAGCGCCTCCAGACCCAGCAGCGACACCAGGTTATCGAACTGCGCTTTCATTGCCGGGGCCATACCATATTGCAGGTTGCCCCGCACCCGATAGTGTGGAAACAGCCGCGCATCCTGAAACACGTAGCCGATGCGCCGCTTCTCCGGCGGCAGCGATACGTGCTGATCGGCGTCAAACAGCAGACGGTCGTTTAACTGAATGCGTCCGTGCTGCGGCTGCGTCAGGCCGCTGATGGCGTTGATCAGGGAGGTTTTCCCGGCACCGGAGACGCCAAAGATGGCGGTGATTCCCCTGGCCGGGATTTGCAGGTCAACCTCCAGCCGGTGGTCGCCCTGCTGCTGAATAACGTTAAGTGAGAGCATCAGTTCCCCATCCGCTTACGGCCCTGCCGTGCCAGCCATTCCGACGCCAGCAGCGAGGCCAGCGCCAGCACGATAGCGATAACGCAGAGCCGCGCCGCCGCCCCTTCCGCGCCAGGCGTTTCAATCAGGGTATACATCGCCAGCGGCAGCGTGCGCGTCTCGCCGGGAATATTTGAGACAAAGGTGATGGTGGCGCCGAACTCGCCCAGCGAGCGGGCAAAGGCCAGCACCGTGCCGACGATTACGCCCGGCAGGGTCAGCGGCAGCGTGATGGTCAGAAAGACCCGCCAGCGCCCAGCGCCCAGCGTGCGTGCCGCCTGCTCCAGCCGGATATCCACCGCCTCCAGCGCCAGACGGATGGCGCGCACCATCAACGGAAACGCAATCACAGCCGATGCCAGTGCGGCCCCGCGCCAGCTGAATGCGAAGCTGAACCCGAACCAGTCGAACAGCTTTTCTCCGATGATGCCACGGCGGCCAAGGGTAATCAGCAGCAGATAGCCCACCACGACCGGCGGCAGCACCAGCGGCAGGTGGATCAGGCTGTCGAGCAGCGCCTTACCGGGAAAACGGCAGCGCACCAGAATCCACGCCATCAGGATGCCAAACGGCAGACTGCCAAGCACGGCTATGCCAGAGACTTTAAGGCTAAGCACTACCGCCTGCCATTCGGGATCGCTGAGTATCATTTCGTCGGTGTAAACCCGTAGTGTTTGAAGATCGCCGCAGCCTGCGGCCCTTTCAGATAATCATAAAACGCTTTCACGCTGGCCGTGTCGCGATCCTTCACAATCGCCAGCGGATATTCCACGGGCTTGTGGCTGGTGGCCGGAAAACGCCCCACGACCGCAACCTTATCACTGACGACCGCGTCGGAGCCGTAGACAATGCCGTAAGGCGTTTCATCACGCTCGACCAGCGCCAGCGCCGCCCGTACGTTACTGGCAGGCGCTAACAGCGGCGCCACCACCGGCCAGGCCCCCAGCGACTGCAGCGCCTCTTTCGCATAGATCCCCGCCGGAACGTGGTCCGGATCACCGACCGCCAGCCGTTCACCGTGCAGCAGCGTTTTCCAGTCGGTCTTTGCGTTCAGCGTGACCGCGCGGGCTTCAGCACTGCGAGGCGCAACCAGCACCAGATCGTTGCCCAGCAGGGTAACGCGGCTGCGGGTAATGACACTTTTTTTCGCCACCGCATCGTCCATCCACTGCTGATCGGCAGAGATAAAGAGATCGGCAGGCGCGCCCTGCTCAATCTGCCGCGCCAGCGTTGACGAGGAGGCAAAAGCGGCGACGACTTTCACCCCTTTTTCCTTTTGATACTGAGTCGCAATGTCCTGAACGGCGTTGGTCAGGGAAGCCGCCGCAAACAGGGTAATGTTATCGGCCGCCACGGCCTGCCCGGCCAGCGAAACGGTGACCAGCGCCGCCAGGCCCCAGCGATGTAGAGATAATGACATGATGCTCTCCGGCTATTCGTTGTGTAGCGGATGATACAACGCCGGTTCGGGCAGCGTCATGCAATTATCGGCAGAAGAGAGAGAAGATTGAGCAGAAGCGAGGCAGAAACGACCACGCCCGCACAGACGGCAGGCGTGGCAGATATCAGTTGTGCGAACGGGCGGAAGATTTTTCGCGATGACCCACTTTCGAGAAGATATTGAACACTTCACCCAGGCCATAAATCATACCCAGCATCAGCGCCATTACCACAGGGACCATCAGGATCGCCACGGCGAGGCTTTTCAGTAATTCCAGCATGGAGAGTCTCACTCTGCGAACAAAGAAGTGATTGTAACGGGTCAGTAAAATTTTGCGCAGCCCTTTTCGTGCTTTTACTTTGGTCACAAAACGCCGCTATCATCGGCCTTCGCCTTAACCCTTTGCCGGAGCCGTCATGGAAGCCGAACTGTCCCTTCATATCCGTTTACACCAGAAACTGTTTGCCGATCCGCGACGTATTGCGCTGCTGAAACGGATTCAGCAGACAGGATCGATCAGTCAGGGCGCAAAGCTGGCCGGCATCAGCTACAAAAGTGCCTGGGATGCGATCAATGAGATGAACCAGATGGCGGATGAAACCCTGGTCGAGCGAGCCACCGGCGGTAAAGGCGGCGGCGGCGCCACGCTGACCCGCTACGGTGAGCGTCTGATTCAGCTGTTCCAGCTGATGGAGCAGATTCAGCAGAAAGCCTTCGATGCCCTGCAGCAGGATACGCTGCCGCTTGACAGTATGCTGGCCGCCATCGCCCGTTTCTCGCTGCAGACCAGCGCCCGCAATCAGCTCTTTGGTACCGTCATTAGCAACGATGCCCGCCAGGTCGTGCAGCATCTGATCATTCAGCTGGCCGATGGCGTGACGCAACTCAGCGTGGCGCTGACCCAGCGCAGTGCCGATCGCCTGCAGCTGGCCACGGGTAAAGAAGTGCTGGTGCTGATCAAGGCCCCGTGGATCCGGGTCAGTCGCGACACCACAGAGCAGGATAATCAGCTGGCGGCCACCCTGACCGCCATTGAGCCTGGTGAGCAGAGAAGCGAACTGCTGATGCAGCTCGCCAGCGGCGAAACCCTGTGTGCGACCCTGAGCAACGACCGGCTTCATGAGCTGGCGCTGCAGCCTGGCGACGCCGTGTTCGCCAGTTTTAATGCGGAGGAGGCGATCGTCGCCACCCTGCTCTGACGCCTGATTTGACTTCACCACGGGCAATGGTTACAACTCACTCATACGATGCAAAAAATGGAACATATCATGGCTTCATTGCACATTTCGCAAGGCACGTTTCGTCTGAGTGATACCCGGGTGCTGCGTCTCGATACGCTGAATCTCCAGCGTGGCGAGAGCTGGGCGTTTGTCGGCGCCAACGGCAGCGGCAAATCGTCGCTGGCCCGTGCTCTTTCCGGTGAACTTCCGCCGCTGAGCGGTTGTGTCCGCAGTACGTTCGTCCGGCCGGTACGGCTGTCGCTGGAGCAGCTGCAGACGCTGGTGGCGCAGGAGTGGCAGCGCAACAACACCGACATGCTCAGTGAAGGAGAAGAGGACACCGGACTGACCGTGGCAGAGGTCATTCAGGCGGAGGTCAGCGATCCAGGCCGGTGCGAACAGCTTGCCCGCCAGTTTGGTATCGGACCGCTATTGTCGCGTCGCTTTAAATACCTTTCAACCGGTGAAACCCGCAAGACCCTGCTCTGTCAGGCGCTGATGAACCAGCCCGATTTGCTGATCCTCGATGAGCCGTTTGACGGTCTGGATGTGACGTCGCGCGCCAGCCTGACCGACACGCTGCGCAGCCTGCAACAGCCTGACTTTACCCTGGTGTTGGTGCTCAATCGCTTCGATGACATCCCCGACTTCATTCAGCAGGTGGGTGTGCTGGCAGAGTGTACGCTGACCCACAGCGGGCCGCGCCAGGCCATTCTCACCGAGGCGCTGGTGGCGCAGCTGGCACACAGTGAACAGCTGATGGGAATGGCGTTGCCGGAGGCGGATGTGCCGGATCAGCTGCCCGGTCTGGGGGATGAGGTGCCGCGCGTGATCCTGCGCGACGGCATCGTCGCCTATCACGACATCCCCGTCATCAGCGGGCTGAACTGGCAGGTCAGCGCAGGTGAACACTGGCAGATCGTTGGGCCGAACGGTGCCGGAAAATCAACCCTGTTAAGCCTGGTCACCGGCGATCATCCGCAGGGTTATAGCAACGATCTCACGCTGTTTGGTCGCCGTCGCGGCAGCGGCGAAACCATCTGGGAGATTAAGCAGCATATTGGCTATGTCAGCAGCAGTCTGCATCTTGATTACCGCGTCAGCACCAATGTCCGGACCGTGATTCTGTCAGGCTTTTTTGACTCGATCGGCCTCTATCAGGCCGCCTCTGACCGGCAGAAGGCGCTGGCGCAGCAGTGGCTGACGCTGCTGGGGATGGATGACCGTCTGGGCGATGCGCCTTTCCATTCTTTGTCATGGGGACAGCAGCGGCTGGTGCTGATTGCCCGCGCGCTGGTGAAACATCCAACGCTGCTGATTCTCGATGAGCCGCTGCAGGGGCTGGATCCGCTTAATCGCCAGCTGGTGCGACGCTTTGTCGATGTGCTGATTGGCGAAGGACGCACGCAACTGCTGTTTGTTTCTCATCATGCCGAAGATGCGCCCGGCTGCATAACCCATCGCCTGAGCTTTGTGCCGCACGACGAGGGCTATCACTACCGGCAGGAGACGTTGCGCTAACGCCCCGCCTTATGCGCGCCGCAGCAGCGGCGTTCTGCCCCGCCTGAATGTAAGCGTTACCATTGAGCCTCGCTTTTGGCGTGCCAGAAACCCGCGCAATGCCATAAAATAAGAATAGTCAGCTTGTGTAAACGATACCATTTATCCAGACTTGATCACGCTTTCGGGCGTGCTGATATGTTATTTTTTATGGATGCTTTTTTGGCTTTTGACGCTTACCAGGATCTCACATGGATAAATTCAACCCGGTCGATCATCCGCATCGCCGTTACAACCCACTGATTGATCAATGGATTTTAGTTTCACCGCATCGGGCAAAACGTCCGTGGCAGGGCGCGCAGGAAACGCCGGCGGTGAATACGTTACCGAGCCATGATCCCGATTGCTTCCTGTGCGCCGGCAACACCCGCATTACCGGCGACAAAAATCCGGACTATCCTGGCACCTATGTCTTCACCAATGACTTTGCAGCGCTGATGACCGACACGCCCGACGCGCCGGAGAGCGACGATCTGCTGATGCGTTGTGAAAGCGCCCGTGGCACCAGTCGGGTTATCTGCTTCTCACCCGATCACAGCAAAACCCTGCCAGAGATGTCGCTGAGCGCGCTGGAAGAGGTGGTGCGTACCTGGCAGACGCAGACCGCCGAACTGGGTCAGCACTATCCCTGGGTGCAGGTTTTCGAGAACAAAGGCGCAGCGATGGGCTGCTCTAACCCGCATCCTCACGGTCAGATCTGGGCCAATAGCTTCCTGCCGAACGAAGCGCAGCGCGAAGATGACCACCAGCGCGACTACTTCGCTAAAAAAGGCTCACCGATGCTGGTCGATTATCTCGCGCGTGAGCTGCGGGATGGCAGCCGCACCGTGGTGGAAACGGACTACTGGCTGGCCGTGGTACCGTGGTGGGCCGCCTGGCCATTCGAAACGCTGCTGCTGCCCAAAGCGCACGTCAGACGTCTGACAGACCTTAACGAGGCGCAGCGCACTGACCTGGCTTTAGCACTCAAGAAGCTGACCAGCCGCTATGACAACCTGTTCCAGTGCTCCTTCCCCTACTCCATGGGCTGGCACGGTGCGCCGTTCAACGGCGAAGCCAACGACCACTGGCAGCTGCATGCGCACTTCTATCCGCCGCTGCTGCGCTCAGCAACGGTGCGTAAATTTATGGTCGGCTATGAGATGCTGGCCGAAACCCAACGCGATTTAACGGCGGAACAGGCGGCGGAACGTCTGCGTTCTGTCAGCGACGTTCACTTCCGTGAGGCACAACAATGAGCTTAAAAACCATCACGCAGCAGCTTTTCTCTGACACCTTCGGTTACGCCGCCACGCACACCATTCAGGCGCCGGGCCGCGTTAACCTGATTGGCGAGCATACCGACTACAACGATGGCTTTGTGCTGCCGTGCGCCATTGACTATCAGACCGTGATCGCCTGCGCCCGTCGTGACGACCGTCAGATCCGCGTTGTCGCCGCAGACTATGAGAATGCGCAGGACACCTTCTCGCTGGATGAGCCGATCGTCAGCGTGCAGGCGCCAATGTGGGCCAACTATGTTCGCGGCGTGGTGAAACATCTGCAGCAGCGTCATGCCGATTTTGGCGGCATCGATATGGTGATCAGCGGCAATGTCCCGCAGGGTGCAGGCCTCAGCTCCTCTGCCTCGCTGGAAGTGGCGGTCGGCACCGTGGTTCAGCAGCTCTACAACCTGCCGCTGGATGGCGCAGCAATCGCAGTCAATGGCCAGGAAGCCGAGAACCAGTTCGTGGGCTGTAACTGCGGCATCATGGATCAGCTGATCTCCGCACTGGGCCAGAAAGATCATGCGATGCTGCTTGACTGCCGTACGCTCGGCACCCGTCCGGTTTCGATGCCCGATGATGTCGCCGTGGTGATTATCAACTCTAACTTCCGTCGTACCCTGGTCGGCAGCGAATACAACACCCGCCGTGAACAGTGCGAGACGGGGGCGCGTTTCTTTAATAAAAAGGCGCTGCGTGACGTTGAGCTGGCGGAGTTCGAGGCAGCAGAATCGCAGCTCGATCCACAGGTGGCAAAACGTGTGCGTCACGTCCTGACCGAAAACGCCCGCACGCTGGAAGCGGCCGATGCGCTGACCCGGGGCGACCTGACGCGCATGGGCGAGCTGATGGCTGAATCGCACGCCTCAATGCGTGACGATTTTGAGATCACCGTGCCGCCAATCGATACGCTGGTCGCGATCGTCAAGGCGCAGATCGGCGAGCATGGCGGCGTCCGCATGACCGGCGGCGGTTTCGGTGGCTGTATCGTTGCCCTGATGCCGCAGGATCGGGTTGAGCAGGTGAAAGCAGCCGTGGCGGAGCAGTATGAAGCGCAGACCGGCATTAAAGAAACCTTCTACGTCTGTAAAGCCTCCGAAGGAGCTGGCCCATGCTGAATGACGTCAATTCCCACGCGCCCGACGGTCAGCCGTGGCGTATCACGGTGCTGCGCAATGCGAAGGGTATGCTCGTGACCTTTATGGACTGGGGGGCCACCTGGCTCTCTGCCCGTGTGCCGATGCAGGATGGCACGGTGCGTGAAGCCCTGCTCGGCTGCGCCACCCCTTCTGACTACCTTCATCAGGATGCCTATCTGGGCGCGACGGTGGGCCGCTATGCAAACCGTATCGCCGGGGCGAAGCTCAGTAAAATGAATCGCCAGCTGGTGCCAAACCAGGGGGCGCATCAGCTGCATGGCGGCCCCGAGGGATTTGATAAGCGCCGCTGGCAGATCGTCAGTCAGAGCGACAGCGAGGTGCACTACCGCCTCGATTCGCCGGATGGCGATCAGGGCTATCCGGGTAATCTGATTGCCGATTTACGCTATCAGCTGGATGATCAGAACTGCCTGAGTATCCACTATGCAGCGCGCTGCGATCAGCCCTGCCCGGTCAACCTGACCAACCATGCCTACTTCAACCTTGATGCGCATCATGACGACGCCCGCCAGCATCGCTTACAACTGCACGCCGACCATTATCTGCCGGTCGACAGCGAAGGCATTCCGAATGCGCCGCTGAAAGCGGTTGCCGACACCAGTTTCGATTTCCGCCACGCCAAAGTTGTCGCGCAGGATTTCCTGGCAGACGAAGATCAGCGGGCCGTGAAGGGCTACGATCACGCCTTCCTGCTGAACAGCGCAGGCGATGCCACCCAGCCCGCAGCGGAACTCTGGTCGGAAGATGGCAGATTACAGCTCAGCGTGACCACCTCGGCGCCGGCATTGCAGTTCTACACCGGTAACTATCTGGCCGGGACGCGTGCCCGCGAACAGGGGCGCTATACTGCCTTTCAGGGCATCGCGCTGGAGAGCGAATTTTTACCGGATTCGCCCAATCACACTGAGTGGCCTCAGCCCGATTGCTGGCTGCAGCCGGGAGACCGCTGGGAATCCGTGACGCGTTATCGCTTCACGCCACGCTGAGCGGCCGGCTGAAAAACGCGCAGTGCGTCACACACAGGCTTACGCGCTGCCCGCTTTTCCGTTATGGTATGGCGCTATCAGCTCGTGTGTCAGGCGGGCAGCAGCAGGTTTCCAATCTCACAGAAACATCACAGTATTAAGGAGTTAAGCTATGGCTGTAACTAAGCTGGTTCTGGTGCGACACGGCGAAAGCCAGTGGAACAACGAAAACCGCTTTACCGGTTGGTATGATGTTGACCTTTCTGAGAAAGGTCGTGGCGAAGCCAAATCAGCGGGACAGCTGCTGAAGAAAGAGGGCTTTGTTTTTGATTTTGCTTACACTTCCGTACTGAAGCGTGCAATTCACACGCTGTGGAACGTGCTGGATGAGCTGGATCAGGCCTGGCTGCCGGTTGAGAAAACCTGGCGTCTGAACGAGCGTCACTACGGTGCGCTGCAGGGTCTGGACAAAGCGGAAACCGCTGCGAAATATGGCGATGAGCAGGTTAAGCAGTGGCGTCGCGGCTTTGCCGTTACTCCGCCAGAGCTGGATCGTGCCGATGAGCGCTTCCCTGGCCATGACCCGCGTTATGCGAAACTGACGCCGGAGCAGCTGCCTACTACCGAGAGCCTGGCGCTGACCATCGACCGCGTGATCCCTTACTGGAACGACACAATTCTGCCGCGCATCAAAAGCGGTGAGAAAGTGATTATCGCTGCACACGGTAACTCCCTGCGCGCGCTGGTAAAATATCTGGATAACCTGAGCGAAGATGAGATCCTCGAACTGAACATCCCGACCGGCGTTCCGCTGGTGTATGAGTTCGATGAAAACTTCAAACCACTGAAACGTTACTATCTGGGCGACCAGGACGAGATTGCCGCAAAAGCCGCAGCCGTTGCGAATCAGGGTAAAGCGAAGTAATTCTGCGCTGAAAGGCAAAAAGGCCAGACTGTCGTCTGGCCTTTTTTATTGGGCAGCATGCAGGCGCCTGAACGCCGATGGCCTAGCCGCGACGCTGTTTTACCGCTGCCGCCAGCTGACGCAGCACGTTGTCCGTGTCTTCCCAGCCGATGCAGGCGTCAGTGACGCTTTTGCCATAGACCAGCGGCTCACCGCTCTCCAGGCTCTGATTGCCTTCCACCAGATGACTCTCGATCATCACACCGATAATCGCCTGCTCTCCGCCGCTCAGCTGCTGCGCGACATCATTTGCGACATCCATCTGACGCCTGAACTGCTTGCTGCTGTTAGCGTGGCTGAAGTCGATCATCACCTGCTGAGGCAGACCCGCTTTCGCCAGCCCCTCTTTCACCGCGGCCACATGCTGCGCGCTGTAGTTCGGCTCTTTGCCGCCGCGCAGGATGATATGGCAGTCGCCGTTACCGCCGGTTTCGACAATTGCGGAGTGGCCATACTTGGTTACAGAGAGGAAGCAGTGCGGCGAACCCGCTGCGTTTATCGCATCAATCGCCACTTTGATCGTGCCGTCGGTGCCGTTTTTGAAACCGACCGGACAGGAGAGACCCGAAGCCAGCTCGCGGTGTACCTGAGATTCAGTGGTTCGCGCACCAATTGCGCCCCAGCTCATCAGGTCAGCCACATACTGCGGGGTAATCATATCCAGAAACTCGCCCGCTGCCGGTAAGCCGCTGTCGTTAATATCCAGCAGCAGTTTGCGCGCCAGGCGCAGGCCATCGTTAAGCTGATAGCTGTTGTCCATATAGGGATCGTTGATCAGCCCTTTCCAGCCCACGGTGGTGCGTGGCTTCTCAAAATAGACGCGCATCACCACTTCGAGTTCGCCCTTCAGCTCATCGCGCAGCGCCAGCAGGCGACCGGCATACTCTTTGGCCGCGTCAGGATCGTGAATAGAACAGGGGCCAATCACCACCAGCAGGCGATCATCCCTGCCCTGCAGTATCTGGTGAATCGCCTGACGGGCCTGTGAGACGGTCTGTGCAGCACGATCGGTCGCCGGGAATTTTTCGAGCAGCGCAACCGGAGGTAACAGCTCTTTAATTTCTTTGATGCGTAAGTCATCGTTCTGGTAATTCATACTGATTCCATATTATTTCTGGCCCGGCGCCCGCCGGACACAACCCGCCCAATGTAGCCCGAAGTGCCAGGGGTGTAAATTCCCGCAGCGGTTCAGTTGTGCGGGTGATATTTGCAATAATCAGGTTACCGACTAGACTTTTTAAAGGTAAGCACTGAGGAACGTCCCGCTTACACAATTTAATCACCCTGTTTAAGCAAACTGGCGGATATTATTTCGTCAGGGATTTTCTTACCCGAAATTGCACCTCTGGGCTAAAAGCCTCTTCAATAATTAATGGGAGTATAATGATGAAAAAGTTTGCCTTACTCTTTTTGACAGCAGCAATGACACTAGGCAGCGGCGCGGCCCTGGCTGAGGGCGGCAATAACGGCACAGCCAATCAGGCAGCCAGCGCAGGTGCCGTTGCGCCCGGTGCTAAAGAAAATCTGCCGCCAAATAATGTCGATAATGACAAAATCAACAATACCGGCCACGACATGAATTCTGCCACATCCGGCAGCACCAGCAGTGCGGGCAATATGTCTGCCAACGAAATTGACCAGAACAGCCAGTGTAAAGATGGAAAGTGTCCAAACATCAACCGTAAGGTTGAAACTAAAGTGGGTGGCGGCGACGTCAACACTAAGACCGACGGTACCACGCAGTAATGCTGTTTTAACCAGGAGAGCGCACGTTCTCCTGGTTTCTCTCCCTTCCATCCGACTCTTCCGCTATGCTAATCCTGTTAAATTGACAGGGAATCCTTCATGGCCGTTTTGCTTTTGATTGACGATCATCCGCTGGTCGAAGTGGCACTTGAAGCCGCGCTGCTCCAGTCACCCGTTCCGGTTCAGCTCCTCTCTGCCAGCTGTGAAAAAGACGCCCGTCCCCTGCTTCAGCAGCCACTGGATATCATTGTGCTGGATATCGGCCTGCCGGATGGCGATGGCCTGGAAATCCTGCGCCGCCTGAAGATCCATCGGCCCGACTGCCCGGTTCTTATCTACTCCGCACAGCAGACGCGGCACACTATGCGGCGCGCCCAGGCGCTGGGTGCCGCAGGTTATGTGGTAAAGAGTCAGCGCATGGCGCAGCTGCTCAGTGCCATCCTGGCGGTGCTGGGCGGTCAGACGGCCTTTCCCCAGATGGACGAGGATGAGCCTGAACTGCCGCTGACACAGAAGGAGCAGCAGATTCTGGCGCTGCTGGCCAGCGGCCTGTCTAACCTGCAGATCGCCGACCAGCTGCACATCAGTAATAAAACCGTCAGTACGCATAAAAAGAACATTCTGGAAAAGACCGGTGCCCGCTCGGTGGTAGAGCTGGCTGACCTGTGGAAAGCGCAGCAGTGAGAACCATGTTGCTGATCCTGCTGCTGCTGTGTGGTCCGGCGCTGGCTGAGGTGCGACCAGTGAGCAGCGTGAATCTGCCGATGATGCTGCCGGTGACGCATGCCGACACCATGCAGGGAAAAATTCTGCGCGTCGGTCTGCTGGAAGAGAACCACGCGCCCTGGACGATGCGTATCGGCAACGATCTTTACGGTATCAACGCCGACTATCTCTCTGCGCTGCGGCAGCTGACCGGTGCACAGTTCAGGCTCAGTCTCTATCGCGATCAGCCACAGCTGCTGCAGGCGCTGAACAGCGGCCAGCTCGATTTTGCTCTGGGCATGTGGATTGCCCCCCTGCCCGACACCATTCTGAGCAGCGATAACTGGTACAGCAGTCCGCTACGTGTCTACCGCAATCAGCAGAACCAGCGTGCCGTGATGTTCAATAGTCACAACGCCACGCTGGCAATCAGCGACACTACCCTGGCGCAGCTCCCGCCTGCGCTGGCAGCTCGCCATAGCTGGCGTCACTACAGCAACGACCTCCAGGCACTCTATACTCTGCTGAATCAGCAGAATGATTATCTGGTGGCAGATGAGACCAGCGCCGGTTTCCTGCTGAGCCAGCTGCAGCAGGGGCAGATCTACCAGATCGCCTCTCATATCGACGCCGGACAGCTCAATCTGCGCGCGATCGCGCGTGATCCCCTGTTGATCAGCTGGATTAATCAGAGCCTGCGTCAGCTGCCTGCGGAACTGATGAATACGCTGCAGGCCCGCTGGAGCAGCAGCCTGCCACGTTATCAGGATACGCAGACCCTGATGCTCAGCCCGACAGAACGCGCCTGGATAGCCGCGCACCCGCGTATTACTTACACCGCCGAACCCGATAACTATCCCTGGAGTTATCGTGACGCCAGTGGCACCGCCCGGGGCTATAGCGTCGATGTGCTGAAGGCGGTCGCGCAGAGCACCGGCTTGCAGTTTGAGCCGGTCTGGGTCAGTAATCCGCGTCAGGCCAGTGCGCTGATGGCGCAGCAGCGGGCGATGCTACACCTGATGCAGCCACTCAACGGTGAGTCGATGCAGAGCACCTCGCTGCCGGTATGGCGCGCACTCTGGGGAATCTACAGCCTTCGCGCCGCTACCCCTGCGCACTGGCGCGATCTGCGCGGCAAGCGGATTGGTGTATTACAGGGTGACCTGGCGCAGCGTCTGCTACCCGCCGATCTGCCCTCCCAGCCCTTTGCCGACCGCAACAGCCTTTATGATGCGCTGGCAAAGGGCGAAATCGATGTACTGGTCGATAACGTGCTCTCCGCCCGCTGGCGCCTCGCCAGCCGCGATGACACCCGCATTCATTTCGCCTTTGCTGCCAGCGACATCGCCTGGCCCGTTGCGCTGGGCGTAACGCCCGACCAGCCGGTGCTGCGAACGCTGCTCGATCGCGCATTGCAGCAGATCCCGGCCGACACGCAGAGCCGGATGCGCGACAGCTGGTCCACGCCCCCGCAGCCTGGCAGCGTGATGGTCATGCGTTCGCTGCCGATGATGGTGCTGGCGGTGGCGGGTGCGGCGATTATATTACTTCTGCTGCTGCTGGCCCGACGCTACTGGCAGCAGCGCCGGGAGCGGCAGCAGCGTGAGCAGGCTGAACATGCCAACGCAATGAAAAGCCAGTTTCTGGCGACCGTCAGCCATGAGCTACGCACCCCAATGCAGGCGATTCTGGGGCTGCTGGAGCTGGAGAAGCAGCAGCGCAGCAGCCAGAACCTGACGCTGCTGCACAGCAGCGCACAGGCTTTGCTGACTCTGCTGAACGACCTGCAGGATCATGCGCGTATTGAGAGCAACAGTTTTACACTGGCCCCGCGTCCGCTGGCGCTGGCGCAGTGGCTTGATCAGCAGCAGCACTTTTATCATCCTTTAATGCGCGCAGAGGGTCCGCGTCTGATCGTCGAGGCGCTGACCCCGCTGCCTGAGAGCGTCCTGATCGATGCCGACCGCCTGCAGCAGGTGGTCAACAATCTGGTGACCAATGCGCTGAAATTTACCCGTCACGGCATCATCCGCCTGACACTGGCCGCAGAGCAGCAGCTGATCCTGCAGGTCAGCGACAGCGGTAGCGGGATTCCGCCGGACGAACAGCTGAAGTTGTTTGATCCCTGGTATCAGGCCCCGTCCGGGAAAGCGGTGTCGGTGCAGGGCAGCGGGCTGGGGCTGTTTATCTGTCGTGAGATGGTGCTGCGGATGGGGGGCGATATCCGGCTGGTTTCTGAACCCGGTCAGGGAACGCAGGTGACCGTCACGCTGCCGCTGGAGCCTGTCACGCCGTCCGGTCATGATGATGAAACCACCCTGCCCGCCTTTCCTGGACTGCGGGTAGCCATTGTGGACGACCATCCGGCCAACCTACTGGTGATGCAGCAGCAGCTGACGCGCTTCGCAATTCAGGCTGATATTTTCGAGGAGGGACGTGCGCTTTTGCGGGCCGATGCCCAGCGGCCGTATGACCTGTTGTTTATCGACCAGATGATGCCACGGCCCGACGGCACGCTGCTGCTGCGTCTGCTGCGACGGCGTGACCGTCAGCGCGGACGGCAGGCAATGCGGGTACTCTGCTCGGCCGACGCGCAGCTGCTGACGCGCCCCCTGGAGGCGCAGGAGCGGGTGCTGATCAAACCTGTTCAGTTAGCCGATCTCCGCGCGCTGCTGATGGCGTTTCAGCACGATCCGCTGGCGATGCTGGATGATAACCTGTGGCAGCTGGCACAGCAGAATCAAACCTTTCTCACTCGCCTGAGCCGGACGCTGCATAGCACACTGACACAGGATCTGGCGGCTATGCATGAGGCGTACGCCCGGGCAGACTGGCCTGCGTTTGCTGATGCGGCGCACAGAATGAAGGGAAGCTGGCTGCTGGCGGGACTGGATCAGGGCGCGCAGCTTAGCCAGCAACTGGTAGAACAGGCAGGCGCGCATCAGGATCCCTCTGAGACGTGGCAATCACTGATATTATTAACCAACAGGTTACTCAAAAAACTGGAATCTTATGGCACACACCCACACTCATAGCGGGCAGAACAGTAATCGCACGCGACTGGCGGCCGCCTTCGGGGTGACCGTTCTCTTTATGGTTGCCGAAGTTATTGGCGGCTGGATCTCCGGTTCGCTGGCACTGCTGGCGGATGCCGGGCACATGCTGACCGATGCCGCCGCGCTGCTGATGGCATTACTGGCCGTACAGTTTTCACAGCGCAAACCCAACGCACGCCATACCTTTGGTCTGCTGCGGCTGACTACGCTGGCAGCCTTTGTCAACGCCATCGCACTGCTGGGCATTACCGCGCTAATCGTCTGGGAGGCAGTGCGCCGCTTCGCCGATCCACAGCCGGTAACCGGTGGCCTGATGCTGGGGATCGCGATTGGCGGGCTGCTGGCCAATCTGCTGTCATTCTGGCTGCTGCATCACGGCAGCGAAGAGAAAAACCTCAACGTCCGTGCGGCTGCGCTGCATGTCATGGGGGATCTGCTGGGGTCGGTAGGCGCGATCGTCGCGGCGGTGATCATTCTGCTGACCGGCTGGATGCCCATCGACCCGATTCTGTCGCTGCTGGTTTCGCTGCTGGTGCTGCGCAGCGCCTGGTCGCTGCTGCGGGAGAGTCTGCAGGAGTTACTGGAAGGCGCACCGCATTCGCTGGATGTGAACCGGCTGATGCGCGATCTCACGCTGAACATTGCCGAGGTGCGCAATGTTCACCATGTGCATCTGTGGCAGGTCGGTGAAAAACCGCTGCTGACGCTGCATGCGCAGGTGATCCCGCCTTACGATCACGATGCGCTGCTGCACCGTATTCACGACTATCTGCGGCAGCACTACCAGATTGAACATGCCACGGTGCAGATGGAGTATCAGCCCTGCACCGGTGCCGAATGTCAACTGGGCTTAAGCAGTGCGGCGGCCAGCGGCCATCATCATAGCCATTCGCCGGGTCATGACCATGATCATGACCCGGCTCACGCCAGCGGCAAGGCGCACACTCACTGAGCCGACAGCGCGCGGGAACCCTGTTGCCGCGCGCTGCGAATCCAGATACGTGAACCATTCAGTGCGATCAGCGTCAGAATCGCATACTCCAGTGACATCGCATAGACGCCCTGACGGGCGAATATCATCACGCTGATCACATTGATGATTACCCACAGCAGCCAGTTCTCGACATATTTGCGCGTCATCAGCACCATCGCCGCAATCGACAGCACCATCATGCAGGCATCCCAGAATGGGAAGGCATCCGGCTGCAGGTCGGGCATGGCCACTGCCAGACCGAGCGCGTTCATCAGCGCAACGGCCGCACGGGTCAGCAGCGCGAACACCGGATCGATATAACGCGTCATCAGCGCAATGGCGATCACACAGCCCGCCCCCCAGGCCAGCGCTTTGGGCAGCGGCAGCCAGCGGATTTTCAGCGCCGCCTCGTTATCGGCCGTCTGGCGACTCCAGGCGTACCAGCCGTAGAGGTTAGCGGCAAAGAAGAAGAGCTGTAGCAGCAGGCTGGCGTAGAGCTGGATCTGAAAGAAAATCACCGCGAACAGCGTGACGTTAATCAGGCCGAAGGGATAGTTGATGATTTTTTCCAGGCTGGCAAACCAGATGCAAAGTAAGCCCGCCAGGGTGCCGATAGCTTCAATCCATGAAAGATCGTAGCCGCCCGCCCCCAGAGGAATATGAACCAGAATATTGTGTGTGCTGAAAAAGTCCATGCAGAGCACCTCTCCGGAAAACGCTTACGCGTTACCCTTCACGTTGAGTTTAAGGTCTGCTGCAAAGGATAGCATGCGATTAAGCGGCAGTAATGCCGCCTCACGCAGCGTCTCATCTACCTGAATCTCATGCTCCACTCCGCCCGACTCCAGCGCCTCTGCGATGGCTTTCAGGCCGTTCATTGCCATCCACGGACAGTGCGCACAGCTGCGGCAGGTCGCCCCCTCACCCGCCGTTGGCGCTTCCAGCAGCTCTTTATCCGGCACCGCCTGCTGCATTTTGTAGAAGATGCCGCGATCGGTGGCCACAATCATCTGCGGATGCGGCAGCGACTTCGCGGCCTGGATCAGCTGGCTGGTCGAGCCGACCGCGTCCGCCAGGTCGACAATCGCCTGCGGCGACTCCGGATGCACCAGCACCGCCGCGTCGGGATAAAGCGCTTTCATCCGCTGCAGAGCCTGGGTTTTGAATTCGTCATGCACGATACAGGCACCCTGCCAGCACAGCACGTCTGCGCCCGATTTCTGGCTAACGTACCGGCCGAGATGGCGATCCGGTGCCCAGATGATCTTTTCGCCCAGACTGTCGAGGTGCTCAATCAGCTCGACCGCAATGCTGGAGGTGACGACCCAGTCGGCCCGCGCTTTCACGGCGGCGGAGGTATTGGCATAGACCACCACGGTACGATCGGGATGGGCATCGCAGAACGCATTGAACTCCTCAATCGGGCAGCCGAGATCCAGCGAGCACTCCGCCTGCAGGGTGGGCATCAGCACGGTTTTTTCCGGGCTGAGGATTTTGGCGGTTTCGCCCATGAAACGCACACCCGCCACCAGCAGCGTGGTCGCGGCGTGGTGACTGCCAAAGCGCGCCATCTCCAGAGAGTCGGAGACGCAGCCGCCCGTCTCCTCTGCCAGCGCCTGAATTTCCGGATCGGTGTAGTAATGTGCCACCATCACCGCGTTACGCGCTTTCAGCAGGGTTTTGATTTTCTCGCGGTAGAACGCCTTTTCATCGTCGTTCAGGCGGGCAGGTTTCGGTGGAAAAGGGTAAACGGCGCTTTCAGGATCAAACATCACACTCATGACACAGCTCTCGTTTTATCTAATTAACGAAAGTCGCCTGAAAAGGCGACTTATGACGTTGATTACGCCATTGTGTTTTATATGCTAAACACGATAGCGAAAAAAACAGGCTCTGTCGTGCGCTTTTTATGCCAGCCTGGTTATAGTGCCTGTCCCGCCAACGGCGTTTCACCGGCCAGCGCCAGCGATGGCTGCGGCTTTTCCAGCGACAGCAAAAAGGCCTTGATATCCAGCCCGCCCGCAAAGCCGGTGAGCTTGCCGTTGGATCCGATGACCCGATGACAGGGCGCAACAATCGAGAGCGGGTTGCGTCCGTTGGCCGCGCCGACCGCACGCACGGCCAGCGGATGGCCGATCTCTCGCGCAATCTGGCTGTAACTGCGCGTTTCGCCAAACGGGATCGCTATCAGCGCCTGCCAGACCTTTTTCTGGAAATCGGTGCCGACAAAATCGAGCGGCAGGTCGAAGTCGCGCCGCTCTCCGGCAAAGTACTCGTTAAGCTGACGCTCGGTTTCACGCAGAACAGGATGGTTGTCATCCTGCACCTGCGGCAAAAACCGGGTGCGTTTCGGATCGTCATTTTCCCACAGAATGCCTGCCAGACCGCTGTCGCTGGCGACCAGTTTAAGCTCACCTACCGGAGTAGCTATCGCTCTGAAGTAGTACATGGTGATTCTCCCGTCATGGTTCCGTTGCCTATTATCGCACTTTTCCGGGCCCTGACTGGCTGTTTCCGGTCATGTGGCTAAACTAGTGTGCTGTCCGAAAACAGCCAGTCTGACGGAGTATGCCGGTATAGACTGCCGCTCTTTACCGGAGAAATGCCATGCTCAGTCCCGAAATTGCCTACCAGGCGCTGACCTCTCGTGATACCCGCTTTGACGGCGTTTTCTTTGTTGGCGTGACCTCCACCGGCATCTACTGCCGTCCGGTTTGTCCGGTGAAAGCGCCGCTGCTTAAAAACTGTCTGTTTTTTAACAGCGCCGAAGCGGCGGAGAAAGCCCGCTTTCGCCCCTGCCTGCGCTGTCGCCCTGAGCTGGCCCCGGGAAACGCGCCGGTCGATCAACCTCATCGCGTGGCGGAGCGGCTGGTTCAGCGTATTGAGGAGGGAATGCTGGAGGAGCGCGAAGGGCTGGAGGCGATTGCGGCGGAGTTCGGGCTCAGTCTGCGCCAGCTACGGCGCATCGTGCAGCAGGAGCTGGGGGTGTCGCCGCTGGAGCTGAAACAGACGCGCCGCATGCTGCTGGCAAAGCAGCTGCTGACGGAAACCCGGCTGCCGGTCACGGAGGTCGCCTACGCCAGCGGCTTTCGCAGCCTGCGGCGTTTTAACGATGTCTTTCAGGCACGCTACCGGATGACGCCCAGCGCACTGCGCCGGGATGAGAGCGCAGTTCAGGCCACGCAGTCGGGTGACCGCATTACGCTGCGGCTGGTTTATCGCCCGCCCTACGACTGGGCGGCAATGCTCTGGTTTTTGCAGACGCACCTGATGAAAGAGGTCGAGGCGGTAGAGGATGGCTGCTGGCGACGCACCGTGGCATTAGGGCGCTGCCGGGGCTGGGTCAGCGTGTCGCATCTGCCGCAGAAAAATGCGCTGCAGGTGACGCTCTCTGCGTCGCTGACGCCGGTGCTGCCGCTGCTGCTGCGTCGTTTGCGCGATCTGTTCGATCTGGATGCTCAGCCGCAGCGTATCGCGGCCTGTCTGTCACAGGATCCGCTGCTGGCGCCCAGCCTGCTGGCGCATCCCGGCCTGCGCGTGCCTGGCGCGTTCGACGCCTTTGAGCTGGGCGTGCGTGCGATTATCGGCCAGCAGGTGACGGTCAAAGCGGCGACCACCGTCAGCAGCCGTTTCGCCGCCGCGTTCGGCGAGCCCTGTGAAACACCGTTTCCCGATCTGACCCGCTACACCGCGCTGCCTGAACGCATTGCTGCATCGACGGTGGATGACGTGGCGCCACTCGGCATCGTCAGCGCCGCACGCTCTCGTGCCATCATTGCCTTTGCCACTGCCTGTGCCAGCGGCGAGCTGCGACTCAGTGCCGCTCAGTCGCCAGACGAGGTGATAAAGAAGCTGGTCAGCCTGCCGGGCATTGGGCCCTGGACCGCGCACTATATCGCAATGCGCGCCCTGCGCTGGCCGGATGCCTTTCCCAAAGAGGATATCGCCATCCGTAATAATCTGGGCGGCATGACGGCTTCGCAGGCGGAGGCGCGCTCACATACCTGGCGCCCCTGGCGCAGCTATGCGGTGATGCATATCTGGGAGAGCCTGGCGGTGGCGAAAGCGAAGAAAAAGCCGTGACGGTGGCGGTGAGGAGGCAGACTGACGGCTCAGCCTGCAGCGCAGAGTCATTGAGTCGAACCTGCACGCCAGACACCGTGCCCTGAAAATGAAAAAGCGCCCGGGGCGCTTTCTTCTTAATGGGTGGGTCGTGCAGGATTGCCACGGCCCTTCCGGGCCTTGCCCTGCGGGTGATGCTGACGCATCAGCCTGAATCGCAGGCGATTCAGTCGAACCTGCAGCAGGTTCTCATCCTGCACATCTGAACCCGTGCGCTGAAAACGAAAAAAGCGCCCGAGGCGCTTTTTTCTTAATTGGTGGGTCGTGCAGGATTGCCACGGCCCTTCCGGGCCTCGCCCTGCGGGTGATGCTGGCGCATCAGCCTGAATCGCAGGCGATTCAGTCGAACCTGCAGCAGGTTCTCATCCTGCACATCTGAACCCGTGCGCTGAAAACGAAAAAAGCGCCCGAGGCGCTTTTTTCTTAATTGGTGGGTCGTGCAGGATTCGAACCTGCGACCAATTGATTAAAAGTCAACTGCTCTACCAACTGAGCTAACGACCCGCTCGGGGCTTACAATCGTTCAGCACGCCGGGCGGCTGAGATAAGATGGTGGGTCGTGCAGGATTCGAACCTGCGACCAATTGATTAAAAGTCAACTGCTCTACCAACTGAGCTAACGACCCATCTTATGACTGTGAAGCAATGCTGAAGGCCTCTTCTGAACACAACGCGATTAACGCGCGTCTGAAGAAGATGGTGGGTCGTGCAGGATTCGAACCTGCGACCAATTGATTAAAAGTCAACTGCTCTACCAACTGAGCTAACGACCCATCTTCAGGCTTACCAGACACATCTGCAATGTGTCCCGGCAACGGCGGCATATATTACTGATTTAACGAGGTAGCGCAACTCTTATTTCTGCCAGAAGTGCCAACTGCCTACCTTTCATACGGCAAGACCAGAAATCACACGATATCTGGTCATAACCGGTCAAATTACAGGCTTGCCAGACGTTTCTGAGCCTGTTTCGCAGAATCAGTATCCGGATAAAGTTTAATCACCTGCTGGAAGACCGCTTTGGCTTTCGCCGTGTCTTTTTTCTCCTGCATGATGACGCCCACTTTAAACAGCGCTTCTGCGGCTTTCGGCGACTTCGGATAGTTCTTCACTACCGTGGCGTAATAGTAAGCCGCGTCGTCCTTTTTGCCTTTGTTGTAGTTCAGCTGACCGAGCCAGTAATTCGCATTCGGCTGATAAGTCGAATCCGGATAACGTTTTACCCACGCCTGAAGCGCACTGATCGCCTGGTCATACTGTTTCTTCTCCAGAATCAGCGCCACAGCCGCGTTGTAGTCGCTGTTAGCATCACCCGTTTGTGCTGGCGCACTCTGCGTGGATGCGGCCGCGCCTGTGGTCGCTGCAGCGCCGGTATCTGCTGCGGCATCACTGCCGGCCGCCTGCTGACCGCCGCCACTGCTGGCGCTGCTCAGGCTGTCGATCTGCTGATAAAGCTGCTTCTGCCGCTCGACCACCTGATTCAGCTGATACGTATTTTGCTGGATTTGCCCACGCAGCGCGTCGATATCACGCTGGTTATCGCTCATCTGCTGCTGCAGTTGTTGCATCAGCTGTGCCTGGGCATTGGAGATTCGTTCAAGAGTGGTGACACGGTCTTCGACCGAGCCGGAGCCAACGCTACTGATTGACGCTTGGGCATTAGCGGCCCAGGGGGCCGCTACGCCAATCAGTAACGACAGACTCAGGAGATGACGTCTGAAGTTACTAACCATGTGATTCTCTTAGTAGACTAGTACAGCACGACGGTTTTTAGAGTACGCTGCTTCGTCATGACCCAGAACGGCTGGCTTCTCTTTACCGTAAGAAACGATAGACATCTGATCAGCCGACACGCCTTTACCCTGCAGGTACATTTTCACAGCGTTAGCACGACGTTCGCCCAGGGCGATGTTGTATTCCGGCGTACCGCGCTCATCCGCGTGACCTTCGATGGTCACTTTGTAAGATGGGTTGCTGCGCAGGAAGCTTGCGTGCTGATCCAGCATCTGTGCGTAATCAGACTGAACGTCATATTTGTCCAGGCCGAAGTACACGATGTTGTTCTGCTGCAGCTGCTGCATCTGCAGACGAGCCTGCTCGTCAGAAGACATGTTGCCGCCGTTGCCGTTCATGCCAGAGTTTGCACCGTAAGCGCCATCAGCGCCCATGCCAGTCTGGTCATTGTTGTTGTTTTTGTGTGAGCTACAAGCTGCTACTGCCAGAACCGGCAGAGCCAGCATCAAACCCTTCAGCACTTTGTTCAGTTGCATTTCAAAAATCCCATTATTGTTTATTGTTTGCGATGTCTGACGTATCAGACATTACAGATACGGCGACCAGGCAGGAAATTTTACCTGTCCATCAGTTGCCGGAAGACGCGCTTTGAAACGGCCGTCGGTTGAAACCAGATGCAGCACGGAACCCATACCCTGAGTAGAGCTGTAGATTACCATTGTGCCGTTTGGTGCCAGGCTCGGCGTTTCATCCAGGAACGTGTCCGTTAACGTTTGAACGGCTCCCGTTTCCAGATCCTGTTTGGCGACGTGTTGCGCACCACCGCTGGTGCTGATCATCACCATTGATTTACCGTCTGTAGCGACATCTGCGTCCTGGTTCTGACCCCCTTCCCAGGTAATACGCTGTGGTGTGCCGCCATTAACGCCAATTTTGTAGATCTGAGGTGCACCGGCCTGATCGGAAGTATAAGCCAGTGTCTGGCTATCCGGGAACCAGGTCGGTTCCGTGCTGTTATAGCGACCATCGGTCACCTGACGCGTCTGACCGGAGGCGAGATCCATCACATAGAGGTTCAGGCTGCCGGTTTTAGAGAGCGCAAACGCCAGCTTAGAACCGTCCGGTGAGAACGCTGGCGCACCATTGTGGCGTGGGTAGGACGCCACCTGACGGATTGCACCGTTAGAGAGGGTCTGAACCACCAGCGCAGACTTGCCACTTTCAAAGGTCACATAGGCGACTTTGCTGCCGTCCGGAGACCAGGCGGGTGACATCAGCGGCTGCGGTGAACGGTGCACAACAAACTGGTTGTAACCGTCATAATCGGCAACGCGCAGCTCATACGGGAACTGGCCGCCGTTAGTCTGTACGACGTAGGCGATACGGGTGCGGAAAGCGCCCTTGATACCGGTCAGTTTCTGGAAAGTTTCATCGCTGGCAGTATGCGCAGCATAACGCAGCCACTGTTTGGTCACTTTGTAGGAGTTCTGAGCCAGTACAGTACCCGGCGCACCGCCGGTATCCACCAGCTGGTAAGAGACCTGATAGCTGCCATCCGGGTTAGGCGCAACCTGGCCTACCACGACCGCATCGATGCCCAGCGCGCTCCATGCGGCAGGCTGAACTTCCTGTGCACTGGTTGGCTGCTGTGGCAGACGTGAACGATCAAGCGGATTAAATTTGCCACTGTTGCGCAGGTCAGCGGCCACGATGCCGCCCACATCTTCCGGTGCGGCACCCGAGCCGGCCCATTTAAACGGCACCACGCCAATCGGACGTGCGGTATTCACACCCTGGGTGATTTCAATCCGGACCTCTGCATGCAGCACGGCTGCCCACAGCAGGATAAAAAAGCCTAACGTAACGCGAAGAGCTTGCTTCATTTTATCTCCCTTATCTGAACCTTAGTCCACGATAATTGGCACTGTTCCTGGAAACCACGAGTAAGACTTAGTACGGCAAGCTAACCATAGATCAACTTGCCGCCCGTTACTGCATTATTGCGGTTTAAAACGCATCGGTGCGTTCTTAAACACTTCGTAGACCGCCTGCGAAGGCGGCTTCGGAATTCGTGCCTGTCGGGCGGCGGTAATAGCGGCCTGACAGAGCGCAGGGTCTCCGCCTTCTGACTTAACATCAATCAACAAGCCATCCGGCGCAAGTTTAATCCGCAAATCACAGGTTTTTCCGCGATAGAGATCCGCATCATAGAACCGGCTCTGAATCGCACTGACCACCTGTCCCATGTAGGAGTTGATCTCCGCGCCTGTCGCACCGGCTTTCTTCTGGTTTCCCTGCCCTGCGGCGCCACCGGAGGCACCGCTTTTCGGTGCATTTTTACCGGACGTCAGGCCGCCCAGTAAATCATCGACGTCGCTGTCATTGGCCGCATCGGCGGCCGCTTTCGCTTTGGCATCGGCCTTAGCTTTCGCCGCGGCATCGGCTTTGGCTTTCGCTGCCGCATCCGCTTTCGCTTTGGCTGCGGCCTCTGCTTTCGCTTTGGCTGCGGCTTCTGCCTTCTCTTTAGCCGCCTCTTTCGCTGCTTCAGCTTTGGCTTTAGCCGCCTCTGCGGCTTTCTCTTTGGCTGCCTCAGCGGCTTTTTCTTTCGCCTCTTCCGCCGCTTTCGCTTTGGCTTCGGCGGCTTTCTCTTTGGCCTCTTCCGCCGCTTTCGCTTTGGCTTCGGCAGCGGCTTTCGCTTTGGCTTCGGTGGCCGCTTTCGCATCCGCTTCCGATTTGGCTTTCGCTTCGGCGACGGCTTTCTCTTTAGCCGCCGCCGCTGCGGCGGCTTTGGCCTGCTGATCAGCCTGCTTTTTTGCCTCGGCTGCCGCCTGCTTCGCCTCTTCGGCAGCGGCTTTGGCCTGGGCATCTGCCTGCGCTTTTGCCTCGGCTTTGGCTTTGGCCGCTGCGGCTTCAGCCGTTTTCTGCTGCGCCTGCGCCTGCTTCGCCGCCTCTTCTGCCGCTTTCTGCTGGGCCGCCTGCTGCTTCGCCTCTTCTTTCGCCGTTTCCTGCGCCGCTAAGCGCTCTTTTTCCAGCGCTTTCAGACGCTGCTGCTCAGCCGCCTGTTTCTGCTGCAGCTCTTCAGCCTGCTGCTGCGCCTGCTTTTTACGCTGCTGCTCAGCACGCTGACTGTCGCTCTGCTGGTTCTGCTGACGATTGTATTGACTGACAACGGCGCCGGGATCGACCATAACCGCATCAATATCACCGCCGCCGCCCCCCGCACTGCTGGGGTCAATGTGCTCATTAAACGAGCTCCATATCAGCAGCGCGATCAGCACGATATGCAGAATCACCGAAATGATTATCGCGCGCTTTAACTTCTCGTTTTGCTCGGTTGCCTTCAACACACTCGGTTCCCAAAAAACGGTTCGATTTTAAATCGGCTGCGTCATCAAACCGACAGATTTAACACCCGCCTGGTGCAGCAGGTTCAGCGCTTTAATAATTTCATCGTAAGGCACCTCTTTCGCGCCCCCGATTAAAAAGACCGTCTTAGGATTCGCTTCCAGCCGACGCTGCGCTTCGCTGATCACCTGCTCTGGCGGCAGTTGATCCATGCGGTCGTGATCCACGACCAGGCTGTATTGCCCTACGCCCGCGACTTCAACAATGACCGGCGGATTATCATCGCTGGAAACGGTTTTCGAGTCGGTGGCATCGGGCAGATCCACTTCCACGCTCTGGGTAATAATGGGCGCCGTTGCCATGAAGATCAGCAGCAGCACCAACAGGACGTCCAGGAGCGGAACGATGTTGATTTCCGACTTCAGGTCGCGGCTTTTGCGACCACGTACTCTGGCCATCATTAACCTCTATTTACTTAGCGCTATCGCTGGAGAAAGCCTGGCGATGCAGGATGGCAGTGAACTCTTCCATGAAGTTGTCGTAGCCCTGCTCCAGTTTATTCACGCGCTGGTTCAGACGGTTGTACGCCATGACCGCCGGAATCGCGGCAAACAGGCCGATTGCGGTCGCAATCAGCGCTTCGGCGATACCCGGTGCCACCATCTGCAGCGTCGCCTGCTTCACCGCGCCCAGCGCGATAAAGGCGTGCATGATCCCCCAGACCGTACCGAACAGTCCGATATAAGGGCTGATGGAGCCCACGGTGCCGAGAAAGGGAATATGGTTTTCCAGCGCTTCCAGCTCGCGGTTCATGGAGATGCGCATCGCACGGCTGGCGCCTTCGATAACCGCTTCCGGTGCATGGTTGTTAGCGCGATGCAGACGGGCAAACTCTTTGAAGCCGGAGTAGAAGATCTGCTCCGAACCCGCCAGCTCGTCACGACGTTCCTGGCTTTCGTGATAAAGACGGGAAAGCTCGATGCCGGACCAGAACTTGTCTTCAAACGCCTCCGCTTCTCTGCCCGCCGCATTCAGAATACGTGTGCGCTGAATAATGATGGCCCAGGAGGCAATAGAAAAGCCGATCAAAATCAACATGATAAGTTTGACCAGAAGGCTCGCCTTCAGGAACAAATCAAGAATGTTCATGTCAGTCACTGCTTGAACTCCGCGACAATAGACTTGGGAAGCGCAATCGGCTTCATCAGATGTGGGTTGATGCAGGCAATCAGGACTTCTGCCTCATTGAGCACTTTGCCTTCAGTATTCACGATACGTTGCGTGAACGTCATGGTAGCGCGGGTCATTGATGTCACTTCGCTCTGGATTTCCAGAAGGTCATCAAGACGCGCCGCCGCCAGGTAGTCCACCGTCATACGCCGCACCACAAAAGCGACCTGCTGCTCTAATAGCGTCTGCTGACTGAAATGGTGCTGGCGCAACATTTCGGTACGTGCTCGTTCATAAAAAGCGATATAGCTGGCGTGATAAACCACACCACCGGCATCAGTATCTTCGTAATAGACCCGAACCGGCCAGCGAAACAGCGTTGTACTCACTCTACATCCCGGCCTCGTTTTAAACGTTGCTACTATACGCAAGAGAATTGGGGTTGGGAATGGGTCGCCAGAGCCAGACGAAAATAATTATCGCTCCGTAACAAACGGAACGATTTCAGGAAGATTTATTGACCAGACGCTGACAAAAATTCACTGTCAGCGCCGGTAAGAGAGGGATTCAGAGGTAAAAATGGTAAAGCGCCAGGCATAATACCAGCATGGCGGGTAACGGCGTGAAGAGCGCCTGCCATCGGCTCTTTTGTGGCCAGAAACCCACGCCGTGGATCACGCCGGTGCAGACCGCCCAGATCAGCACCAGCCCCTGCAGCGCCGGTAACGAGCCAGCCTGACTGCCGATATGCGCCGGGTCCCACATCACCGCCCCGGCTGTGACCAGCGCCAGCAGCAGTGAAAGGGCCCGCAGCGGGGCCCTGTCCATCAGATCACAGAGCATCCGGATGGGCTCTCGCATCAGCGCGGCTCATCCTGCGCGTCAGCCTGCTCAATCGCCAGCGCGGTCACGATACCAAAAGCGCAGGCCAGCAGGGTGCCGAGAATCCAGGCAAAATACCACATGCGACGTCTCCTTAATTAATAGAGTGAGTGACTGTTGCTTTCAATGTGCTCTTTGGTGATACGGCCAAACATCTTCCAGTAGCACCAGGTGGTATAAGCCAGAATGATCGGCACGAAGATCACGGCTGCCACGGTCATGGTCTGCAGCGTCAGCAGGCTGGAGGTCGCGTCCCACATAGTCAGACTCACGCCCGGCACGGTGCTGGAAGGCATGATGAACGGAAACATCGCAATGCCGGCGGTCATGATGACGCAGGCCAGCGTCAGCGAGGAGAACAGGAACGCCCAGGCGCCCTTCTCTATCCGGGAGCAGAGGATGGTGAGCAGCGGCAGCACCACGCCCAGCAGCGGGAACAGCCACAGCACCGGATGCTGGCGGAAGTTGCCCATCCAGGCTCCTGCTTCACGCACGACGGTTTTACCCAGCGGGTTAGAGACTGCGAAGTGATCCATCGTGCTGGTGACGACATAGCCCGGAATGCCGTAGTTGACCCAGACGCCCGCCAGGATAAAGCAGACCATCATCACCAGCGCGGCAAGCTGCGCAGCGGTGCGTGAGCGCAGATGGAGCTCACCCGTGGTGCGCATCTGCAAATAAGTTGCCCCCTGCGCCAGAATCATCGCCACGCTGACCACCCCCGCCAGCAGTCCAAACGGATTCAGCAGCTGGAAGAAGTTACCGGTGTAGAACAGGCGCAGATACTCATCGGCATGGAACGGTACCCCCTGCAGCAGGTTACCAAACGCCACGCCGATCACCAGTGGCGGCACGAAGCTGCCAATGAAAATGCCCCAGTCCCAGGCACCGCGCCAGCGGGTATCTTCGATCTTTGAACGATAATCGAAGCCGACCGGGCGGAAGAACAGCGATGCCAGCACCAGAATCATCGCCATGTAGAAGCCGGAAAAAGCCGCAGCGTAAACCATCGGCCAGGCCGCAAACAGTGCCCCACCCGCGGTGATCAGCCAGACCTGATTACCGTCCCAGTGAGGGGCAATGCTGTTAATCATGATGCGACGTTCGGTGTCGGTCCGACCCAGAATGCGTGTCAGCATTCCGACGCCCATATCAAAACCATCGGCGATGGCAAAACCGATTAGCAGCACGCCAATTAACAGCCACCAGACAAAGCGCAGAACTTCATAATCAAACATGGTCGTTCTCCTTATCCCTGCACCGGCTGAGGGGTTGCCGTGATCTGCTCATGATGATAACGCCCCGTTTTCAGGCTGCTTGGCCCCAGACGGGCAAATTTAAACATCAGGTACATTTCAGCCACCAGGAACAGCGTGTAGAGTCCGCAAATCAGGATCATCGAGAACAGCAGATCGCCGGTAGTCAGAGAGGAGTTGGCCACTGCGGTCGGCAGAATCTCACCGATAGCCCAGGGCTGACGGCCATATTCCGCCACGAACCAGCCCGACTCGACGGCAATCCAGGGAAGCGGGATCCCGAACAGTGCTGCTTTCAGCAACAGGCGGTTTTTGCCTACGCGATTACGTATCACGCTCCAGAATGCGAGGGTGATAATGCCCAGTAGCAGTACGCCACACAGCACCATGATGCGGAACGCGAAGTAGAGCGGCGCCACGCGCGGAATAGAGTCCTGCGTCGCCTGCTTGATCTGCGCTTCTGTCGCATCTGCCACATTGTCGGTATAGCGTTTCAGGAGCAGGCCGTAGCCGAGATCCTGTTTATGCTGGTTAAAGGCGTCACGCACCGCCGGATCCTGGCTGCCACTGCGCAGTGCATTCAGCAGGGCGTACGCTTTCATACCGTTGCGGATGCGGAGTTCATGCTGTGCCATCAGATCTTTCAGGCCAGTGACCGGCTTGTCGACGGAACGGGTGGCGATCAGGCCCAGCAGCCAGGGGATCTGTACGGCATAGCGGTTCTCCTGCGTCGCCTGATCGGGCAGGCCAAAGAGGGTAAAAGAGGCAGGTGCTGGCTGGGTATCCCACTCCGCTTCAATCGCGGCCAGCTTGGTTTTCTGCACATCCCCCATTTCATAGCCTGATTCATCACCCAGCAGAATCACGGAGAGCACTGCCGCCATCCCGAAACTGGCCGCGATAGCGAAAGAGCGTTTTGCAAACGCAAGGTCGCGGCCTTTCAGCATGTACCAGGCGCTGATGCCGAGAATGAACATCGCCCCGGTGGTGTAACCTGCCGCCACGGTGTGGACGAATTTCACCTGCGCCACCGGATTCAGTACCAGCTGGGAGAAGCTCACCATCTCCATACGCATGGTTTCGAAATTAAATTCAGAGGCGATGGGGTTCTGCATCCAGCCGTTGGCGACCAGAATCCACAGGGCAGACATGTTTGAACCCAGCGCGACCAGCCAGGTGACCGCCAGATGCTGCACTTTACCCAGTCGATCCCAGCCAAAGAAGAACAGGCCGACAAAGGTGGATTCCAGAAAGAACGCCATCAGCCCTTCGATAGCGAGCGGCGCGCCAAAGATATCGCCGACATAGTGAGAGTAATATGACCAGTTTGTCCCGAACTGAAATTCCATGGTCAGGCCGGTAGCCACACCCAGCGCAAAGTTAATCCCGAATAACTTGCCCCAGAATTTGGTCATATCTTTATAAATCTGTTTGCCGCTCAGGACATAAACCGTTTCCATAATCGCCAGTAAAAACGCCATGCCGAGCGTTAAAGGGACGAACAGAAAATGGTACATCGCCGTTAAGGCAAACTGTAACCGCGACAGCTCGACGATATCTAACATAAAGACTCCTTGCTCCTCGCTTTGTCTCCGTCACGCACACGATAAATTGGACGTAATCAGAGTCAGGAACGACTGTTTAATAATTCCAGTTTTTTATTACCCGCAGAACAGGGCCATGAGCTGCCTGACCAGGCGAGTCGTGAATAAGGCAGCTCTGAGAATTGTCAATCCGCGCTTTCATGAACGCGTGCTTAAACAGGAGAAAAGCGGGTGTCATCCCGGGCTGAGCAGACGTTTGAAAATCTGTGTAAAAGGCTGGATTGATGCAGCGCAATTTACGCCTTTAACGCTGCGCTTTGCCAGCAATATAGTTGGATATAAATCGCGATTAATTGATCTGGATTAACGCAATAAGTTTCCAGATCAAGCCAGGTCAGTTTCTTGTTAATAAGATGTCATTATTTAAATCTGAAATAAGCAAATAGCTTACTATCGCCACTATCCGTTAACGTAATGGATGACACAATGCTCTTATGACACCCCCGCTTCTCTCTGCCGATGGCAGTTTATCTGTGCCTTTGGCCCATAAAAAAAGCCACCCGAAGGTGGCTTCTTAACTTCCGTCGATCAGACTTAGCGAGCAGGTAAAACAGCTTTCACCGCGTCACCGATGTCCGCCAGGCTGCGAACGGTTTTCACGCCTGCGGCTTCCAGCGCAGCAAACTTCTCATCTGCGGTGCCTTTACCCCCGGCGATGATCGCACCGGCATGACCCATACGCTTGCCTTTCGGCGCGGTCACACCCGCGATGTAGCCGACGACTGGCTTCGTCACGTGCTCTTTGATGAAGGCTGCGGCTTCTTCTTCGGCGCTGCCGCCGATCTCACCGATCATGACGATCGCTTCCGTCTGCGGATCGTCCTGGAACATTTTCAGGATGTCGATGAAGTTAGAGCCCGGGATTGGGTCGCCGCCGATGCCGACACAGGTCGACTGGCCGTAACCGATATCCGTGGTCTGCTTAACTGCTTCATACGTCAGCGTACCGGAACGGGAGACGATACCCACGCGGCCCGGCTGGTGAATGTGGCCAGGCATGATGCCGATTTTACATTCGCCAGGAGTGATAACGCCCGGGCAGTTTGGCCCGATCATCCGCACACCCGCTTCATCCAGCTTCATTTTCACGGTCAGCATATCCAGCGTCGGGATACCTTCGGTGATGGTGATGATCAGTTTGATGCCCGCTTCAATCGCTTCCAGGATGCCATCTTTGCAGAAAGGCGCTGGAACATAGATCACGGTGGCAGTGGCACCGGTCGCTTCTACCGCTTCGCGCACGGTGTTGAACACCGGCAGGCCGAGATGGGTCGTGCCGCCTTTACCTGGGGTCACGCCGCCAACCAGCTGCGTACCATAAGCCAGCGCCTGCTCAGAGTGGAACGTCCCCTGGCCGCCAGTGAAACCCTGGCAGATGACTTTGGTGTTTTTGTCGATCAGAATGGACATTATTTACCCTCCGCGGCAGCAACAACACGCTGTGCGGCGTCTGTCAGGCTGGTTGCTGCAATGATGTTCAGACCGCTGTCCGCCAGTTTCTGGGCGCCCAGCTCGGCGTTGTTACCTTCCAGACGTACCACAACCGGCACGTTCACACCCACTTCAGCGACGGCGCCGATGATGCCGTCGGCAATCAGGTCACAGCGTACGATGCCGCCGAAGATGTTAACGAAAACGGCTTTTACCGCATCGTCAGACAGGATGATTTTGAAGGCTTCGGTTACGCGCTCTTTGGTTGCGCCGCCGCCGACATCCAGGAAGTTGGCTGGCTGACCGCCGTGGTGCTTAACGATGTCCATGGTGCCCATCGCCAGGCCTGCGCCGTTAACCATACAACCGATGTTGCCTTCCAGCGCAACATAGTTCAGTTCCCACTGTGTCGCATGGGCTTCACGTGGATCTTCCTGGCTTGGATCGCGCATTTCGCGCAGCTCTGGCTGGCGGAACAGGGCATTGCCATCGGCTCCCAGTTTGCCATCCAGGCAGATCAGATCGCCCTGTTTGGTGATAACCAGCGGGTTGATCTCAACCATCGCCAGATCGCGCTCCAGGAACAGGGTCGCCAGACCCATAAAGATCTTGGTGAACTGGCCTACCAGCTTACCGGTCAGGCCCAGTTTGAAGGCCAGCTCGCGGCCCTGATAAGGCTGCGGGCCCGTCAGCGGATCCAGTGCCATTTTGTGAATCAGGTGCGGGGTTTCTTCCGCCACTTTTTCGATTTCCACGCCACCTTCGGTAGAGGCCATGAAAATGACGCGACGCGTCGCGCGATCGACCACGGCGCCCAGGTAGAGCTCCTGATCGATATCTGTCGCCGCTTCAACCAGAATCTGGTTAACCGGCTGACCACTTGCATCTGTCTGGTAGGTCACCAGGCGTTTGCCCAGCCAGTTTTCAGCAAAAGCACGGATCTCTTCTTTGCTGTTAACCACTTTCACACCGCCCGCTTTACCGCGGCCACCGGCATGAACCTGACATTTAACTACCCACGGGCCTGCGCCAATTTTAGAGGCTGCTTCTTCCGCTTCACGTGGTGTAGTACAGGCGTAACCCGTTGGTGCCGGCATGCCATACCGTGCAAACAGCTGTTTCGCCTGGTATTCGTGTAAGTTCATGATGTTCTATCCATTCAGGTCTGAAAAGAGTAATGAGGTTGGGCGCGCGAGGCGCGCCCGGTGAAAATCAGACATCCAGCAGCAGACGCGCCGGATCTTCCAGCATCTCTTTCACTGCAACCAGATAACCCACTGATTCGCGGCCATCGATCAGACGGTGGTCGTAAGAGAGTGCCAGGTACATCATTGGCAGCACGACAACCTGACCATTGACCGCCATCGGGCGATCTTTGATAGCGTGCATACCCAGGATGGCGCTCTGCGGTGGGTTGATAATCGGGGTGGACATCAGAGAACCAAAGACGCCGCCGTTGGTGATGGTGAAGTTACCGCCGGTCAGATCTTCCACGGTCAGCTTGCCATCACGGCCTTTCACCGCCAGCTCTTTAATTTTCTTCTCGATGTCCGCCATGCTCAGCGCATCCACATCACGCAGAACCGGGGTCACCAGGCCACGCGGCGTGGAGACAGCGATGCTGACGTCGAAGTAGTTGTGGTAAACCACATCTTCACCATCGATAGACGCGTTCACTTCCGGATAGCGTTTCAGCGCTTCAACGACCGCTTTCAGGTAGAAAGACATAAAGCCCAGACGCACGCCGTGACGCTTCTCGAACGCCTCACCATACTGCTTGCGCAGGTCCATGATCGGCTTCATGTTGATTTCGTTGAAGGTCGTCAGCATAGCGGTGCTGTTTTTCGCTTCCAGCAGACGCTCCGCCACGCGCTTGCGCAGACGGGTCATCGGCACGCGTTTTTCACTGCGATTCGCCACTGGCTGCTGTACCGCCGCGGTGTCCGCTGCCGGTGCGGCAGTGCTGGCCTTCGGCGCGTTCGCCAGATGTTTTTCAACATCTTCGCGGGTCAGACGTCCGCCCACACCGCTGCCTTTAATCTGCGACGCATCCAGGTTGTGTTCGGCAATCAGGCGGCGAATCGCCGGGCTGAGTGCATCGTTGCTCTCTTCTTCCAGAGACGCAGTCTGACGCTGAGCCGGAGTCGACTCTTTGCTTTCAGATTTTGCGCTGGTCTCTTTGCCGGCACTGTTGCCCTCTTTCAGGCGACCCAGGATCTGGCGGGACGTGACGGTGGCACCCTCTTCTTCCAGCACCGCTTCCAGGATACCGTCAGCAGCGGCTGGCACTTCCAGCACCACTTTATCGGTTTCGATTTCAACCAGCACTTCATCGCGAGTGACGGCATCGCCTGGTTTTTTGTGCCAGGTTGCCACTGAGGCATCGGCAACTGATTCAGGCAGGTCGGGAACGAGAATATCTACGCTACTCATTATCTTTCCTTTTAATTAATTAACGTTCAGCGCGTCATTAACCAGGTCTTGCTGCTGTTGTTGGTGTACGGACATGTAACCCACGGCCGGTGAAGCCGAGGCCGGGCGGCCTGCATAACGTAAAGTGGCACCAAACGGCACAACTTCACGGAAGTGATGCTGACTGCAATACCAGGCGCCCTGATTCAGCGGCTCTTCCTGGCACCAGACAAAGTCCTGTACGTGAGAATACGCTTTTAATGCTTCCTGCACCGCCTGATGCGGGAACGGATAAAGCTGTTCGATGCGCACGATAGCCACATCGGTCTGCTCGTTTTTACGGCGCTGCTCCAGCAGGTCGTAATAGACTTTACCGGAACAGAGCACGACACGTTTAACGCCCTGCGGATCCAGATCGTCGATTTCACCAATGGCGGGCTGGAAGCTGCCATTCGCCAGCTCATCCAGCGTGGAGATCGCCAGCGGATGACGCAACAGCGACTTCGGTGACATTACGATCAGTGGACGACGCATACCGCGCAGCGCCTGACGACGCAGCATGTGGTAAACCTGTGCTGGCGTGGACGGCACGCAGACCTGCATGTTCTGCTCAGCGCAGAGTTGCAGGTAACGCTCCAGACGCGCAGAGGAGTGCTCCGGGCCCTGTCCTTCATAGCCGTGCGGCAGCAGCATGACCAGGCCACACATCCGGCCCCACTTCTGCTCGCCTGAGCTGATGAACTGGTCGATAACAACCTGAGCGCCATTGGCGAAGTCACCAAACTGCGCTTCCCAGATGGTCAGGATGCGTGGCTCTGCGGTGGCGTAGCCATATTCGAACGCCAGTACGGCTTCTTCAGACAGTACGGAGTCCCAGACTTTGAACTGCCCCTGGCCGCTGTGCACATGGTGCAGAGGGGTGTAGGTCGAACCGTTTGACTGGTTATGGATCACCGCATGACGGTGGAAGAAGGTGCCGCGACCGCTGTCTTCGCCCGACAGGCGCACCGGAATGCCTTCATCCACCAGCGTGGCGTAGGCCAGGTTTTCCGCGCCGCCCCAGTCAAAGGCTTTTTCGCCTTCGGCCATCAGACGACGGTCGTTGTAAATTTTGGCCACGCGCGACTGCACTTCAACCTCTTCAGGCACCTGGCTGATACGCAGCGCCAGCTCCTTCAGACGTTTCATTTCGACCTGGGCTGGATAAGGCTCGTCCCACTCATGGTTCAGGTAAGGAGACCAGGTAAAGGAGTGCAGGCTCATCGGACGCCACTCCGGCACCACACACTCGCCCGCATCCAGCGCGTCACGATAAAGATTGACCATCTCGGTCGCATCTTCCTGGGTGGCGATGGCTTCGCCTTCCAGACGGTCGGCGTAGATTTTACGCGGCGTCGGATGTTTTTTGATTTTCTGGTACATCAGCGGCTGCGTCGCACTTGGCTCATCCGCCTCGTTGTGACCATGACGGCGATAGCAGACCAGATCGATAAACACATCACGCTTAAAGGTGTTGCGGTAGTCGAGCGCCAGACGGGTCACAAACGCGACGGCTTCCGGATCGTCGGCGTTGACGTGGAAGATCGGGGCCAGCACCATTTTGCCGATGTCGGTGCAGTAAGGGGTCGAACGCGCATCTTTCGGGTTGGAGGTGGTGAAGCCAACCTGGTTGTTAATGACGATGCGAACGGTGCCGCCCACTTCATAACCGCGCGCCTGAGACATGTTCAGGGTTTCCTGCACCACGCCCTGGCCGATGACGGCCGCATCACCGTGAATGGTGATGGGTAATACTTTGTTGCTGGCAGGTTCATCCAGACGATCCAGACGGGCGCGAACAGAGCCCATGACTACCGGGCTGACGATCTCCAGGTGCGACGGGTTAAACGCCAGCGCCAGGTGAACCAGGCCGCCTTCGGTTTCCACGTCTGAAGAGAAGCCCATGTGGTACTTCACGTCACCGGTGCCGAGATGCTCTTTGTGCTTGCCCGCGAACTCATCGAACAGATCCTGGGGTTTTTTGCCCAGCACGTTGATCAGCACGTTGAGACGGCCACGGTGCGCCATTCCCAGCACCACTTCGCGGGTGCCACTTTTACCGGCGTGACGGATCATCTCGCGCAGCATGGGCACCAGCGCATCACCGCCTTCCAGCGAGAAGCGTTTAGCGCCCGGGAATTTCGCACCCAGATATTTTTCCAGCCCTTCTGCTGCGGTCAGCTCTTTCAGGAAACCTTTCTTCTCTTCGTTGCTGAACGCTGCACGGCCCGCGACGGATTCAAGACGCTGCTGGATCCAGCGCTTCTCGTCCGTGTTGTTGATGTGCATATACTCCGCACCGATTGAGCCGCAGTAAGTCTGTGTCAGCGCCTCAAAGAGATCGGCCAGCTTCATGGTCTCTTTGCCGATGGCGAAAGAGCCGACGTTAAAGCTTTCCTGAAAATCGGCCTCAGTCAGATCGTGAAAAGCGGGATCAAGATCGGCGACCCGGTCCTGTTTCCACAGGCCGAGCGGATCAAGATTGGCATGCTGATGGCCGCGAAAACGAAACGCGTTAATCAGCTGCAGCACTTTCACTTGCTTGGAGTTGGTTTCCGGATCGGAGAGAGATGAGGTGTAACGAGATGCGTCTTTCGCCAGGCGACGGAAGTACTCACGTGTGGTGGAGTGAAACTGCTCAGGTTTCATTCCGGTGCCCGGTAACTGTTGGAACATCGAGCGCCACACTGCATCGACAGAGTCAGGATCGGTCAGGAAATCCTCATAGAGCTGCTCTATGTAAGACTGATTCGCGCCGGCCAGCCAGGAAGAGTCCAGCCAGGGCTTCATCGCGCTGTTCTGCATTGTGATCCCTTAAGCATTGCTATGCTTTTTTGAGGTTTCATTTGTTGCCGCTTTCGCGGTTTGCCGTAGTGAGTTCAGCGATACGAGCACTTTGCGCAGCGCGCGTGGCCCGTAAGGGAACCTTTGTAAACGTGGTCATCACCGCGCTTACAGAG
>Ga0268256_1000436_pt1 | contig 37153 bp, 40 predicted proteins | sample AgamicAtAmrz_FD_200247 | JGI IMG/M metagenome (GOLD analysis project Ga0268256, IMG submission 200247) | Agave microbial communities from Guanajuato, Mexico - At.Am.rz (v2) (version 3) | ecosystem: Host-associated > Plants > Roots > Rhizosphere | place: Guanajato, Mexico | collected 2012-06-07 | reverse complement strand
TCCCGTGGTGGAAGTGCCAGCCGGCCAGACCACAGACACCGTCACCCTGTTCCTCTCCGGTGACGGCGGCTGGCGCGACCTGGACCGCGACGTGGCGGGCGAGATGGCCAAGCTCGGCTACCCGGTGGTCGGCATCGACACCCTGCGCTACTACTGGCAGCACAAGACGCCAGAACAGAGCGCTGCCGATCTGTCGGAACTGATGCAGCACTATCGGCAGAAATGGGGTACCAAGCGCTTCGTGCTGACCGGCTATTCGTTCGGTGCCGATGTACTGCCGGCGATCTACAATCGCCTGCCGGAGGCCGACCAGAAGCGCATCGACGCGGTGATCCTGCTGGCCTTCGCCCGCAGTGGCAGCTTCGAGATCGAAGTGGAGGGCTGGCTGGGCAAGGAAGGCCAGGAGGCCCCGACCGGGCCGGAGATGGCCAAGCTGCCTGCCGCCAAGGTGGTGTGCATCTATGGTGTGGAAGAAACCGACGAGAGCGGCTGCACCGACAAGACGGCCGTGGGCGAGCGCATGAAGCTGCCAGGCGGTCATCACTTCGACGAGAACTACCCGGCGCTGGCCAAGCGCCTGATCGGCGAGATCGAGACCCGCCAGGGCAAGTCGAACGTCGCCGAGCAGTAAAACAACAAGGGCCGCATCGCGGCCCTTGTTGTTTCAATCAGATCTCGACCTGGGTTCCCAGCTCGATCACCCGGTTCAGCGGCAGGTTGAAGAAGCGCAAGTTGCCGTTGGCATTCTTCAGCAGGAACGCGAACAGGTTCCCGCGCCAGCGCGACATGCCTTCCAGGCGCGAGGCGATCACCGTCTCGCGGCTGAGGAAGTAGGTAGTGCGCATGGGGCTGAAATCCAGCTCTTCCAGATGGCACAGGCGCAGTGCCGCCGGTACGTCCGGTTCATCCATGAAGCCAAAGTGCAGCAATACGCGGAAGAACCCGTCGCCATAGGCCTCGACCTCGAAGCGCTCAGACTCCGGTACCCGCGGCCGATCCTCGCTGACCACCGTCAACAGCACGACCTGGCTGTGCAGCACCTGGTTGTGCAGCATGTTGTGCAACAAGGCATGGGGCACCGCATCGGCACGCGCCGTGAGGAACACCGCCGTCCCCTCGACGCGATGCGGTGGCTGCACACGAATGCTGCTGATGAATACCGGCAACGGCAGGCCACCCTCATCGATACGCTCGACGAGAATCTGCTTGCCACGCTTCCAGGTGCTCATCAGCACGAACAGCACGATCCCCGCCAGTACCGGGAAAGCACCACCCTGCACGATCTTCGGCACGTTGGCAGCGAAGAACAGCCCGTCCACCAACAGGAACCCCACCAGCAGCGGTACTGCCAGCACCGGTGGCCACTTCCACAGCAGCAGCATCACCGCAGAAACCAGGATAGTGGTCATGAGCATGGTGCCGGTCACCGCCACCCCGTAGGCCGCAGCCAGGGCGCCGGAAGACTCGAAGCCGATCACCAGCAGCACCACGCCGACCATCAGGGTCCAGTTCACGGCGCCAATGTAGATCTGCCCCTGCTCGTCACTGGAGGTGTGCTGGATCTGCATGCGCGGCACGTAGCCCAGCTGAATGGCCTGGCGGGTCAGGGAGAAGGCGCCGGAAATCACCGCCTGGGAGGCAATCACCGTGGCCATGGTCGCCAGCCCGACCAGCGGCAGCAGCGCCCAGCTTGGCGCCAGCAGGTAGAAGGGGTTGCGCGCCGCCTCGGGGTTTTGCAGCAGCATCGCGCCCTGGCCGAAGTAGTTGAGCACCAGCGCTGGCAGCACCAGGGCAAACCAGGCACGGGCGATCGGCTTGCGCCCGAAGTGGCCCATGTCGGCGTACAGCGCCTCGGCACCGGTCAGCGCCAGCACCACCGCACCGAGAATCGCCACGCCCATCCCTGGATGGACGATGAAGAAGTTCAACGCCCACCCGGGATTGAACGCCTTGAGCACTTCCGGGCTTTGCTGGATGCCATGCACGCCGAGCGCAGCCAGCACGAGGAACCAGGCAACCATGATCGGCCCAAAGGCCTTGCCGATCTTCTCGGTACCATGCTTCTGCACCAGGAACAGTGCCACCAGCACCACCAGCGAGATCGGCACCACCCAGTGGTCGATGCCGTCGAACGCCAGCCCCATGCCCTCGACCGCCGACAACACCGAGACTGCCGGGGTAATCATGCTGTCGCCATAGAACAGCGAGGCACCGACCAGCCCGCAGCCGACCATCAGCATGCGCAGCCGCGGATGCGCGGCCGTGGCACGCCGCGCCAGTGCGGTGAGCGCCATGGTGCCGCCCTCGCCCTGGTTGTCGGCACGCAGGATGAACATCACGTACTTGAACGACACGACCCACAGCAGCGACCAGAGAATCAGCGACAGGATGCCCAGCACCCCGTCGTGGTCGACCTGTACGCCATAACCGCCGGTAAAGACTTCCTTGAGGGTATACAACGGGCTGGTACCGATATCGCCATAGACCACCCCAACAGCTGCCACCAGCAGGCCCAAAGGGCGTGCCGCCCCATGCCCGCCCTCGGCGTGACTGCTTGCCTGAACCATCGACCACTCCCGCAGACGGCCCCTCGGGGCCGGTAGTATTCGCACCGGGCGGCATGCTCGCAGCGCCCGGACCGCTGTCGTCATCCGGCTATCATTGTTACCCGGACACAACGGCGCGAAGCATAGCGCAGCGCTCGTCGCTTTTCTGCTGGTCAAGCGACCTTGCGCTCGCTAGAATTGCGCACTTTTTGATCAGAGGCGCCAAAAACGCCCGCCCGGATCGCGCCGCCACTGGCAGGCGCGACCTGTTTCAATACCGAGGTTAGTCATGTCCACCACTCCCGCCACGCCGAAGGTCGGCTTTGTCTCCCTGGGCTGCCCCAAGGCTCTGGTCGACTCCGAGCGCATCCTCACCCAACTGCGCATGGAAGGCTATGAAGTCGTTCCGACCTACGAAGACGCCGACGTGGTGGTGGTCAACACCTGCGGCTTCATCGACAGCGCCAAGGCCGAGTCGCTGGAAGTGATCGGCGAAGCGATCAAGGAAAACGGCAAGGTCATCGTCACCGGCTGCATGGGTGTCGAGGAAGGCACCATTCGCGACGTGCACCCCAGCGTGCTGTCGGTCACCGGCCCACAGCAATACGAGCAGGTGGTCAATGCCGTACACGAGGTGGTGCCACCGCGCCAGGACCACAACCCGCTGATCGACCTGGTGCCGCCGCAGGGTGTCAAGCTGACCCCGCGCCACTACGCCTACCTGAAGATTTCCGAAGGCTGTAACCACAGCTGCAGCTTCTGCATCATCCCGTCGATGCGCGGCAAGCTGGTAAGCCGCCCGGTCGGCGAAGTGCTGAGCGAGGCCGAGCGCCTGGTGAAGGCTGGCGTCAAGGAGATCCTGGTGATTTGCCAGGACACCAGCGCCTATGGCGTCGACGTCAAGTACAAGACCGACTTCTGGAACGGTCGCCCGGTCAAGACCCGCATGCTCGAGCTGTGCGAAGCGCTGAGCAGCCTGGGTGCCTGGGTGCGCCTGCACTATGTCTACCCCTACCCCAACGTCGATGACGTGATCCCGCTGATGGCCGCCGGCAAGATCCTGCCGTACCTGGACATCCCGTTCCAGCACGCCAGCCCCAAGGTGCTCAAGGCCATGAAACGCCCGGCCTTCGAGGACCGTACCCTGGCGCGCATCAAGAACTGGCGCGAGCAGTGCCCGGAACTGGTGATCCGCTCGACCTTCATCGTCGGCTTCCCCGGTGAGACCGAAGAGGACTTCCAGTACCTGCTCGACTGGCTGACCGAAGCCCAGCTCGACCGCGTCGGCTGCTTCCAGTATTCGCCGGTCGAAGGCGCCCCAGCCAACGACCTGGGCCTGGAAGAAGTCCCGGATGAGATCAAGCAGGATCGCTGGGACCGTTTCATGGCCCACCAGCAGGCGATCAGCACTGCACGCCTGCAACTGCGTATCGGCAAGGAGATCGAGGTACTGATCGACGAGGTCGAGGAACAGGGCTCGGTAGGTCGCAGCTTCTTCGACGCGCCGGAAATCGACGGTAGCGTGTTCATCGACGGTGACCACGGCTTCAAGCCGGGCGACAAGGTCCGTTGCCGTATTGTCGATGCCGACGAATACGACATGTGGGCCGAGCCCATCTGATCGTCACGCCCTTTCGCGCGTAACACCGCGAAAGGGCCTGCCAGACAGAAAAAATCCGCACACCTGTGCTGCAGCATCTATGTTTTCCTCACTACCCGAGGAATACAGAATGTCCTTGCACCTGACGTTACATACCCCCCACTACAGCGACTACCCCGAACTGGTCCGTATCTGGGAAGCATCGGTGCGCGCCACTCATGACTTTCTCCCCGAAGCCTACATCGTGCTTCTGCGCGACCATGTACTGCGCCGCTATCTGGACGCCGTGATGCTGGTCTGCTGCCGGGACACTCGACGCAGGATTCTCGGCTTTACCGGCGTCGCCAACGGTCGTGTCGACATGCTCTTCGTCGCCCCTGAGCACCGCGGCCAAGGCGTTGGCAAGCGCCTGCTGCATCACGCCATTTCCGAGCTCAACGCCGATCGCCTGGACGTCAACGAACAGAACCCCCAGGCGCTGGGTTTCTACCTGCATGAGGGCTTCGAGATAGCGGGCCGCTCGGAAACCGATGGCTTGGGTCAGCCGTATCCACTGCTGCATATGCGACTGATCCGCACACAGGGCTAGCAACTGCGCCGCAACCGCTGTGCAAATGGCCGAAATGGCACAGATTCCCAGCCGCAGCACGGCTCGGACGGGTACAATGGACACCTTTCCCTACCCTGCGAATGTCTGCTCATGTCCGAACCCGTCCGCCTGTCAAAACGCCTCATCGAACAGCTCGGCTGCTCCCGCCGCGAGGCCGAACAGTACATCGAGGGCGGCTGGGTCACGGTCGATGGAATCGTTGTCGAGCAACCGCAGTTCAAGGTTGAAACTCAGCGTGTCGAACTGCTCCCGGGTGCCCGTGCCGAAACACTGGAGCCGGTTACCCTGCTGCTCAACCAGCCCAAGGGCCAGGACAGTGAAGCTGCCCGCGCCAGCATGAACATGGCAGGCCTCAGCGAAGCCCACCGCGAAGGCGTGCGCCCCCTGCACGGGCACTTCGCCAGATTGACTTGCCTCGCCCCGCTCGAACGCGGCGCCAGCGGCCTGCAGGTATTCACCCAGGACTGGCGGGTAACCCGCAAGATCGACGCCGACCTGCGTCGCCTGGAGCAGGAATACATCATCGAGGTACGCGGTGAAACCACACCGCAGGCGCTCGAGCGCCTGGCCCGTGGTGCCACGCGCAATGACCGGGAACTGCCGCGGGCCAAGGCCAGCTGGCAGAACGAAACCCACCTGCGCCTGGTGTTGAAAAACCCGCAGCCTGGGCAGATTTCCGAACTGTGCGCCTACCTTCGCCTGGAAATGCTCGGTATGCGTCGCATTCGCCTGGGTGGTGTGTCGATGGGCAAGCTGCCCCTGGGCCAGTGGCGCTACCTGGCCGCCAGCGAACGTTTCTAAGCGATACCGCCGCGCCGCAAGGTGCGGCCCTGAAAAGGATTCGAGTCACATGAACCACAACGATGTCCTGCGCAGCCTGCGCTACATGCTCAAGGTGAACGACGCCAAGATGGCCGAAATCATCGCCCTGTCCGGCCTTGAAGTGAACCCGGTGGTGCTTGCCGGCTACATCAAGAAGGAAGATGAAGCCGGCTACGTGCGCTGCCCGGAACGCGTCATGGCCCATTTTCTCGATGGCCTGGTGATCCATCGCCGTGGCAAGGACGACAGCCGTGCGCCCCAGCCCGTCGAGCTGCCGGTGACCAACAACACCGTGCTGAAGAAACTGCGGGTGGCGTTCGAGCTCAAGGAAGATGACCTGCACGCGATTCTCAAGTCGGTCAATTTCGCGGTGTCCAAGCCCGAACTCAGCGCGCTGTTTCGCAAGGTCGGGCATGACAACTACCGCCCCTGCCAGGACCAGTTGCTGCGCAACTTCCTCAAGGGCCTGACCCTTCGCGTACGTGGCTGAGCCGATCATGCAGCACAGCGTCACACCGGTGGGCATCGTCCGTTCCTGCTTCAAGGAGAAGTTCGCCATCCCCCGCCAGCCGCGCCTGGCGCCTGCCGCACGTGGCGTGCTGGAGCTGCTGCCGCCGTTCGACCAGGGTGACGCGGTACAGGGCCTGGAGCAGGTCAGCCACGTGTGGCTGCTGTTCCTGTTCCATCAAGCACTGGAGGAAAAGCCCCGGCTGAAGGTGCGCCCACCGCGCCTGGGCGGCAACAAGAGCATGGGCGTGTTCGCCACCCGCGCCACCCACCGCCCCAATGGTATTGGTCAGTCGGTGGTGCGCCTCGAGGGCGTGGAACCGGGGCGTCTGCTCTTGTCCGGCATCGACTTGCTGGACGGTACGCCAGTGCTGGATATCAAACCCTACGTGCCCTACGCCGACAGCATCGACAATGCCATCAACCAGATGGCCAGCGATGCGCCACTGCCGATCAACGTGCAGTGGAGCGATAGCGCCCTGCACCAGGCCCACGAGCATGCTCTGCGCCTGGCAGAACCACTGGTGGAGCTCATCGAGCAGTGCCTGGCCCAGGACCCGCGCCCGGCCTACCAAGTGCCGCCTGCGGAACGCGTCTACGGGGTAAAGTTCTGGGATGTGCAGGTGCGCTGGCATTATCCGCAGCCGGAAGTGATCCGGGTGCTGGAGGTCGCACGCGAAGCCTGAATTCACATTCTCCAGGCATAAAAAAACGCAGACCCTGGTCTGCGTTTTTTTATGCCGCAATTCGCCTTACTTCTCGACGAATGCGCGCTCGATCAGGTAATCACCTGGCTCGCGCATACGCGCCGAGATCTTCAGGCCAAAGCTGTCGAGCACTTCGCTGGTCTCGTCGAGCATGCTCGGGCTGCCGCAGATCATCGCACGGTCGTCCTGCGGGTTGATCGGAGGCAGGCCGATGTCGCTGAACAGCTTGCCGCTGCGCATCAGGTCGGTCAGACGGCCCTGGTTCTCGAACGGCTCGCGGGTCACGGTCGGGTAGTAGATCAGCTTCTCACGCACCGCTTCACCGAAGAATTCATTCTGTGGCAGGTGCTCGGTGATGAACTCGCGGTAGGCGACTTCGTTCACGTAGCGCACGCCATGCACCAGGATGACCTTTTCGAAACGCTCGTAGGTTTCCGGGTCCTGGATCACGCTCATGAACGGTGCCAGGCCGGTGCCGGTGCTCAGCAGGTACAGGTGCTTGCCCGGGTTCAGGTCGTCCAGCACCAGGGTGCCGGTCGGTTTCTTGCTGATGATGATCTCGTCGCCTTCCTTCAGGTGCTGCAGCTGGGAGGTCAGCGGACCGTCCGGCACCTTGATGCTGAAGAACTCCAGATGCTCTTCCCAGTTCGGCGAAGCGATCGAATAGGCACGCATGAGCGGACGGCCGCTTTCCTGCTGCAGGCCGATCATCACGAACTGACCGTTCTCGAAGCGCAGGCCCGGGTCGCGGGTGCACTTGAAGCTGAACAGAGTGTCGTTCCAGTGATGCACACTGAGGACACGTTCGTGGTTCATGTTGCTCATCTAGTGGGGCTCCTGAAGAAAAACGCGGCGCGCGCAAGACGCGCAGTTGCGCGATAGTTTAGGGGCAGCGAGAATATCTGTTAACTGAATTATCAAGATATGACTTATCGGTTATATAGATATGCGATTCACTCTCCGCCAGCTTCAAGTCTTCGTCGCCGTCGCCCAGCATCAAAGCGTATCGCGAGCGGCCAATGTACTGGCCCTGTCGCAGTCGGCGGCCAGTACCTCCATCACCGAACTGGAGCGCCAGTCCAGCTGCCAGCTGTTCGATCGCGCCGGCAAGCGCCTGAGCCTCAACGCCCTGGGCCATCAGTTGCTGCCCCAAGCAGTAGCCCTGCTCGACCAGGCCAAGGAAATCGAAGACCTGCTCAACGGCAAGTCCGGCTTCGGCTCGCTCGCCGTCGGCGCCACCCTGACCATCGGCAACTACCTGGCAACGCTGCTGATCGGCAGCTTCATGCAGGTGCACCCGGAAAGCCAGGTCAAGCTGCACGTGCAGAATACTGCGCACATTGTGCAACAGGTGGCGCACTACGAAATTGACCTGGGTCTTATCGAGGGTGACTGCAACCACCCTGACCTGGAGGTGCAACCCTGGGTCGAGGACGAACTGGTGGTGTTCTGCGCCCCGCAGCATCCACTGGCCAAGGTCGGCCGCGCCAATATCGAGGCCTTGTCCCAGGAGGCGTGGATCTTGCGCGAACAAGGCTCAGGCACCCGCCTGACCTTTGACCAGGCCATGCGCCACCACCGCGCCAATCTGAACATCCGCCTGGAGCTTGAACATACGGAAGCGATCAAGCGCGCCGTGGAATCGGGTCTGGGGATCGGCTGCATTTCACGCCTCGCGCTGCGCGACGCTTTCAGGCGCGGCAGCCTGGTGGCAGTGGAAACCCCGGAGCTGGATCTGCTGCGCCAGTTCTACTTCATCTGGCACAAGCAGAAGTACCAGACCTCGGCCATGCGTGAGTTTCTCGAGCTGTGCCGCAGCTTCACTGCGGGGGTGCAGCGCAGCGACGAGATCGTGCTGCCGACCATCGCCTGAGCGTCAGCCGAGCAGGATTACACCCCAGACCAGCGCCACCATGCTCATTGCCACCAATTGCGCAGCACTGCCCATGTCCTTGGCGTTCTTCGACAAGGGGTGACGGTCCAGCGAAATGCGGTCGATGGCAGCCTCGACCGCCGAGTTGAGCAGCTCGACGATCAGCCCCAGCAGACACACGGCGATCAGGATCGCACGCTCGCCGCGACTGACCGGCAACCAGAAGGCAGTCGGGATCAGCAGCACATTGAGCAGCACCAGTTGGCGGAAGGCAGCCTCGCCCTTGAAGGCGGCCCGCAGGCCGTCCAGCGAATAGCCGGCGGCATTGAAGATGCGTTTCAGGCCGGTCTGGCCCTTGAATGGCGACATGTGAGTCAATTCACCTGAAAAAGGCCTGCAGGCTAGTCCAGCCTGGGTCAAAAAAGCGTGAAGCCGGAAGGCTCAGTTGGCTGAAACCGATTCAAGTTGTTGCAGCAGCAAGGCGGCCTGGGTCCGGGTACGCACGCCCAGCTTGCGGAAGATCGCGGTGACGTGGGCCTTGATGGTCGCCTCCGAAACGCTCAGCTCGTAAGCGATCTGCTTGTTCAGCAAACCTTCACAGACCATGGTCAGCACCCGGAACTGCTGCGGCGTCAGGCTTGCGAGCCCTTCACTGGCGGCTTTGGCCTCGGCCGACACATCAACCTTTTCGAACGCCTGCGGCGGCCACCACACTTCGCCGTCGAGCACCTTGCGCACGGCGTCCTGGATGGTTTCCAGCGGGCTGGACTTCGGAATGAAACCGCTGGCCCCGAACTCACGGGATTTGACCACCACGGCCGCTTCTTCCTGCGCCGACACCATCACCACCGGAATCTGCGGGTATTGCCCACGGAGCAGGACCAGCCCGGAGAAGCCATAGGCACCTGGCATGTTCAAGTCGAGCAGGACCAGGTCCCAGTCGGATTTCTCGGTCAGGCGGGTTTCCAGTTCGGCGATGCTTGCCACCTCCACCAGACGTACGTCCTGCCCGAGGCCGAGGGTCACGGCCTGGCGCAAGGCGCTACGGAACAGCGGATGGTCATCGGCAATCAGGATTTCATATGTAGCCATCGATCCAGGGGTCCTGTTCTGTGCCAGGCGCTGTGGGGTATGGGGCCTGTGCCTGGCGGGCAACTCAAGGCGCGGGCGGCGGCGCCGCCAGCGGCAAGGGCACGATGCAAACCAGGGGTAGCGGCTGCGTCGTGGCCGAATCGGCGCCAAGGATGCCGAGCACCGTCCGGGTGGTCAAGCCAATTGCCCGGCGGCCTCGCCCACCCTGGCGACCTGCTCGACAGTATGAACCAATCCGGCTCGCTTGCCCCTTGGACTATAGGAAGGTATGCAAGCGTTGATGCGGCTCATCCTGGTCGTCCAGTGCCAGGTGTCGCTTGCCGCTGAGGTAATGCAGGCTGAACACGTCAAGGTAGGCATCCAGCGCCTGGGAGGCACGGTTGTCGCCGGCCAGGTCCAGACACATGGCCGCCACTTCCGCGGTGCAGAAATGATCGTCACGCTTGGAGCGGCGCAGGCGGTAGCGCGACATCTGCTCGGCCTCCAGGCTCAGCACCGGGAAGCGGTCCAGGTAGGGGCTCTTGCGAAACATCTTGCGCGCTTCGGTCCAGGTGGCGTCGAGCAGAATGAACAGCGGCCGCTTGCCAGGCTCGCACACCACTTCGTTGACCACCCGCTCCTGTGCGACGAACTCACCAGGGAAAACGATATAGGGCTGCCACTGGGGTTGTTCGAGCAGCGCCAGCAAGCGCGCATCGACATCCGTGCGCTGCCAGCCGAAGGCCCAGGTATCTTCGATCAGGTCGGCGATCAGCCAGCCGGTGTTGGTCGGCTTCAATGGCTCGGTGTCGTGCATCACCAGACACATGCCGGCCTGGGCGTCGACCCGAGGCTTCCAGGCGCATAGGCAATGGCTGGCGATCACCCGGCAGTCCGGGCAGCGATCGGCTCGCGAACCGCGGGCGACGAAGGGTTTGTTGCTGCGCGCCAGACGCTCGGCGCGCAGACGCGCTACCGCATGGCTCATGGCTGCAAGCCTGGCGACGGGAATAGGATGGACACTGCGACAGCTCGGCGGGAAACAAAGATGCCAGTCTACCAGAGCGGGCGCAGGTTTGCCGTGCAGGCCACTGCCAGGCTCCCTTATAATCGAGCCTTTGGCGGCGGCTGCGCCTGGAGCGCGACCTGTTCATGGAACGCCGCCTGCCGGCGCGGGTCAAAGCGCCAGTCACCGAACCAGGAGAGATTCATGCTGCGTCTTATCGTCCCGACCCTGAGCCTGATGCTCGCCCTGCCGCTTGCCGCCAACGCAGCGTCCAAGCAGGACTACGAGCTGAGCCAGATGCTGCAGAAGGTTGCCAAGGAGAGCAGCGTCGGCACGCCACGCGCGATCAACGAGGACATTCTCGACCAGGGCTACACCGTCGAAAAGGGCAAGGCGCTGGTCAACCACCTGAGCGTACGTGCCGAGCATGCCGCTCGCATGCAGCAGAATCCTGAACAGGTGCGCAGCCAACTGGGCGACAGCGTCTGCCGCAACAACGGCTACCGCCAGTTGATGACCAAGGGCGCGGTGATGGTCTACCGCTTTACCGTCTACAAGACCAACCAGCCGGTCATGGACCAGGCGTTCGATGCTGCCAGTTGCAACGCCGGCAACAAGAAGAAGTAATTCAGGCGACCTGATCGTCGCTGGCGCGCCGTTGCTCCTCATCGGCGCGCAGATCCGCCAGCAGGGCCTGAAGGTAACGTGATTGCCTGTCGGCGCCTTGCAACCTGCGCAGGCACTCGCCCTCCAGGCTCAAGTGATGGTCCTGGGCCGCACGCCTGAGCAGTTCATACAACTGCAGGTCCACCTCGATGACCAACCGATGCATGCCTCTACCTCCCTGCATCGCCCTCTGCTCCTCAGTTAAACAAAGCTCGGCAAGAATTGGATCCGATCAGACGAACGGTTGACCTTCAGCGAGCCGGCACGATCGCGCGCCAGCGTCTAGATTGAAAGCAAACGACAGGCATTTTCGGCAAGCACAGGAGATTGCCGACGCCACGACGTTGCCGGATCCGCAACGAAAACAGACAAGATGGATACAAGCCACTGCATCACGGCCTTGAAGGCCTACTGCAATGCTCGGGATGCACACTCGAGCCACAGCAGCCAGCGACACACGCAGTGTCGTGGCCGGTACTCACCATCGACCGGTCAGAGGTTTTGCTGCAGAAGGAGACGTTGAATGCCTTACCTACCGAATGAACTGCTGTCCAAGCACTTCAGCGACCAGGGAATCGACCTGGGCAGGATTGACGAACAACTGCAACTGGTGGCACCGAACAGCCCCAACCTGCCCCTCTACCGCGACATGATGTTGACCGTACTGCGCATGGCCAGCGACGACGCCAACCGCTGGAACGCCAAGATCACCTTGCAGGCCCTGCGCGAACTGGATCACGCCTTCCGTACTCTCGAACGCTACAAGGGCCGACGCAAAGTCACGGTGTTCGGCTCGGCTCGCACACCCCAGGAACACCCGATGTATGCCCTGGCCCGGGAACTGGGCGCCACACTGGCACGCTCCGAGCTGATGGTCATCACTGGTGCCGGTGGCGGCATCATGGCCGCTGCCCACGAAGGCGCCGGTGCCGAGAACAGCCTGGGTTTCAATATCACCCTGCCTTTCGAGCAACATGCCAATGCCACGGTGGACGGCACCGACAAGCTGCTGCCCTTCCACTTCTTCTTCATCCGCAAGCTGTTCTTCGTCAAGGAGGCCGACGGACTGGTCCTTTGCCCGGGTGGCTTCGGCACGCTCGACGAAGCGCTGGAAGTGCTGACCCTGATCCAGACCGGCAAAAGCCCGCTGGTGCCGGTGGTACTGCTGGACTCGCCTGGCGGCAGCTTCTGGCAGGATGCCCTGAACTTCATCAGCCGTCAGTTGGAAGAGAACCGCTATATCCTGCCCAGCGACCTGAAGCTGGTACGCCTGGTACACAGCGCCGACGAGGCCGTTGAAGAGATCAAACAGTTCTATAGTAACTACCACTCGAGCCGGTGGCTGAAGAACCAGTTCGTGATCCGCATGCTGCATCCCTTGAGCGAGGCTGCGCTATGCGACATCCAGGAGGGTTTTGCCGACCTGCGCCTGAGCGGCAAGTATCATCAACAGCCCGACAGCAGTGCAGAACATGAAGTAGGAGACTTCAACCACCTGACCCGCCTGACCTTCGCCTTCAACGGCCGCGATCAGGGGCGCCTGCGTGAATTGGTGGACTTCATCAACCTGCCGGAAAACTGGGCAAAACCTCAGCCCATGCACACGACCCAGCATGCGCGAGAAGCGCTGAAAGTCAGTTGAACGAAAAACGGCCAGTACGGCTGACCAGGCAGATATCTGCCTGGTCAGCCGTACTGGCCGTCAATCATCGAGGTCGCGCCCGCTGAGCAGCCGGCCGATCATGTCCATGGAAAACCCACGGTAGGCGAGAAAGCGCGTTTGCTGCGCGCGACTGCGGGGATCCTGGGGACGTTGCCCGGCGAACTTGCGCTGCCAGACGTCCCGTAGGCGGGCCGACCAATCTACACCGCTTTCGCGCAGTGCCTGATCGATATCGCTACGGTTCAGCCCTCGCTGACTCAGGTCCTCACGAATACGTGCGGGGCCATAGCCGGAGTTGGAGCGATAGGAAATGAAGCTTTCCAGGTAGCGCGCCTCGCTGAGCAGCCCTTCCTCGGCAAGCCGATCGAGCGCAGGCTCGATCAGCTCATCGGTGGCACCGCGCTGACGCAACTTGCGCGTTAGCTCGACACGACCGTGCTCGCGGCGTGCAAGCAGGTCCATGGCTGTCCGCCGAACGGCGACGGGAGTGTCGAGTACGACGGACGACATGCGCGATCAACCAGCGATATCAATAACCGGCTTCAGCATCAGCCATATCGTCGGCATCAGCTTCAGCGGCGGCGGCCTTGCCAGCAGCGGCGACAGCGCCGGAGGTCAGCAGCTTCTCACGAATCTGCTTCTCGATTTCCGAACCGATGGCCGGGTTCTCTTGCAAGTACTTGGCAGCGTTGGCCTTGCCTTGGCCGATCTTGTTGCCCTGGTAGCTGTACCAGGCACCGGACTTCTCGACCAGGCCTTGAGAGACGCCCAAGTCGATGATCTCGCCGTTACGATAGATACCCTTGCCGTAGAGAATCTGGAACTCGGCCTGACGGAAAGGTGGCGAAACCTTGTTCTTGACGATCTTGACGCGGGTTTCACTGCCCACCACTTCGTCACCTTCCTTCACAGCGCCAGTACGACGGATGTCCAAACGGACCGAGGCGTAGAACTTCAGGGCGTTACCGCCGGTGGTGGTTTCCGGGCTACCAAACATCACGCCAATTTTCATACGGATCTGGTTGATGAAGATGACCAGGCAGTTGGCGTTCTTGATGTTACCGGTGATCTTGCGCAGTGCCTGGGACATCAGACGGGCCTGCAGGCCGACGTGCATGTCGCCCATTTCGCCTTCGATTTCAGCCTTGGGTACCAGGGCCGCCACGGAGTCGACGATGATCACGTCGACGGCGTTGGAACGCACCAGCATATCGGTGATTTCCAGGGCCTGTTCGCCAGTGTCTGGCTGCGAGACCAGCAGGTCATCGACGTTGACGCCGAGCTTGCCAGCGTACTCAGGGTCGAGGGCATGCTCGGCGTCGACGAAGGCGCAGGTGGCGCCGTTCTTCTGGGCCTCGGCGATGACCGACAGCGTCAGCGTGGTCTTGCCCGAGGATTCCGGGCCGTAGATCTCGACGATACGGCCCTTTGGCAGACCGCCGATGCCGAGGGCGATGTCCAGGCCCAGCGAGCCGGTGGAGATGGCCGGGATGGCCTGGCGTTCGTGATCGCCCATGCGCATGACTGCGCCCTTGCCGAATTGGCGTTCGATCTGACCCAGGGCCGCAGCCAAGGCGCGCTTCTTGTTGTCGTCCATTGAAATCCTCACGTGTTCGACTTGGCCCTGATGGCCGGAATACCTGTATAAGTAGCCAGTATTATTCCACAGGGATTCGTTTCCGCAAACCCCCGTCGAGCGATTTACTCGGCACCAAGCTGTAACAAGCCGTCTAACGCAGCGATCACCGTCTGTCGGCGCACCGCCTCGCGATCGCCCTCGAAGTGGCGACGCTCGCTGATCACGCGGGCTCCATCGCCCCAGGCCAGCCACACGGTGCCTACCGGTTTGGCCGGCGAGCCGCCATCCGGCCCGGCGACACCGCTGACCGCTACGGCAAACCGCGCGCCGCTGGCAGCCTGGGCACCACGGACCATGGCCTCGACCACTTCCTGGCTGACGGCGCCAACCTGGGTGAACAGTGCCTCGGGGACGCCAAGCTGGCGGGTCTTCTGGGCGTTGGAATAGGTGACGTAACCCGCCTCGAACCAGGCCGAACTGCCGGGAATACGGGTGATCGCCTCGGCGATGCCACCACCGGTGCAGGACTCGGCGGTGGTCACCTGCGCATTGAAGCGGCGCAGGTGTTCGCCCAGGCGGGTAGAAAGTACGGTGATCGGGTCCATGGCAGGCTCCTTGCGTGACTGCGCACTACCCTACCACCCTCATCCCCCCAGGCAAGGATTCACGGCGCCAGCGCGCGGATGTAGGCCTGACAGGCGCGCAGGGCGATCAGCCCCCGGTCGCCGTCGTCGGTGATGGCGATAATTCGTCGAGCATGCGCCGGGTCAAGTCGGGCGCGTACGGCGCCATGATCCACGCCGCTGGCGCCGGTGGCGGCAGGCATTGTGGAACAGGTGGCGTCGCGCTCGACCAGGACCGACAGGCGCAGATCGGCAGTAGCAAGGCGATCACGCAGCCGAGCCTGATTGTGTTGCGCATCGGTAAGCTCCTGGAAATGAATCGACTCGCTGTCGTGCAGGCGTCGCTCGAGCGCCTGGCGCTGCTCGCGCTCACTACGCAGCTGTTCGTTGAGCACCTCGGCCTGCTCCACCCGCTGGCGCGCCTGCAACTCGTCCGACTCGGCGAGCAGACGCTCGTAGCGCCAGGCCTGAACCTGCCAGGCCAACGCGGCGGACAACAGTACCGAGGCAACGTACGCAGCAAACTGCAGGCGGCTCAGCACAATACCTCCCGAGCCCTGGCCCAGAGCTCGAGGCGCTCATCCAGGCCATTGAGCCCACCATTGATATGTCGGGTGATGCGGTTGAACTCACCACGATCGGCCAGGGCATTGAGCCCGCGCGACTGCCAGAACCAGGCCGCCGACTCGCAGGCCCAGCGCGGCTGCTCGAGTAGCTGGGGTTGCGCCAGCAACCGCTCATCACCGAACAGCGCACGGCTGCAGGCCTGATAGTTGTTGCGCCCGGTGACCTGGATCAGGCCGCGACCGCAATACAGCTGGCCATCACCGTCGGCCTCGGGCGTGTTGCCCAGGCGTAGGGCCAGCGGGCCGGTGTCGTAGCGTGAAAGATAGCGATCGCTGCCCAGTTCCTTCACATAGCGTAACTGGCCGGACTCATGACCGACCTGGGCGAGGAAGGCGGCGATACGCTTGGGGTGATCGATCTCCCAGCGGGCCATGGCTTCGTTGAGAGGCGTGAGAAACGTGCTGGCACGCTGGCCAGCCAGAGGGTAGATCTGAATGAGTTGCCGCTCGGTGAGCATGCAGCACCTCCTTGGCGCAAGAAAAAAAGCCCAGGCAATGCCTGGGCTCGGGAACATCGACGCGTTGCTATCAGATGCCCAGCGACGCCATCTCCAACGGCGAGCGATAGGTCGCTGCGGCCTGGGCGATGCAGGCACGGGCCTGCAGGTTGGCGTCCTTGAGATTCTGGATCTCATCGGCAATCCGCTTGGCGCCCTTGACCAGCCACATCCGCGAATACACCGCGGCCGCGACGCCACCCACGACGATGACCAATGCCGAGAAGAAATCGGCCAATCGTTGCGAGCAGATGCTGATCTGCTCGACCGTGGTGCGCACCACTTCCACCACCTCCTCGTTGTAGTCGAGGTTAGCGGCCACGCTGGCCCCCCAGATGCTGGTGACCAGTGCCTTGCAGTCCTGAATTTCCTGTGCGGTAAGCGACATGATTACATTCTCCATTGCTATCAGTTTGTTCGGCGGACGATTCCGCCAGGTGATCGCTCGCAGGCGATGGCTCGAAGCGCGTGGCTTTCACATGATTCAGCGTGCGGCACCGGCCGCACTTGATCTGGAGCTCGGAAGCGGGGGTGATGCGGGCCAGCAGCTTCCTGCACTGGCCGCAGCGAAACTCGACGAACATGGGCGCGTCCTCTGCTGAATGGGTAGACCGTCACGCCTTGAGTGAAGCGACCTTGCCCGGTGCGCTGCCCTTGTTCCCGGCCTTGCCCGCCTTGCCACCGTTGCACTGCACGGTGGTGCGCCAGCCAGAGCCGGTGAACACCTGCTCGACCGAGTCGATCAGGTACTGGCCGTCGAGCCCGTCGACAAAACCACTGACCTCTATGCTGCGCTCGACGAACAGGTCGGTGCGCCCGGGCATGTCCAGGCGCACGCTGGCAGTCTCGCGATTGAAGCTGGCCAGGCGTGCGCGGGCAGCCTGTTCGGCGGCGGCGCGATTGGGGTACAGGTGGCGGTCGGTATGAACAGGACGCTGGCTGCCCGAGCTTTCGGCGTTGCTCAGTTCGACCACCTTGAGCTCGCCGCTGGCACTGTCCTGGTGACGGGTGCGCACGGCCTTGCGAGTGGCCTTGTCGTCCAGGCGAAATTGCCACTGGCTGACGTCACTGCGCCGCAGCGTCACCAGCCCCAGCGTCTTGCCGCTGGCGCTCTGCCCGCCCTGGCGCGGCAGCACCAGCAGCTGGCCGTTGGCGAGCTTGGCGGTGCAGTCGTACTGGCGGGCCAGACGGGTGATGAAGTTGAAGTCCGACTCGCTGTACTGGTCGATACGCGGCACGTTCAGGGCGACCGGGCAGATCGCCTGCCAGCCATTGCGCGCGCCGATCTCGGCGATGATGCGTTGCAGCGGAACATTCTCCCAGCTGCCGCTGCGGATGGTCCTGCCACTGCCGCACAGGTCGCTGGCCTTGCCGCGGATCACCAGGGTGTCCGGCGGCCCGGACAGCTCGACCTCATCGACGGTGAAGCGCCCCAGCAGCGTCAGCGGCTGCCCGGCGTAGCCCAGGTGCACCTCCAGCACCGCGCCGCGAGGCGGCAGGGCCAGGGCACCGTCGCGGGCATCGATGCGCAGCTCGAACGTATCCGACTCCATGCCGGGTTTGTCGGTGGTGCGCAGCAGTAGCAGGCGGTCGTTGATCAGGGCGGTGATGTCCTTGCCATCGGCCTTGATGCTGAAGACGGGTTGCATGACTCATGCCTCCGTTGTCGGTGTGGATATGGGCCTGCGCTCAGTCCCAGAGCTGCACGCTGCTGACCGTGGCAGTGGGCAGGTCCGGTAGCAGGATCATCACGCCGGCGCGCAGGGGCTGGTCTTCGTCGGCCAGCCCCTGATTGGCCTCCAGCACGGCTTCGACCGTGCGGTTGAGGTGGCCGTAATAGTGTTGACAGAGGGTGTCGAGCAGATCGCCGTCAGACGTTTTGCAGGTCTTCGCCATAGCGGGTGAACTCCAGTGAAAAACCCTGTTTGCGTGGAATGCCCCCGGCCAGCAGGTTGCTCTGGTCTTCGTCGATGCTGGTCAGGCACCAGTTGCCGAGTACCTCGCCGTACCCTGTGGTCAGGCTCAGGGGCAGCAGCTGGCGACCGATGCTGCGCAGGGTCTGCAGCTGGCCCAGACCGCCCTTGAAGGAGGGAAAGATCGCACCACGAATGCTGATCGTCTCCTCGCCCTGGCCGACGGCCTGCTGCGCGCTGTCGCGGCTCAGGCGTTCCTGGGCGGCCCAGCGAAAGCGGGTCTGGCGACGCAACTGGTCGAACGCGGCGGTATCGAGGTTGAAGTAGTACGGCGTGGCATTGGCCTTCAGCGGTTGCAGCACCAGCAGGTGCGGGAATGGCTTGATCGCTTCGGCGGTCGGCGTTGTCAGCGGTGCGAAGCCGAAGGTGACGAGCACCCCGCTTGCCACCGCGTGGGCATCGCCCACCACCTTGCGGATCGCCGCGCCAGCCTTGCCCAGGTGTTCGGAGAACGCATCGACACGCTCCTGCACCTTGCGCACCTCGTCGACGCTCTTGTCGTAGCGGGCAATCACTTTGTTGACACGCCCTTGTGCCGAGTCGATGGCACGCAGGGTACGTTGCAGGCGCTTGCCGATGGCCGGACCGATCCAAGGCAATGCTTCGAGTTCAGCCGCGGCTTCCTTGACGTGGTCCACGGCCTGGCTCATCGGGTCGAGCATGGCGCCGGCACGCCGACGCCCCTCCTCGCCCGCCTTGACCAGTGCATGCAGTGCGGCCTGCAACTGCTCCAGGTAGGTCATGAATGTCCCTCCGGTTCAAAATTGTCGAAGAGGGTCTGCCAGACGCGCTTCATCAGCTCTTTGCCGTTCTTCCAGTACCCGGCGCACAGCCAGTTCCAGGTCGGTGGCGAGTTGGTCGTGTGCAACAGCGGCGCCTTGCAGCGTGATGGGGATGTTGGTGGTGAAGTTGAAGGGCTGGCCTGCCCCGCCGGTAATGACCGGTTGGGCCGGGGCTTGCGGCGGAGCATCTGGCAGGACGCTGGCTTGCGGCGGCACCGACAACTGCGCGGCTGGTACCTGCACCTCTACTGCGGGCTTGTCCATTACAGCTGAACGTCCAGACGCTGAGGCCTGCACCGTTACCTTCGACGCCCCCAGTACAGCAGCCGGCCTTGACGGCTTCTGAGGCGATCGAGGGAGCTCGACCTTTACGGCAGCGGGCGCAACGCTGGCGCCATGACTTTCGAATCTGGGAGAAGGCACGATACCGGGGACCAACGAAAGACCAGGAATCGCCGGAGGCCATGCACGAGGCTCAGCAATGGCGCCTGCAACCCGTTGCTTGGCCGCCGTACTTGGCGCCCTCCCCTCATCCACAGGAGGTCTCAACAGATCCCTGACGAGAGCCTTGTCCATGCCGGCAATGTCAGCAGTCGAACCCGGCTTCGGCATAGTCAGCATCGGAGGCCGCCGTTGCGATGAAACGCTTGCGGCAGTTGCAAACTGCGCCATAAGTCCCGGCGGCCGAAGAGGAGACGGCGGTCCCGACGACCTGGCACGCTCCGGGCTCTGCTCCTTTGCCGTCCCGCTCGCCTTGGCCGGCAGCCCTCGCCGTACCGGCTGCTCTGTGGAGGCAGGCTCCGGGTACTGGGTGGCCAAATATTTGCCTAACGCCGACCCAACCTGATCGCCCACAAAGTTGCCAACCGACATCCCTATCGTGGTACCGATCGGGCCAAGCAACGATCCGGCGGCACCCAGGGCGCCACCAAGGATCAGGCCCCCTGCCGCGCCACCATAACCGCTCCACTTTTCTTCACGGGTTTGCGCCGTGCCATAGGTATAGGCCGCCTTTGCACCAGCCTCGATGAACATCGAAGCAAGGGGTATTTTCAATGCCTTGAGGTTCTCTGCGACGCCCTTGGCGGTCCCAGCGACAGCACCTGGGTTGGTGTAACGCCGCTTGAGCACTTCCCAACTGGCATAACCCCCGCCCACCACCGCAGCAGTCGTAAGCGCGTCCTTGACTGAGCCAGACAGCGTCGAATAAGGATCCGCGTCAGGTTTCGACTGAGTCGATACCGGCGTTGATGGCGGTTTGTCCTTGGCTGTAGCCGATGCAGGGTTCGTGACCCGCTCGCCAGCCCAGGCGCCAAGCTTGTCGCCGGCCATACCGAAGGCAACGCCGCCCACCTCCGAGACCATCGTGCCCCAGCGCGGCACCGCCGCTCCCAAGGCCTTGCCGCCTAAGGTACCGACTGCCGCCCCAACCGCACTGAGATAGCCCACTGCCTGCTCCTTCGCCGTGGTGGCGGTGGAAGCGGTGTGGAAGAGCTTCAACCCCAAATCCAACTTGGTTGCAGAGGCAGCCTCCTTGGCCGCAGCCCCTGCTCGGGTACGGGCAGTGGCTCGGCTCGGCGTGGGATCAGCAGAGGCTGACGAAACTGCTTCGCCCTCCCCCGACACCCCCCCTTGTCGGGCTTCAGGTGCATCAGCGTTGATCCGGGGAGTTGAATCTGCGCGCGGCCGAGGCTGGGGGTACGCATGTACGATCTGAGCGGGCAACTCGAACGGGGGTGGGTTGGATGCGCGCCATCCCTGTTCAGTCAAGGGTAACGGCCGGTGCTCCAGTGCCGGAGTGAGTCCTTGCCAGTTCGACAGCTGTGGCACGACCGATGGATAGGGGCCTGGTCGCCAGATATCCAGCGGTGATGAAAACGATTGCAACGCCTTGCCGTAAGGCGCCCAATGATCGGTAAACCTGGCGCGATAGTCATCGAGCGCGCCAGGGAAAGCCGAGCCAGATGCGACGGCTTCCCCCAGGGCAATCCCTGATTTGTTCGCCATCCGTTAATCCTCTCAATCCGAAAGCCACCAGACCATGTCGCTGAACGACATGGTCATGATTTCACTCGCGGAAAAGTTCAGCTCCTTGGCCAGCCGCCTCGCGGCGGCCTTCTGCCGGGTCGGGTCAAACCTCGTCGTCCTGCACCAGGCGAAAATACCCGGCCTGCAAGCGGCCGTAGTCTTTCAGGGTGAGGCCTTCGAGGTCCTTGATGCCAACTTCGGCCAGCGAGGCGAACAAGTTCAGCTCGCGCTGCTCGTCGTCGCTGGCGCCGCCGGCCTGGGCGTTGCGCATGTCACGCACCGTCGGGGCCCGCAACGTCAGGCTGTCGACCTGAATGCCATTGGCCTCGCTCGGACGCGACAAACGCACCGTGACGCGGTCGGCTGCAAGGTTCAGCCACTGGGGCTGGCGGTTTTCCTGAGCCATGAGCACCTCCCTTACAGGCCCAGCGCAGTACGCTGCGCCGCCAGTTGGTCGACACCATCGATCACCCGCTTCATGCCAAGGGCATCGATCTCGTAGACCAGGCGACCATCAACCTCCAGCTTGTAGTAGCTGAGCGCGACGCTGTGCTTGATCTCGGCCTTGTCGCCGGATTTCCAGTCGCCCATGTCGATTTCCTTGAGCGAGCCGCGCAGGGTGACGATGACCGGATTGATCTGGCCCTTGAGGCCTTTGAAGGCGCCGCGGAACGTGCCGTTGAAGGCCGTGCCATCGGCCAGGCCGAAGAACTTCAGCGACTCGCGGCGCACGCCGGTGGTGGTGAAGGCCGCTTCCTGCTTCTCCATGCCCAGGTCCATCTCGACGGGTATGTCCATGCCACCGGGACGGTGTTCTTCCATTTTCAGGGTCAGTTTGGGCAGGGTCAGGCTGGGTACATCGCCCTGGAAGCTCACACCGTCGACGAACAGGTTCAGGTTGGCCAGGGTTTCGGGAATCATTGCCATGTAGATGCGCTCCTTAAGCGGCGGAATCGAGGACTTCGGTCAGCCACTGGTTGGTGACTTCGACGCGGAAATTGGGGTTTTCGGCAGGCGGTACGTCGGTGAAGCGGATGTTCCAGTACACCTTGCCCTGCTCCAGTTGGCTGGCGGTGTTCAGCTCCGGATCGGCGAAGACCTCGAAGTTGATGATCGCGCCCTGGTTCTTCAGGTCGCGCATGAAGGCCTGCAAGCCCTCGGTGACGTCCTTGACGTAGGTGGCGGTGATGGAGCGGTCGACGGCCCACTTGTGGCCGTAGAGGATCGCGTCCATGACGATGTCCATGGTCCGCACGCGGGTGACGAAGGCCCACTTCGGATCGCTGGACAGGGTGCGGTTGCCCCACAGTCGGAAGCCATCATCGCGAATGATGGTGGCGATGTTGGCGTTGTTCAGCAGGTTGGCGCGGCAGCTGTCGTCGCCATCGAGGAACTCCACCGGGCGGCTGGTGCCGGTGATGCCGACGAACTCCTTGTTCGATGGCGAGGCCCAGAAACCGTACTCGCGGTCGGTGAAGGCGAACAGGCCGGCGACCCAGGCCGAACCTGGCGCATCGACGGTGGCCTCGGCAGCAGTGTCGAAGTAGCGCACACCCGGATCGACCAGGAAGGCGCGCTTGGCACCGAAGTTCTTGGCGTAGGCGAGCGCCGCTTCATCGGTGGTGCCAGGGCCGTCGATGATGGCGATGCCGCGCAGTTTGTCGGCCAGTGCGACCAGCGCGGTGCCGACCGCCTGGGTGGCGCTGTGCTTGGGGGCGACCAGCAGGCGCGGCTGGGCGTTGAAACGGCTCTTGCCGTCGAGCAGTGCCTGCAGGCCGGTGCGCTTGCCGTCGGCGAGCACGTTGCCGATGATCGCCGCGGTCTGCTCGGCCGCCTCCTCGAGCTTGGCCACACCGCAAGCGACGATGACCGCCTTGGCGCGGCTGTAGATGGCGCGGCAGGCCTTGGTGATCGCCGCATCGGCGCCGAAGGCGGCCACGGCTTCACGCTCGCTGGTGATGAGGACCAGGTCGTTGGCCTTGGCCGTGACACCGGCACCTTCGGTGAAGGTGTCGACCAGGCCGATGATCGAGGACGACGGCAGTGCGATGTTGCGGGCGCCGGTGTCTACGTTGGTTACGGTGACGCCGTGGAAGAATCCACTCATGTAGGGTTACTCCAGGTTTGCGGATGAAATGAAAAGGCCCCGCGGGTGCGGGGCCTTGGGGTATCTGGTTCGAAGTGGATATTCCCCGTGCAAGGGGAAGCTACGAATCCCGATGATTTTTGCGAATCAGCTTGCTGCGGATTCGGACTCGACGAACGAAGGTGTCAGCGGACGCAGGGAGTCATCGGGGAAGCCTTCAGACTCAGGCCACTCTCTCAACGCCTGCCGGTAGCGCAGAAGCTCAGCGAACTGAGAAGGCGTCAGTGTTGGGGCGAGGTTCAACTCCTGCTGCTCGACATGCCTGGCCACAAGCCATTGACTCGTTTGCAGTTGCAGGTTTCGCCATAGACGCTCGGCATTCGAAGACTGCTCAAGCGTGGGCGCGGGAGGGTCGACGAGAACGGGTAGGCCGTGCTGGTCATGGGCACGGAGCTTGTCTGGCGGAGGATTGCAAATTATCGCCCGAAACAAGTCTTCGGAAATCGTTACGGCATCCGTTGGGATGTCAGCGTGGATACCTTCCAAATAGGTAGTGCCTGTGGTTTTGCTGTAATAGCGCTTCATACAGTGTTGCCTCAGTAACCAATAGCAAAATAGGGGCAGGCGGAAAGTGTGGGGTTGCCCCAGCCCACCGAACCCTTGGTGTAGGAGCCAATGTTCAGCACGTTCATTCCCGTATTACTGAGCCCTCGGAACTGCCAGAAGGTACGCGTGGTACCACCAGGCTGGGTATTGTCATAGGCGCCTACCCAAAAACAGCGATTCGGAAAAGCCAACGGAAAGCTGACATCCGCGTTTTCCGTGGTGTTAACGCTTGAACCGTACTGGAGGATCAAACCTCCGAGCCAGGTGGGCAGCATCAAGTAGCCGTTGGCGCCGAACTGCATGGAAAAGCCCCAGCGCATTTTCCGGGGGGACACTGCGGCGTTGTCTACAACGCCAGCATTGACCTCGGCCTGCGATGCGATACGCAAGGTGCCGGAGGTGGTTTCACTTCCTTCTCTCGCTAGCGCAGCCAACGCGGCGACGTCGATCTGCCCTTGATTGATCGGCGCATTCCATGCCTTGATGCACCACATCACCGCAAGGTTACGAGGACGGGTTTCTGCTGCTGTCCTTGCCACTTTGGAGGCATCGAAGCGAGCCACATCACTGGCAGCGGCAGAGTTTGGGTCACGGGTGATGGTATTTGCTGGCGACGACTCGGCGTAGGAGCCGGTAAATACGCCTGAGGTACCTCCCAGCACGCCAAGCCCGGTGCCCGTACCACCACGCAGGCCAAGCGATCCAACAAGGTTCTGCAAGGCATCGTCCTGATAAGAACCCATTCCCCTCCCAGCATCCACACCGCGCCCATGGTCCCAGCCACGCAGAAACTCACCGCGGTAGTCCGGAAGGCGGAAGTAACCGGCGGGATCACCGACTTTGTTGTAGGCTGCGCCCAGATAGGCCGCAAGATCCGGATAACCGGCACTGCTTTGTAAACTTCCGTCCAGCTCCAGATACCCCGCAGGTGGCGTGGCTATCGGGAATGGCACGATGGCACCGACCGGCATCGCGGATCGCAACTTGGCCAACTCTTCAACAAGCGCCGCTACGTCAATCTGCCCTTGGTTAACCGGCGCATTCCAGGCCTTGATGCACCAAATGACAGCCAGATTTCGAGGTCGTGTTTCAGCTCCGCCAGTGCTGCCAGAAACCAAACCGGCAATCGATCCATTCAGCGAACCTGGGGTTGTTTCCTTATAGGCTTTCGCCGTGGAGGAGGCGCTGCTGCCGTACCCTTTGCCAAATATTGTGGTTACAGGGCCGGTGGCGCCCGAAACGCCGCTGGCACCAGACCCGGCCCCGACGTTATCAATAAAGCCAACGTCTTTGTGCTCGTGAGACTTGAACGACTCGTCCTGGAAGCTGCCAAGGCCACGCCCGACATCTACCCCCCGCCCATGGTCCCAACCCCGCAAGAACTCACCCCGAGAATCCGGCAACCGGAAGAATCCGCTCTGCTCGTTCCCTTTGTTGAACGCACCGCCCAAATAAGCAGCAAGATCCGGATAGACCGCGGCGCTCTGGGTACTGCCATCGACTTCAAGGAAGCCTGCGGGCACCGTACCGCGTGGAAATGGCAGCATGGTGCCGACCGGTAATGCCGAAGCTGTCTTCAACAGTGCCTGGATCTCGGCCTTGGTGTAGGTGTTGGCAGACTGGAACGCGCTGAATGCGAGAATTTCCACCGACTCCCCGAGCGTGCAGGGCGCCATGAAGGTGATGCGCTGCCCGTCGGACAAGTAATCAGTGACCTCGCGTCCGTTGCGCAGGACGACGGTACTTCCAACGGTGTGTGCGACCTCGAATACCGTCTGCCCGACCGAGGCCTCGAAGGAGTATCGCTCGAACGCCTTGCCCGCGCCGACGCCACCGCCGAGCTGGAAGTAGGTACCGTCATGGTTCAGGTCGTACAAGGCGCCAGCGCGAATATCGCCCCCTACCAGGTCGACCAGCCCACCTGTGCCGGCCTTCTTGACGGGCACGGCGGCGAGTCCGTTGACGCGCACAGTAACCGCTCCCGTGTTGGTCGCTGTGGCCTTGAACTGGAAGCGCTGACCTGCGGCATAAGCTGTCAGCACGGTCTCGCTGCTCTTCAATTCAAGCACCAGGGCATCGGCGGTGCCCTTGGCGTCGCCCAGCCAGGCCAACGGGCCTGAATCCTTCGCAGCGTCGGCCCGACGCAGGTACTGGGGATGCGGGTCAGCGGCTTCCACATGGGCCTTGAGTTGATTGCGTGCATACAGCTCGGCGGCTTCGCGCGCCTTGTCCACATAGTCCCGGGTGGCCAGCACGATGCTCGGATCGATCTTCAGATTAACGTTGGCGACGTTACCGAACACCACGTGCATGCGAATGGTCTGGGTTCGCCCCGACCCCTGCGCCAGCAGGGGCTTGTAGCTCGGTGCAGGTTTGGCGATGGCGATCAGGTTGCCGTTGGCATCCTCCAGCGCCAGCTCGCGAATCCACCAGCCGCCAATCTCGGGTGGCAACACCAGCTCTGCCACCAGCACACCCGGATCGGCAGGTGATGGATAGAGCGCATTGAGTTGCGCCCGATAGACTTGGCGTACCAGAGCGGTCTGGGTCGGCTTGGGTGTCGGATCGGGGGTTTGCGAGGGCTCACCGCCGGCATCGCCGATGAGCATGTGGGTGATGTTCCAGGGCAGACCCAGCGCAGCCGTGTTGGCCTGCTGGGCGATACCGATGTTGGTCAGGAACCCACCGAATTGAGTGGTCGAGTTAGCCATTTAGGTAGATGTCCAATAAGTCCAGGGTGTGGTCGTTCACCAGGTTGAAAGCGCCCAGACGCACTTCGATATCCGCGGCCTCCCAGGGATAAACCTCTAGCAGTTCGCCCTCGTTCAAGGCGACGACCTGATAGGCGGGGATGAAGGTCTCCAGGCTGATATCCAGTCCGATCAGGTGTCGACTGATCGGCTTTGCGTCCTCGATCAGCCGAGTCAGCTCCTGGTAGGTCTGTTCGTCGATGCCGCTGTCCTCTACACCCACCTTCAGCGCAAAGGTCCCCGGCACCCCGGCAGGCTGGGCCTGCCACCATTCCTGCACCTCGATGAGGTAACCGAACGGCTCGACCACCCGCCTGAGGGCGCCGAGGGTGCCCTTGTGGGCATGAACGAAGAATGCCGAGCGGATCACCGAACGCTTGACGGTGTCGCTCCAGCTGTCGTCCCAGCGATCCACCGACCAGGCCCAGGCCAGCTGGTAGAGCAGGTGCGCGGGGCAGGTGTCGGGGTTGTAGAGCTGACGCAGGGTGACCTTGAGGTCTTCGTCGCCAGCCGTTTCGATGGCCCGCTCCAGCGGGGTGCGGTTGAGCGGCAGAAGGCTGTGCATGTCAGCCTCCGCGCTTGAGGTCGAAGCCTGTGCACCAGGCAGCCTGGGCCTTGCTCGGGCGGATGTCGGTCCAGTCGATCAACTCGACCCGGCTGACGCCGTCGATGTGCAACTGGGCGTCGATGCCAGAGCGGGCGACCTCGACACCCAGGCGGCGCCGCGGGTTGATCCAGGCCTGCAGACGACGCCGGCACTCGCTGAGGATGGCCTCGTACTCGGGGCCGTTGTCGGCCATGTGCAGCACGGCGTCGATCCGGTATGGCAGCACCTGGGCGCTGCGCACATTGACCCGGTCGGCAACCGGGCGGATGTCCTCGTCGTTGAGATAGGCGTTGACTTCGTCGAGCAGCGCCTGGGGCGCGACACCGTCGTCATCGATGCTCAGTACCGTGACATCGACCACCGCCGGTGACGGGCTTTCGGCGGTCGCGTCGGCGACCCGTCCCGAGGCGTTGCGGGCGTGGAGGATGTAACTGTTGCGCGGGCCGGCGGTGGTCAGGCCTTCATAGACCAGTTGCACACGTTCGCGCAGGGCGTCGTCGGACTCGAGAATCGTCTCGGTGGGTGGAACGGTGGCGGGGTCGGCGGCCTGGATCACCAGGCGCTGCAACGAAACGTTGGCCGCCAGTTGGTCAAGATCGCGGCCCTGGGCATAGGCGAGCAGCAAAGCCTTCGCAGCATCATTGATGCGTGCCCGGTTGAGCAGTTTTCGGTAGGCGCCGACTTCGAGCAGCTTGGTGACCGGATCGCTTTCCAGCTGTGCCGTCCAGCCATCGCCCATATGTGCCCGAAAGGTTTCAAGGTCGGCCTCGTACAGCGCCTCGAAATCAAGGTCTTCGAGCAGTTGCGGGGCGGGCAGTTTTGACAGGTCTACCTGGCTCATACGCTCACCTCCACCAGGGCGTCGTCGCCCAGGTAACGACCGCTCAGGGCCAGGCTGACCTGGCCGTCGAGCACGGCCACGACCTTCACTCGCTCCAGTTGCAAGCGCGGCTCCCAGCGCCCAAGGGCGCGGGCGACCTCGGCCTGAACTGCGCTCTTCCAGCCTTCGTTGACCGGCAGATCGACATAGCGGCGCAACCGGCTGCCGTAGTCCGGGCGCATTCGGCGACTGCCCAGAGGGGTGGTGAGAATGTCCTCGACGGACTGGCGCAGGTGAGCGATCCCGGCCAGTGGCAAGCCGGTGCGACGGTCCAGGCCGATCATGGCGCGCCTCCCGGAAAAGCCCGGGCGCGTTGATGGGTATCCATTGCGTTCTCCTGGCATGAAAAAGCCCGCGATGGCGGGCTGGGTTCAGTGTTTGTGGTTGGGCGTGTTGCCGGCGGTATCGATGATCCGCCCGCCGCCGTTGATGTCGCCGCTGACAGTCAGCGGGCCGTTGACCGTGACCTTGCCGGTCAGGGTGATGCTCGAGGCCTCGAGGGTGATCGCGCCGTCACTGACCACCAGGGTGCTGGCACCGACCTTGATGCGTGCGTTGCCGCTGGGCAGTTCGATGTCATAACGCCGGGCCTGCCAGTCGTAGGTCAGCGAACCGCCGTCATCGAAGCGCCAGACCTCGGCGTGCTCGCGACTGTCTGGCGGGAAGCCGGCATTGCCATACAGCCCGGCAAAAAAAGTACCTTGCGCCGGTTCACCGCTGGGGCTGAGCAACACGCCCTGCTCACCCAGGCTCGGCGCCCGCCAGTGCCGAGCCTTGCCCGCCGCCTGGGCATGCCAGCGCACCCAGGCGCTGGTCCAGCCGCCACCATCGGACACCCGGACCCGGGCAGCGGCCAAATCCACCGCTACCACACGACAGGGAATCACCAGGGTGGCGAGCATGCGGTCATGCGCGGCGCTGACGTAGCTCATGCCAGGTCCTCCGGGGCGATGTACTGGCTTTCATTGCCGGGCCCCGTGTCTGGACTGAAGCCCAGCCGGAGGCTGCCTGGCGGTTGGTCGGGCCAGTGCCATTGCAGTTCGCCCAGCAGCACCGGCTGGTCCCAGCGCACGCGCCAGCCAGCCCCGGCGAAGAACGCCCGTACATTGCGGCTCGGCTCGACGAAGTCGAGCCCCCATAGCTGCTGGCGCAACAGGTCCATCAGTTGCGCGGCCAGCACACTGCCCTGCAGGCGTGCCTCGGGGTTGGCGGCATCGGGGGTGATGTCCGCCTCGAATGTGGTGACCAGCACCGAGCGTCCATCCCTGGGCGCAGCATCGGCAGTCATGCGCACGATGCCATGGCGCAACGCAGGCAATGCCGGGGCATTTCCTACTTCCGTATAGGCATCGACCGATGCCAGCTCCGGAATCGCCTCTCGAATCGTTGCGGTCAAGGCCGCATGCAAGGTGGCCAGTTCGCTCATGTGCCGCACTCCTATCGTTCGTCCTTCAAACCAAGGCGCCTGGCTGCCCAGCGTTCATAGAGGCCGATGGCGACATCGGCCCCAGCCATCGCGGTCAGGCACCCGAAGGCGCTGGCGCTCCAGATCGACATGCCACTGGCATACAGCAGCATCACCGTCGACACCCCGCAGACCATGCAAGCCCCCGAGCGCAGCGCCAGCCGCCGCAGCAGCGACCAGCCTCGGGCACCGGCCTTGTCGGCCCGCCACATCTCGCCGGAAAGCCCTCCCAGCAATGCCAGGACGATCACCAGCCAGAGCGGCATCTCCAGCAACGCCTGTTGCTCGTTCGTCACTGTCCTGTCTCCTGTGTCATGGCCACCGGCGAGTGCCGGTGGATCCCTTGCCGTATAACGCGGCATTCCAAAAGGCCCGTCCGTGCAGGCCCTTCAGTAATGCGTTGTCGAACCGCCGGTCACATCTGGTGACACCGACCGTTCCGCTTCAAATTAGTGACTCCGACCGCGGCCACCTGCCCGCCGGATAACTGATCGTGGTGCTTTACGCTGCACACCCGGGCCAGTTGCCAACCCTCTGAACAGTCAAGGCCTGTTCATCGCTGCCTGTGTAACAACCGGTTGCTGTCCGGCTTGAGATACAGGCTATGCATTGATGCATATGCAGTCAATGCATTTTTGAAAATATTTATGCATGAGGAGTTGCTTAAATGCATGAAGGCCTTGTCGGGTATGGCTTGTAGGGCTTTTCAGAGAGCCTAAAAATTTTGTAGGTCGGGTAGGGTTTGTGGTGACGGGGGATGAAAGGCGGGAGGCGGGGATATTTCGTATGCATGAAAAAACCCGCCGAAGCGGGTTTTTATCCAGCGGATTTGCGGGTCAGCGTGCGTACATGCCCCACCAGAAGACATGCCCGAGCAGGCTGATCTGCTCTTCCTGCATCTGCTGGAAACTGTAGTCTTCGTCGGGGTGTTCATCGCGGTTGAAGCTGCGCAGGCGTATGCCGGTGGGCAGGCGATAGACCTGCTTCACCCGCAGCTGGCCATTGTGGTTGATAGCGTAGAGATCGCCATCGATGATGTCGCCAATGGCACATTTGCCGGTGTTGACGCCGACCGTCGCACCATCGCGCAGCACCGGCAGCATGCTGTTGCCGCGCACCGTGACGCACTTGGCCTGGTCGAACTGCACACCATTGTGGCGCAGGCTGCGCTTGCCGAAACGCAGGCGCGCGCGCTCGCTTTCCTCGATGACGAATCTTCCTGATCCTGCTGCCAATTCGACCTCTCGAAGAAATGGAACGGACACCTCGTCATCCTCGACGGGGGTTTCATCGTCCCACAGGCTGATGTCGCTCAGGTCCACATGACCATGCATGGGCTGCGCCTCGCGGGACTCACCCAGCTCTATGCGGCCACGCAACTGATCGGTGCTCACGCCGAAGTAATCGGCGATCCTGGAGACATGCTTGTCTGACGGATCGACAATTTTCTCGCTGAGAATCCGAGACAGGGTGGATTGCGGTACGCCCGTGCGCCGGTGCAGCTCCGTCGGGGACAGGCCGTGGCGATCGAGCAGTTCTCTGAGTACAGTGGCTACGTTGCGCTTTTGCATAAAATGCATATTGCTGCAGATCGATGGGAAATGCAAATGCATACCGCGCGCCCTGAACACGCGATCATTCTGGGATCCCCGTCACAGCATGCACCGCCCGCATCGCGCAAGGCGGACGCGCGCCCTGGGGCTCGATCTGCTCGCACTTGCGCAGCAACGGCAATGCGTCGGTGAACTTGATTGCAGCGACAGTCTCGGCATGCTGCTGAGACAGGAAACAGTGCTCGAAGCGATAGGCCGCATACACATCGGCCTGCACCGGCTCATTGTCATAGACTTCACTCACGATCTCCCGCAGCAACTGGCGGGTCGGCTCGTCAAGCTTGGTCGGTATCCCCTGCAGCAACTGCTCCCGCGGTGTCCCGTCAGCCCGTGCCTGGACGACATGCCGCGAAGCCTCTATCGACGCCTGCATACCCTGCGGGAAAGGGCACTGTGCAGCCGCCATGACCGGCAACGGCAGGCTCAAGCCTGCGACCATCAGATAAAACGCCACCCTTGGCATGGAATTCCTCGTGCTGTATTCGGGCCTGTCCGGAAAATCGACAAATCATAGCGGTGCCCTGCCCTTTGTGTCCTGCAGCAGGCGAAAAAAGCCTGTACCATTGCGGGTTTCGAAATTGCCACCAGACCACCTGTTTCAAGGCCCTGAATGTCTGATCTCTCCGCACACACCCCGATGATGCAGCAGTACTGGAAGCTGAAGAACCAGCATCCAGACCAGCTGATGTTCTACCGCATGGGCGACTTCTACGAAATCTTCTACGAAGATGCGAAGAAAGCCGCGAAACTGCTGGACATCACCCTGACCGCACGCGGTCAGTCGGCGGGCCAGTCGATCCCCATGTGCGGGATTCCGTTCCACTCGCTGGAAGGCTACCTGGCCAAGCTGGTCAAGCTCGGCGAATCGGTGGTGATCTGCGAGCAGATCGGCGACCCGGCCACCAGCAAGGGCCCGGTTGAGCGCCAGGTGGTGCGTATCATCACGCCGGGTACGGTCAGCGACGAGGCGCTGCTCGACGAGCGCCGCGACAACCTGATCGCCGCCCTGCTGGGTGACGAACGCCTGTTTGGCCTCGCGGTACTGGACATCACCAGCGGCAGCTTCACCGTGCAGGAGATCAAGGGCTGGGAAAACCTGCTCGCCGAACTCGAGCGTATCAACCCGGTGGAGCTGCTGATTCCCGACGACTGGCCCCAGGGCCTGCCGGCAGAGAAACGCCCGGGAGCGCGGCGTCGGGCTCCGTGGGACTTCGATCGTGACTCGGCGCGCAAGAGTCTGTGCCAGCAGTTCGCAACCCAGGACCTCAAGGGCTTCGGCTGCGACAAGCTGACCCTGGCCATCGGCGCCGCCGGCTGCCTGCTGACCTACGCCAAGGAAACCCAGCGCACCAGCCTGCCGCACCTGCGCAGCCTGCGCCATGAGCGCATGGATGACACGGTGATTCTCGACGGCGCCAGCCGCCGCAACCTCGAGCTGGACATCAACCTGGCCGGTGGCCGCGACAACACGCTGCAGTCGGTCATCGACCGCTGCCAGACAGCGATGGCCAGCCGCCTGCTGAGCCGCTGGCTGAACCGCCCGCTGCGCGACCTGAAAGTCCTGCAGGCACGCCAGGATTCGATTCGCTGCTTCCTCGACGGCTACCGTTTCGAGAAGCTGCAGCCGCAACTCAAGGAAATCGGTGATATCGAGCGGATTCTCGCCCGTATCGGCCTGCGCAACGCCCGCCCACGTGATCTGGCACGCCTGCGCGATGCCCTTGGCGCCCTGCCCGAACTGCAGAACGCCATGGCCGAGCTGGAGGCCCCCCACCTGGCCCGCCTGGCGGCGATCACCGGTACCTACCCGGAGCTGGCCAGCCTGCTGGAGCGGGCAATCATCGACAACCCGCCTGCGGTGATCCGCGACGGCGGCGTGATCAAGACCGGCTACGACAGCGAACTCGACGAACTGCTGGCCATGAGCGAGAACGCCGGTCAGTTCCTGATCGACCTCGAAGCCCGTGAGAAAGCCCGCACCGGGCTTGCCAATCTCAAGGTCGGCTACAACCGTGTGCATGGCTATTTCATCGAGCTGCCCACCAAACAAGCCGAACAAGCGCCGGGCGACTATATCCGCCGCCAGACGCTCAAGGGCGCCGAGCGCTTCATCACGCCTGAACTCAAGGCGTTCGAAGACAAGGCGTTGTCGGCCAAGAGCCGCGCCCTGGCCCGCGAGAAGATGCTCTACGATGCACTGCTCGAGACCTTGATCAGCCACCTCGCGCCGTTGCAGGACAGCGCTGCGGCGCTGGCCGAGCTGGACGTGCTGAGCAACCTCGCCGAGCGCGCACTGACCCTGGACCTGAACTGCCCGAGCTTCGTCGACGAGCCGTGCCTGCGCATCGAGCAGGGGCGTCATCCAGTGGTCGAGCAGGTACTGACCACGCCGTTCGTGGCCAACGACCTGGGCCTGGACAACAACACCCGCATGCTGATCATCACCGGCCCGAACATGGGCGGTAAATCCACCTACATGCGCCAGACTGCATTGATCGTGCTGATGGCGCATATCGGCAGCTTCGTGCCGGCAGCGCGCTGCGAGCTGTCGCTGGTGGACCGCATCTTCACACGCATCGGTTCCAGCGACGACCTGGCCGGCGGCCGCTCGACCTTCATGGTAGAGATGAGCGAGACCGCCAACATCCTGCACAATGCCACCGACCGCAGCCTGGTACTGATGGACGAGGTCGGCCGCGGCACCAGTACCTTCGACGGCCTGTCGCTGGCCTGGGCCGCCGCCGAACGTCTGGCGCAGTTGCGCGCCTACACCCTGTTCGCCACCCACTACTTCGAACTGACCGTACTGCCGGACAGCGAGCCGCTGGTGGCCAACGTGCACCTGAACGCCACCGAGCACAACGAGCGTATCGTGTTCCTGCACCATGTGCTGCCAGGCCCCGCCAGCCAGAGCTATGGCCTGGCAGTGGCGCAACTGGCGGGCGTGCCGTCGCAAGTCATCCTGCGCGCTCGCGAACACCTGGGCCGCCTGGAAACCGCCAGCCTGCCCCACGAGGCGCCGGTGACCAAAGCCAAGGGCGAACCGCACGTGCCGCACCAGAGCGACCTGTTCGCCAGCCTGCCCCACCCGGTCATCGAGAAGCTGGGCAAGCTGGCACTGGACGACATGACGCCTCGCCAAGCTATCGAAATGCTATATCAACTGAAAAACCTGTTATAACGGCCAGCCGCGCAAGCTGGTAGAATCCGCCGCGGTTTGCCGGAGCTGCAGGCTATTAGCCTGGCCTGCAGCCAACGTGAACCGCGCTGCCCTGGAAGGAAGGGCACGCTGCCGTCGCCTGAGGAGAAAATTAGAAATGACCTTCGTCGTCACCGACAACTGCATCAAATGCAAGTACACCGACTGCGTGGAAGTCTGTCCGGTGGACTGCTTCTACGAAGGCCCGAATTTCCTGGTCATTCACCCGGACGAGTGCATCGACTGTGCGCTGTGCGAGCCTGAGTGCCCGGCACAGGCCATTTTCTCGGAGGACGAAGTGCCTGCGGGGATGGAGAACTTCCTCGAGCTCAACGCCGAGCTGGCTGAGATATGGCCGAACATCACCGAGCGTAAGGATCCCCTGCCGGACGCTGAAGAATGGGATGGCAAGCCAGGCAAGATCGCTGATCTGGAGCGCTGATCGCTGCAGTGACAAAAAAAGGCCCGCAAGGGCCTTTTTTGTGCCTGGCATTCGAGCTCATGCAAGCCCGAGCGAGGAGAAATCGCAGGCAAAAAAAAGGGGCGGTTTGACCCGCCCACATTTTTTCCGTAGTCCCTGCTTGTCCCATTCATCATCCTGATGAATCGCATCCTGCGATGTCCTTGGCGATCATCCTTGAAAGCCTGTGCCAGTCCGTCGGCACACTTCAGATACTAGCGATTTCCCCAGCGCGAGCAACCTGCGCACCTCACAAGATGCTACAGCTGACACATTTGCAAACATCGAAAAAACCCATTATTTTCAAATAGTTAAGAAAATATCGTTGCTGAAAAAGGCAATTGTTTACTCTTGTTGGTAGCGAAGGCTTACACCACAAGTAAGCGATCTCTTACACGCCAAGCAACAGCGCTAGCAGGTTGAACAATTTCCCAGGCAAAAAAATGCCCCGAGATCATCGGGGCATTCTGTTTGCGCGCAGCAGCTTATTGGAACAGCGACTCGCTGGACAGGCCGTTCTTTTCCAGGATCTCACGCAGACGCTTGAGCCCCTCCACCTGGATCTGCCGTACACGCTCACGGGTGAGGCCAATCTCCAGTCCAACATCCTCGAGCGTACTGCTCTCATGGCCACGCAGGCCGAAGCGGCGAATCACCACCTCCCGCTGCTTGTCGGTCAGCTCGCCCAACCATTGGTCGATGCTCTGCGACAGGTCGTCATCCTGCAGCAATTCACACGGATCGGTGGGGCGGTCATCGGTAAGGGTGTCGAGCAGCGTCTTGTCCGAATCCGGGCCCAAGGACACGTCGACCGAGGAGACACGCTCGTTGAGCCCAAGCATGCGCTTGACCTCAGCCACTGGTTTCTCCAGCAGCCCGGCAATTTCTTCGGGGGACGGCTCATGGTCGAGCTTCTGGGTGAGCTCGCGCGCAGCGCGCAGGTAGACGTTGAGCTCCTTGACCACGTGGATCGGCAGGCGAATGGTGCGGGTCTGGTTCATGATCGCCCGTTCGATGGTCTGGCGGATCCACCAGGTCGCGTAGGTCGAGAAACGGAAGCCACGCTCCGGATCGAACTTCTCCACGGCGCGGATCAGCCCCAGGTTGCCCTCCTCGATCAGGTCGAGCAGCGACAGGCCACGATTGACGTAGCGCCGGGCGATCTTCACGACCAAACGCAGGTTGCTCTCGATCATGCGTTTGCGGCCGGCCGGGTCGCCCTTCTGCGACAGGCGCGCGAAGTGCACTTCCTCTTCCGGGGAGAGCAGTGGCGAGAAACCGATTTCATTGAGGTACAGCTGCGTGGCGTCAAGCGCACGGCTGTAATCGATGTACTTGTGCTGCTTGAGCGATGAGCCCGTTTTGGCCCTGGTCCGAACCGAAGGTACAGCAGGTTCGTCTGACACCACATCCGTTTCCAAAACGATACCTGTCTCCATCAGGAGGAGGTCATCGTCGATGTCAAACTCCGGCACTTCTTTGCTGAGAGCCATTGTTATAGTCCTTTGCTGAGTTCGAACCTCAGACTCTAGCGTCGCCTGATTCCCTGGCAGCGCTAAAGCCTGTCCCCTTTACGTCTTCAGGAACAGGCTGGTGCAACAATCAACGGCGTGGCAGGAACTGGAGTGGATCGACGGGTTTGCCCTGGCGGCGAATCTCGAAATGCAGCTTCACCCGATCAGTGCCCGTAGACCCCATTTCTGCGATCGTCTGCCCTGCCTTGACCTGCTGCCCCTCCCGAACCATGAGCCTGCGGTTGTGGCCGTAGGCGCTGACGTAGGTATCATTGTGCTTGATGATGATGAGTTCGCCGTAGCCCCGCAAGCCACTCCCGGCGTAAACCACCGCACCATCAGATGCAGCAAAAACAGGCTGTCCCAAATCTCCGGCGATATCAATGCCTTTATTCAAACTACCGTTTGAAGCGAATTTTCCAATCAGCACGCCGTTCGCCGGCCAAGTCCAGCCCCCCACCGCACGCTCTGCGGCCGGCACCTGGGTGACGGTCGGAGCGGTCGTGGCAGGGGAAGCTGTTGCCGGCTTGTCGCTATTTGTTACTGGCGGGGTCTGCGTACCAACCGGACGGCGAATGACCGTGGTCCTGCTCGACGACGAGGGACCGGACGATACGACGGTGGTGGAGCCTCCAGCGCCGCTGCTGAAACGAATCGGCTGGCCAGGACGGATGGTGTAGGGCGCCGAGATGCCATTGCGCGCGGCCAGCTCCTTGTAGTCCCAGCCGTAGCGGAAGGCGATGGAGAACAGGGTATCGCCGGGTTTGACCACATACTGCCCCGAGGTCACGGTC
>Ga0268256_1000421_pt1 | contig 38236 bp, 32 predicted proteins | sample AgamicAtAmrz_FD_200247 | JGI IMG/M metagenome (GOLD analysis project Ga0268256, IMG submission 200247) | Agave microbial communities from Guanajuato, Mexico - At.Am.rz (v2) (version 3) | ecosystem: Host-associated > Plants > Roots > Rhizosphere | place: Guanajato, Mexico | collected 2012-06-07 | reverse complement strand
GACGCGCAACGATCAGCGGGTGGCGCTGCTGCTGATCGACCTCGACCGCTTTAAAACTATCAACGATACCCACGGTCATCACGCTGGTGATGAGCTGATCATCGCGGTGGCGCAGCGCCTGAGCCGTGTCGTGCGCGCCAGCGATACCGTGGGGCGCATCGGCGGCGATGAGTTTATTGTCGTGATGCCGGAGACTGAGAACATCGGTCAGGTGAATAGCCTGGCCCAGCGCATTATTGACGAGCTGGCTAAGCCGTTTACCCTGTTCGGCAGCGATGTCTGGAGCGGGGCCAGTATCGGACTGGCGCTGGCACCTAAAGATGGCATCGATCGGCTGGAGCTGATGCGCAAAGCCGATATCGCGCTGTATGAAGCCAAAAGTGGCGGGCGCGGCCGGTTTCGTCAGTTTGAACGGGCAATGGATGAGTCAGTGCAGACGCGGCAGACCATTGCCGCCGACCTGCGTACGGCACTGCAAACCCGACAGGGACTGGAGGTGTGGTATCAGCCCCTGATGGATGTGGGCGGTCAGCAGATGGTCGGCATCGAAGCGCTGCTGCGCTGGCATCACCCGACGCGCGGCCTGATCGCACCTGGTGAATTTATCGCGATTGCCGAAGAGACCGGCCTGATTATCCCGCTGGGCGAATGGGTGCTGGCTGAAGCCTGTGCCACTCAGCAGCGCTTTCCCGATTTGCTGGTGGCGGTGAATGTCTCGCCCGTGCAGTTCCGCTCTACCGGCTTTGTTGAGCGGGTGTTGGCGATTGTCAGCCAGCACGGCGGTGACCCAAAGCGGCTGGAGCTGGAGATCACCGAAGGCGTGTTAATCGAGGATGAACGCGAAGCACGCGAGATTATTGTGTCGCTGCGGGAAGCGGGCTTCCGCATCGCGCTGGATGATTTCGGCACCGGCTACTCCAGCCTCAACTACCTCAGCACCTTCCCGGTGGACAAAATCAAAATCGACCGCTCGTTCACCCAGTCGCTGGGCGTGGCGGAAAATTCAGTGGCGATTGTCGAGTCAGTGGTGAAACTGGGTCACGCCATGGGTCTGATGGTGACAGCAGAAGGTGTGGAGACCGCAGGACAGATGTCTGCACTGGCAGATGCAGGCTGTAATCAGTTACAGGGCTATCTGTTCAGTCAGGCAGTGCCCGCCGATCAGCTTGCGGCACTGATGAAATTACCTGCGCCAGAGGAGACGCTGCGGGAATAGTGCTGCGCATAGCCTGAGCGCATAACGGCGCTCAGGCTACACGGAATCGCTCGGAGAATCAGGGCCGTACCTCTTGCTGTGGAATGCAAAACGCTACACGCCCAGGCTATCCAGCAGCGCGGCCGACGTAGCGACCGCGCCAAAGATGCCGCCCTGCATATGGATCATGCTCAGCGCCGCCTCATGATGATGCCGCTCGGTTGCGGCACAGCAATCGGAGAGCACCAGGCATTCAAAGCCGCGATCGTTGGCTTCGCGCAGCGTGGTATGGACGCAGACGTCGGTGGTAATGCCGGTGAGGATCAGGTTACGGATACCGCGACTGCGCAGAATCAGCTCCAGATCGGTGGCGTAAAACGAACCCTTCCCCGGCTTATCGATCACCACTTCCTCCGGCAACGGTGCCAGCTCCGGGATAATCTCCCAGCCCGGTTCCCCCCGCACCAGAATACGGCCACAGGGTCCCACATCGCCTATCCCGGCGTTCATCCGTCGCGAGCGCCAGCGTTTGTTAGCGGGCAGATCGCTGAGGTCGGGCCGGTGCCCTTCGCGGGTATGGATAACCGGAAACTGCCGGGCGCGCATCGCCGCCAGCACCCGCTGCAGCGGGGCGATGGGCGCGCGGGTCAGGCTCACGTCATAGCCCATGCTGTCGACATAGCCGCCGACGCCACAGAAATCGGTCTGCATATCAATCACGATCAGCGCCGTGTCAGCCGGGGTAAAGCTGCCGTCAAACGGCCAGGCGTAGGGGGTCGAATTAACGCTGTAGTCGGGCATTGCTGTTCTCCATTACCGGGCGCGGCATACGCATTTTAGTGATCAGGGTGTAGCTGATGGCGGCGGTCACCAGACCAATTACCGCTTCGCCGAACTGCGGAAAAGCGATGTGGGCGATGACCGCACACAGGCTGCCAATCGCCCAGGCGGCAAACGCGGTGCCACGGAAACGCTGCGCCGGACGCTGCTCGCTGATGCGCGTCATGAAAATCAAATCCACAATCATCACCGCACCAAACGGCGGTACCACAATCCCCAGCAGGCTGAGCCACGCCAGGAAGTAAGACCAGACGCCCGCCAGTGCCAGCACACCGCCAATGGCACCGAGAATCAGCGTCCAGAGCCGCATTTTGCTGCTGAACAGATGACTGAAACCCACCGCGCCGTTGTAGAGACAGTGGGTGCAGACCGATCCCAGGTTGATAAAAACAAACAGACAGGCCACCACTGACAGGAAGGCGCTGTGTCCCATCAGCATCGGCAGGAAGTTCCCGCCGTTGGTCAGCGGATCAACCGCTGCGCCCACTGCCACAATCACCACGCCGAACAGATAGGAGATCACATTAGCGACCGGGAACGCAGAGAACGCGGCGATCACCGCCGAGCGGCCATTCTTCGACCAGCGGGTAAAGTCAGCGGTCATGGTGCCGGAGTCGGCAAAACCGGCCACCACCATGGTGACAGCGGTGCCCATACTCATGGCACCGGCGGCGCTGGCGCTGCCCTTCCACTGCGTCACGATGGAGAAGTCGTGCTGTTTGCCGATCAGCCACAGCGCCACTATCCCCAGCACCACAAACAGCGGCGCGGCGATCATCCCCAGCACCGAGAGCGCCCGCACGCCCAGGAACGTAATGCCGGTATAGAGGATCATGGCAAAAGCCGTCACCGCCAGCGCATTCCAGCCGAAGGTCTGATTAATCACTGTGCCGGTAAGACCAGTCTGGAAGGCGTACCAGCCGATCACCACCGTCGAGAGAAAACCCGAGACCAGAATGTAGCCTTTGCTGCCAAAGGTGCGTCTGGCCTGTAAAGCAAAGTTCATCCCGGTGTTACCGGCGAACCAGCTCAGCGCGCCGACATAGGCGAACAGCACCAGGTTGCCCAGCAGAATGGCGATCAGCGCGGGCCAGAAGCCCAGATGCCAGGTGATGATGCCGCCAAACAGCGCATTGGTAAGGATCATCGGGAATCCAAACCAGACCGCCGAGACGGAGCGGGTGGAATGACGGTGCGACAGCGGCACCGGCTCATGTTCAAACTCCTGCTCCAGCGCAGGTGTATCAGATGTTTTCATTGGGCGATTCCGGGTTGAAGGTGATTCCACGGCTGTATGCGCTCGAAAGCGGCACTGGCAGCCAGCACTAACGCATCATCAAGGTGACGTCCGACAATCTGCAGACCGACGGGCAGGCCGCTGGCGGTGAAACCAGCAGGCACGGACGCGGCGGGCTGACCGGTGAAGTTGAACGGGTAACAGAACGAGAGCCAGTGATCGTTGCGGACCATACGGCCATCGATGACCTCCGGCCCCTGCATCCCCAGCGGAAATGGCGGCACTGCCAGCGTCGGCGTGATCAGCAGATCAAAGCGCTGCATAAAGCGCCACAGGCTGTTGCTGACCGCTTTGCGGGTGGCGATGGCATCGGTAAAGTTTTCCGCCTGCCAGTCGCGCTGCAGCATGGCGATCAGATGCGGCGACATCGCGCTGCCCTGCTCCGCCATCATCTGGCGCATGCCGGTCAGATCGCTCTCCATCGCCACCAGCGCGCCAAAGGCGGCAGCCGGATCCGGGAAGCCGGGATCGGCCAGCTCCAGCTCCGCACCGATTTCAGCGGCAAAGCGCTGCACCGCCGCGCTGACCACCGCCCGCACCTCCGGGTCAACCGCCACATAGCCAAAATCTGCGCTGAAGGCGATGCGCAGTTTGCCAGGCAGCTGTTCTGGTGCACCCAGCCAGTCAACGTCGCTGCAGGGGATCGAGTGGCGGTCACGCATATCCGGCCCGGCCATCAGCGACATCATCAGCGCGGCATCGCGCACGCTGCGCGTCATCGGCCCGATATGCTCCAGCGACTCCCAGCTCGACACGCCGGGATAACGTTCATCACGACAGCCGGGCCACAACGGCACCCGGCCCATCGACGCCTTAAAGCCAAAAATGCCGCAGTGCGCCGCCGGAATGCGTACCGAACCGCCGCCGTCGCTACCCAGTGCAATCGGGCAAAGCCGCGCCGCCACTGCCGCGCCGGAGCCGGCGCTGGAACCGCCTGGCGTCATCCCCAGATTCCAGGGATTGCGCGGTGACGGAAACAGCGGATTGTGTCCGACACCGCTGTAACCAAACTCAGGCGCAGTGGTTTTGCCCAGCAGGATGGCGTCGGCGGCCAGCAATCGCTCCACCGTGATGTCGTCATCTTCCGGTACGAAATCTTTGTACGCCGCCGAACCGGAGGTGGTTCTGACGTTTGCGGTGCAGATTAAATCTTTTACCGCCAGCGGCACGCCTGCCAGCGCGCCCAGCGTTTCTCCACGCGCTCGTCGGGCATCCACTTCTCTGGCCTGTGCCAGCGCCAGTTCCGATGTCGGGGTACAGAAAGCCTGTATCACCGGTTCCCGCCGCTCCATCCGCGCCAGCGCCGCGCCGGTCAGCTCGCAGGCCGAGACTTCCCCGCTGCGGATCAGTGCGGCCATCGTGGTGGCATCTTCGTCTAATAAGGAGTCAAACATGAGTAACCTCGCCAGAATTGTACCTGTCAGCGAGTGCATGAAGCGTGCCAGATAGCCGTGATGCCAGCGGTCTGAGACAGGGATGCCAGATGGAATACGGCCTGGGATACAAGATCGAATTCTTATGATGTCGGGGATGGGTGGCTGTTTATTTTTTCAGCACGATGATGGCGCAGGGCTGCGCGATAAGGGGGCGAGCAGTTCCTCAGCGCTTGTCATGCCAAAGCTCAGTCTGTCGCTGGGTGGTTTTTGATCAGTTTACGTGGAGGACTCTCGCTATATACGATATATTGTTGATATTCGATATTTTCATTATGCCAGCAGGAGCAAAATCATGATCAGGTCTGATAAAACCACTGGCTTCGACGTCATACCCGTGTCGGCAGGCAGTATTTCCTCTTCCCGCTCCCAGGATGGACAAGCAGAGATCACAGTGTCAGTCCCGCACTGCAATGATGAGCCAGCGCAATACTATGTGGTGAAGCGTCCCGGCTCTGTGGATGAAGCCACCTTTAAAATCGCACTGGATGCCGCGTTCCGGGCGGTATCGGGCATCAGTCAGCTCGCCAGTCACAGTAAGTCACCTTTCAGCGCTGGCGAGAAGGCAACATCTGAACAGACCAGGCCGCCGGTCACAGTGAGTAACACCACAAAGCTGGAACAACTCAGGAAGCATATTCTGGACGACAGCGAGTGGTTGCCTGCGCAGGAAGTTTCACGCCGCGCTGGTAGCAGTGCTAATGTAAAAAATCCCAGCGGATTACCTAACCGGTGGAAGCGAGCCGGTAAGATTTTTGCACTTTCCTCCGAAGGCAGGGATCTTTATCCGGCCTATGGGCTGGACGTTGGCGGGCAACCGTTGCCGCTGATGAAAAAAATTATCGCGCTGTTTGGAGAATCAAAAACACCATGGACCCTGGCCGTCTGGTTTGGCACGCCAAATAGCTGGCTCGGTAATGAAAAACCTAAGAATCTGATGACGTCGGAACCGGCAAAAGTACTGGAGGCGGCACAGCGGGCAAAGGACGGTCCGGTTCATGGCTAAAAAGATCAAAACACCCGGCAAAGATGATGATTTGTCGGTCTCTCTGGTCACCTGGCCGAAAGGTAAAACGATTGACCGCATTCACTGGTCGCAGCATGGCGCTGCGGAGTTCAATCCAGGAAAAGGCGCTGGACGTTTCAGCCCAATTGCTGACCGTGCGGGTCGCATCATACCGACGCTTTATGGCGGTAAAACGCTGGCTGTTGCCTTGATGGAGACGGTATTACACGATCTTCCTGTGCCCTGTGAGAATACGCCCGTAGACCTGACGGTGCTGAATAAGCTGGCACACAACACAGTCAGCTCACCCCTAAAGAAGAGATAAAGCTGGTTGATCTCAATCCACGCTTTATGAAAAAACATGGCATTACGCAAGGTGAGCTACTGGGTTCAACTGCCGATCACTACCCGGAAACCCGACAATGGGCTGAGCAGCTACATCACTCTAACCCAGAGGCACAGGGAATTCAGTGGTCTTCGAAGCAGCATGGCGATAAGGCATTAATGCTTTTTGGCGATCGTATCTGTGCTGAAGACCTGGACATTACACTTGATGCTCAGTCCGCTTCAGAGTCAGCAGATGTGGAACGTGAACTCAGCGCACTGGCGAATGAGATGGCGCTGATTCTGCTTTCCGGGTTTTAATGTCCTGCGATGCTTTGCCCGGAATTAGAATTACTCCCCGAGCCAGGCAAAAAAGCACAGTTGCCATTTAAGGATGGTCTGTGCTCAACCTGTTTTTGCGGTTTGCCTGCAAAAATGGCATCCGTGCCCTGTCTCTTATTCCGGAAAATCCGTCTCCACTGATGTCTGTTTCCACGCCTCGATCTCAGCCAGGCGCTCTTTAAGTTTGCTGGTTACGGCGTCATGGCCCCAGGCTCCCATCACCAGATGGCGTGGCGGGTTTTCATGTTCCGTGATGGCGATCATTGCCGTAGCAGCCCGTGCCGGATCGCCTTTCTGAGTACCGCTGTATTCGGCGGTGGCTTTCATCCGCGCAGCCGCGGTCTCTGCATATTCCGGTAATTTACTCGGCGTCTGATGCAGTGAGCGTCCGGCCCAGTCGGTGCGGAACGGACCGGGCTCGACGCAGGTCACGTGAATGCCCAGCGGCCCCGCTTCCAGCGCCAGTGAATCGGACCAGCCTTCCACCGCATGTTTGCTGGCAGAGTAGTAGCCTGAGCTGGCAAAGCCAATCAGGCCTGCCACGGAGGTAATGTTGATGACATGACCGCTGCGCGCCTTGCGCATCGCAGGCAGCACGGCGCGCGTCAGGGCGAACAGGCCGAAGACGTTGGCATCAAACTGGGCGCGGATTTCACTTTCCACACCCTCTTCCACTGAACTCTGATAGCCGTAACCGGCGTTGTTTACCAGCACATCAATGGTGCCGAACGCGTCCAGTGCCGCGCTGACGGCCTGGTCGATGCTCGCCTGACGGGTCACATCCAGCGCCACCGCCAGTGCGTTTTCGTGTCCTTCAACCAGATCGGCAATCGACGACGTAGCACGCGCCGTCACGACGACCTTAAAACCACGCGCGATGGTCTGCTGCGCCAGTTCACGACCAAAACCGGTCGAACATCCCGAGATTAACCAGACAGGGCTGGAATGAGCAGTCATGTTAAGACTCCCGATAAGTTTGATGATGTGGTTTAAGACCCGGACGCGAGTGCATCCGGGGATCAAGGTTAGCGAGGCGCGACCGCCCCACTTAGCCCTTAATGCTTTTTATGAAACAGCTGACTGGCGGTGTCGCTGATGATCTGCGCCGCCCCGCGATCGCCCTTCACCATCGACGCCATAAAGGCTTTTGCCTGCTTAAAGGTGATGTGCGGCGGTAATGGCGCGACCTCCGGATCGGTTTTCACCTCCAGCAAGACCGGGCGATCGGCGCTGAGCGCACGCTGCCAGGCACCCGCCAGATCGTCAGGATTATCGACATAAATGCCGACCATCCCCAGCGACTGCGCAAACTCGGCGTACTTCACGTCCGGCAGCTGCTGCGAGGCGTCAAAGCGCGGATTACCCTCCATCACGCGCTGCTCCCAGGTGACCTGATTGAGATCCTGATTGTTGAACACGCAGACGATCAGACGCGGATCGGCCCACTGCTGCCAGTATTTCTGGATGGTGATCAGCTCTGCCATGTTGTTCATCTGCATCGCGCCGTCACCCACCAGCGCCACCACCGGTTTTTCCGGGTGGGCAAATTTCGCCGCAATCGCGTAAGGCACCGCCGCGCCCATGCAGGCCAGACCGCCGGAGAGCGAGGCGCGCTGCCCCTGCTTCACGCGATAATCCCGGGCGAACCAGTTGGCGCAGGAGCCGGAATCCGACGTGACAATCGCGTTGTCCGGCAACTGGGGTGACATCTCCCACACCACCCGCTGCGGATTGACCGGATTAGCGGGTGCCATGGCGCGTTCTTCCATCAGCGTCCACCAGTCACGCACCTGAACCGCGATATCCTCCTGCCAGCTGCGATCCTCTTTGTGGGTCAGCAGCGGCAGCAGTGCGCGCAGCGTTTCAGCCGCATCGCCATGCAGATTGACTTCGCTGGGATAGCGCAGGCCAAGCATGGCCGGATCGATGTCAATCTGCACGGCACGCGCCTTGCCCTCTTCCGGCAGGAACTCCGTCCACGGGAAGCCGCTGCCGATCATCAGCAGGGTGTCGCAGTTCTGCATTAAATCGGATGAAGGTTTGGTACCGAGCAGGCCAATCGAGCCGGTGACAAAAGGCGCATCGTCCGGCAATACATCTTTGCCGAGCAGCGCTTTCGCCACGCCTGCACCCAGCACATTGGCGACCTGCACCACCTCAACGGCGGCGTCGCGTGCGCCTGCGCCAATCAGAATCGCCACTTTTTTACCGGCGTTAAGCACCTCGGCGGCGCGTTGCAGGTCCGCTTCGTAAGGAATGACTTTAGGACGCTGATAGCCGCTGCCGGAATGGGTAAAGCCGTGCAGATGCTGCGGCGGCTGCCACTCTTCATCCTGAATATCTTTAGGGATGATGATCACCGCCACACCGTTTTGCGCTTTGGCAATGCGCACGCCACGGTCCAGCAGATGGCGCACCTGCGTCGTGGTCGAAGCTTCCTGAACGAAGTTGGCGACGTCCGAGAAGATGCGATCCAGGTTCATCTCCTGCTGGTAGCTGGCACCGCGCGCGGTCGCTTCTGCCTGTCCGGCAATTGCCAGCACCGGGGCATGGTCCATTTTGGCGTCATAAAGTCCGGTCAGCAGATGGGTTGCGCCCGGCCCGCCAGTCGACAGGCAGACGCCCAGCTCGCCGGTAAATTTCGCGTGTCCGGCCGCCATAAAGGCCGCCATCTCTTCATGGCGCACCTGAATAAATTCGATGCCGTCGCCTTTGGCATTCGCACGCTGAATCGCCCCCAGCACGCCGTTAATCCCGTCTCCCGGATAGCCGTAAATGCGTGTGACGCCCCACTCTTTCAGGCGCTGGACAAAAAAATCACTGGTTTTCATGCTCATCGTCGCGTTTCCCCTCGTTGTCCTTACAGACTTAAAGCGTAGTAGACGATGAGCCATCGCCGTTAACTGTTCGCCATTGCCGGGTATCGCTGACGCAAATCACTGAATATTTGATTCATATCCGCCGTTTCGCCTGTCTCCTCCACCGCCCGGAATACCTGGGTTTTCAGGAAATGACGCCAGCTCACCGGCGCGCTGGTCAGAAAGGCGGTCAGCAACTGATAACGCTGTGGTGTCCAGAGCGTTTCGAAGCACTGGCGTGCTTCGCCGTGTTCAAAATGATGCGCGGCCTGCTGTGGCATATCGGCGCGCAGGCGTTCTGTGGCTTCCCGATCCACGCGGTTATCAACCACTACCACGCCATACTGCGCTCTGGCCGCCGCCACGCTGAGATAGCCGCAGCGCACATCCTGCATGACTGCCTCACTATCGCGCTGCGATGGCAGGCCGTAACCGCCCGCGCCGGGACCGCGCACGTCGACCACATCACCCGGCTGGCAGTGGATCACATCGGTGTTACCGTGATTAATAACTTCACCGTTGCGCCGGGTATGGAAGGTCGACAGCGCGCCGCTCTGCCCGCCCACTACACCCGCCGAGGCAAACACTGACCGGTTACGGTTGCGCGCGGTAATGGTGGTGTTGGGCGAGAAAATCTCGAACGCCATTTCGGTGGCTAAGCCGCCACGATAACGACCGGCGCCGGCGCTGTCCTGCGCCAGCCCGTAGCGATGAAAACGAATCGGCACTTCCGCTTCGTTGATCTCAATCGGGGTATTTTTCAGGAAAGCAGACAGGCCGCCCGAACCGTCGGGTCCGTCATGACGCGGCGTGCCGCCCGCGCCGCCGCCCACCGGACCCAGTGAGGCGACCACGCTGCGGTTCTGTGTCTGGGTACGGATGTTCATGATCGAGTTGCCGCCCGGTGAATTCGCGGGCAGACGCTCCGGCATCGCCAGCGAGAAAACGCCAATCGTCGCAATCTGCGACAGCGCACAGGTCAGCGAGCGCATTCCTACCGCTGCGGGCGCTTCACAGTTCATTACCGTGCCAGGCGGCAGAATTGCCCGGGTCGGCCGCAGCGTACCGGCGTTGAGCAGCAGTGAACGATCGAGGGTGGAGAGCACATAGGTAACGCCCACCAGCGCCAGCGGATGCCGCTCGCGCCCGCCGGTCGGCATGTTCAGCGACGACGCCAGTTGCGGGTCGCTGCCGGTGTAGTCCAGCTCCAGACGATCGCCCTGCACCCGCAGCGTAATGGCGATGCGACAGGGATAACCGCCCTCGCCATCTTCATCGGCGTAGTCGGCATAAAAATATTCCCCGTCGGGAATAGTGCTGATAATGCTGCGCGCCTGCGCTTCGGCGTAATCGAGAATGCCCTCAATGCCCTGCAGGAAATCATCAATGCCAAAGCGGGCAATGATGTCGTGGATTTTGCGCTCGCCCACGTTCACCGACGCCAGCTGCGCTTTGAAATCTCCCCAGTTCTGGTCCGGCACCCGCACGTTGAGTCGCATAATGCTGGCGACCTCTTCATTGAGCTGACCCTGTTGCATGATCTTCAGCGGCGGGATGCGGATCCCCTCCTGCACGATATCGGTCAGCGAGCGCGACAGCGAGGCAGGCACTGCGCCGCCGACGTCAGTGTTATGAATGTGGCCCACCACAAAACAGACGATTTCGCCCTCGTGGAACACCGGCTTCCAGATGTGGATATCGGGCGAGTGAGTCGCCACGTTGCCAGCGTAGGCGTCGTTGGTGATGCAGATGTCGCCCTCGGCGTACTCCTCTATCAGCGCCAGCACCGGCGCATAGTCGATGCCGCTGTACCAGGGCGCGCCAAAGCTGCGCGGCGAGGCAAACGCCAGCCCGCTGCGGCTGACAATCTGACAGGAGAAATCTTCCGTCTCTTTCACGAAGGTAGAGTGCGCGGTGCGCATCAGGGTAAAGGCCATCGCATCGGCCGCAGCGGCGCAGTAATTCGCCAGGATCTGTAAGTTACGTCCGTCAATCGCCATGTTAAGCCTCGTTCGCCGTGATCAGCAGGTTACCGAATGAATCGACCGTGACGCCCATGCCAGGCGGCACGCAGGTAGTGCAGTCGTCCTGGGCGATGATGACCGGGCCACTGAGCTGATGTCCGGCACGCAGCACCGAACGCATCACTAAATCGACCTGATGCCAGCCGCCGTCGATCCAGGCTCGGGTCTGTTTCAGCACCGGCACGGGTGCTGTGGCGGGGGAAAGTGTGTTAATCACCGGTTTCGGCGTCGGCGAGGCGATGACCAGCCGCAGATTAATCAGCTGCACCGGCGCCTGTGGGTCACAGTGACCAAACAGCTGCTGATGCTGACGATCAAAGGCGTCATGCAGCGCAGCGAAGTCCGCCTGCGTCAGCCAGCTTGCCTCCAGCGGCACGTCGATCTCAAATGACTGACCCCGATAGCGCATATCCGCGCTGAACTGAAGGCTAAAGGGCATGTCGCTGCCGTGCTCCTGCGTCAGCCAGCCGCAGGCGCGCTGCTGCAAGGCTTCGGCTTCACTGGCTAAGGTGTCGGCCAGCGCAGGCGTCAGATCGCCGTAGAGCGTACGGATAAAGTCGTTGCGGATGTCCGCCACCAGCCCGCCCAGCGCAGAGAGCACACCTGGCGTCGGCGGCACGATCACCCCTTTCATGTTCAGTTCGCGGGCGAGAAAACAGCCCATCATCGGCCCGGCGCCGCCAAAGGCCAGGAACCAGAATTCACGGGGATCAAGGCCAAAGCGTGACAGCAGGCCGCTGGTGTCGCTGTACATGCTGGAGATGGCCAGCTGGATAGCGGTTTCGGCGGTTTCTTCGACCGAAATAGCAAGCGCATCCGCCAGCGGCTGCCAGGCGGCACAGGCGGCGGCGACATCCACCGTCACCGCGTCATAACCCAGCGCACCGTGGCCCATCATGCCGCAGGCGGCAAAGGCATCGGTGGCGGTCGGCTGCGTGCCGCCGCGCTGGAAGCAGACCGGACCCGGCAGCGAACCGGCGCTGTCCGGCCCCATCTGCAATACGCCCTGCCCATCAATCCACGCCAGCGAGCCGCCGCCCTGACCCACCGAGGTCACAGCGACGGAAGGAATAAAGATCGGGAAATCCCCGATGATTTCGCCGTTGCCCTGCGCCACCTTGCCGTCGATGATCACCGCCACGTCGGCGCTGGTGCCGCCGATATCCAGGCTGAGAATTTTGTCAAAACCGCAGGCACTGGCGAGATAGCTGGCACCAATCACGCCGGAGGCGGTGCCTGAGAGCACCATCTGCACGCATTCGCGCTTCGCCTGGTCAACGCCCATCACCCCGCCGTTGGATTTGGTAATGCGCGGCGGCGGCTTCACGCCGAGCCGTTTCAGCGCCTGCTCAAAGGATTCCAGGTAGTGGATCACCATCGGCTGAACGTAGGCGTTGATGGTGGCGGTGATGGTGCGTTCATATTCGCGGATAATCGGCCAGATGTCGGCGGAACAGGAGGTCAGCAGTTCAGGCGCCACCTCATCGATAATCGCTTTTACCGCCGCTTCATTGTGCCGGTTGCGATAGCTGTGCAGCAGCGAGACCACGATGCCCTGACAGCCGGCGGCGCGTGCCCGATCGATAGCGTCGAGCACGCTCTGGCGATCCACGGGTTGCAGTATATTGCCCTGCGCGTCGCTGCGTTCACGGATGGCAAATACCCTGTCGCGGGTAATCAGCGGTGCGGCACGCCGTGAGAAAAGATCATGGATATGCGGGATTTTCAGCCGGGCCAGCTCCAGCACATCGCAGAAGCCCTCGGTGGCAAACAACGCCAGCCGCACGCCGCGCCGCTGGATCACCGCGTTGATGCCTACCGTGGTGCCGTGAGTGAAGTAGCCAATTTCAGCGGGATCAATGCCATGCTGCTGCTGAAACTGCGCCAGTCCGGTCAGGATTTCACTGCCGGGCTTGTCCGGTCGCGACAGGACCTTCAGGGTGTGGATCTGGTTCGTTTGCTGATCGAGCACGGCGAAATCGGTAAAGGAACCACCAATATCCACGCCAACGCGGTATCGCATATCGGGTTAACTCCAGTGTCAGGAAGGGGGAAATTCCATCAGCGTCTCGGGATGTTGCACCACACGCCAGCCGAGCCGCTGGTAGACCTGATGCGCGTCCTGGGTCGAGAGCATCCAGCGATGCACCGTTTGCAGCTCCGGATGTTCCCGGACGCAGGTCGCCAGCCAGCTACCCAGCCCGTGACCACGCCAGCTTTCATCAATCATCACGTCGCACAGCCAGCCAAAGCGGGTGTAGTCGGTGATCAGTCGGGCAAAACCAATCTGTGCCTGCTGGTGATAGAGGCCAAACGGCAGCGAACCGGCAATCGCCCGCCGGGTTTTCGCTTCCGGCTGGCCTTTAGCCCAGTAGGACTTCTCCGCCAGCTGAATATGGATCCAGGGCAGGTCGAGCCGCTGGCGATCGGTAGAGACAGTGAACGCATCGCGCTGCCACTGCTGGTCAGCAATCTGTAATGAGTCCATGACAACTCCTTGTATCGGTTGAATTCAGTGTAAAAGGGTTCGCTCAACGATTGAGGCCGTAGCACGCGACAAAACCGGACAGAGCGACTGAATTTTGGACAGGGAAAAAATTTTATGCTGCGGGAAAAATCGCAAAGGTTAAAGGGGAAGGAAGGCGGTCTGTGAGCAAATGCGGGTGTGGTGAACAGCAGACAGAGATAATGCGTGTGGCCGCCCTCTCCACCGGGGAGGTGGCGAGGGGCGACCATCCGTTATACGCCGAATTCGACTGAGTTATGTTTGCCGATGAGCGATCGTAACGGCACGCTGCTTTTCATGATGGGAGATTTGATGACGATATAGCTGAAGTACTTATCGATGCCGATCTGCGCGTCGAGCATCTTCTCAATCACTTCCTGGTAATGTTCAATGCTGCGGGTAATAAAGCGCAGCAGATAGTCATAGCCGCCGGTGATCAGATGGCACTCCATCAGTTCATCGACGTCGCGCATCGCACTTTCAAATTTCATAAAGTCTTCGCGGCGATGGCCGGACAGGGTGACTTCGGTGAAGACGGTCACTGAATCGGTGATGCGGGTGAGATTAATGTGCGCTTCATAACCGGTGATAAAACCGGCCTGTTCCAGACGTTTGACCCGTTGCAGACAGGGGCTGGGCGAGAGGCCTACGGCGTCGGCGAGGTTAACGTTGCTGATACGGCCATCTTTCTGGAGTTGCACCAGGATGTTGATGTCGATGCGGTCGAGTTTCATTAAGCCGTTCATAGCACCCCCCTCATTGTCAGAGCCTGTTGGGCCAGGCGCTCAATCAAATGTTCAGAACCTCCCGAAGATATAACATGCTTTACCGTAAACGCGCCAGCGCTTCGCAGTGGTTATACCAGCGGGAGATTTTCAAATTACTCTAACAAAATCAATGAGGAATGCGGTTTAACCCAGCCGGCCGGTGGCACGGGCCAGCGCAATATCGAAAATATGCAGCGCCTCTTCCAGCTGTGAATCGGTGGTGACCAGCGGTGCCAGGAAACGGATAGTATTGCGATGCAGGCCGCACTTGATCAGCAGCAGGCCTTCCTGACAGGCGCTGTCGAGGATCTTCTGAGTCAGCGCCGCATCGGGACGACCGGTTTCGAAATCGAGAATCTCAACCGCCTGCATAAAGCCCACGCCGCGCACGTCACCGATGCAGGCATATTTATCCGCCAGCTGTCGCAGACGGGCATTGAGCTGTTCGCCGAGCTGACAGGAACGCTGCAACAGGTTTTCCTGTTCAAACAGATCCAGCACCGCCAGCGCCGCCGCACAGCCCAGCGCATTCCCGCCGTAGGTGCCACCTAACCCGCCAGGCGTGGGCGCATCCATAATCTCTGCGCGTCCCACCACGCCGGAAATCGGCAGACCGCCGCCCAGGCTTTTTGCCAGAGTGATTAAATCCGGTTTGATACCCAGTTGCTGGAAGGCGAACATCGTGCCGGTACGTCCGAAGCCGGACTGCACTTCATCACAAATCAGCAGAATGCCGTGCTGGCTGGTAATGCGACGCAGCGCCTGCATAAAGGCTGGTCCGGCGGGCAGGAAGCCGCCATCGCCCTGAACCGGCTCGATGATAATCGCCGCCACACGCTCAGGCAGGATCTGTACCGCGAACAGCTGATCCAGCGCCTTCAGGCAGTCCGCTTCCGTCACCCCGTGCAGTGGATTCGGGAAGGGCAGACGATAGATGTCCCCAGGGAACGGGCCAAAGTTCTGTTTGTATGGCGCGGACATGCCGGTCAGGGTAACGCCCAGCAGGGTGCGGCCATGAAACGCGCCATCAAATGCGATAATCCCGGGGCGCTGGGTGTGTGAGCGGGCAATCTTCACCGCATTTTCGACCGCTTCTGCGCCGCTGGTGAAGAAGACACTTTTGTACGCCTCATCACCGCCCACCAGTTTGTTCAGCCGCTGCGCCAGCTCGATATAGCCCGGATAAGCCACCACCTGGAAACAGGCGTGTGACACCAGACCAAGCTGGCGGGTTACCGCATTGACTACCGCCGGGTGATTGTGGCCGACATTCAGCACGCCGATGCCGCCAACAAAGTCGAGATAGCGATTGCCCTCAACGTCCCACACTTCACTGCCTCTGGCGCGTTCAATCACCAGCGGATGGGCAGTCACTACACCGCGCGGCACGTTCTGCTCGCGTGCATCCAGTAACAGGCTGTTATCGGAGTATGCTTGCTGCTCTGCCATGACATTCTGCATTTTAAACCCTCATCCACGTAACGTTCGGTTGGCTCAAGTATCGCAACCCGCTGGTTTCTCACGCTGCCGTAATTCCCCAGGCAGCGGCATTTCCTGTCAAAATCCCGCTGCATTCAGCAGGGAAATTTCTCTGCCAGCGCCTGGCGTACCAGCGCGACAAAAACGTTAACGCCATGCGGGATCAGCGCATCGTTGAAGTCATAGGCGGCATGGTGCAATGGCTTGCAGGGTGCCGATCCCAGCCACAGATAGGCACCGGGACGCGCCTGTAGCATAAAAGCGAAATCTTCCGAGGTGAGCGCGGGTCTGGCCGCGGTGTCAGCCGGGATACCTGCCTGCGTCAGCGCCGCAAGGCAAAACTGCGCTTCCGTCGCGCTGTTCATCGTCGCCGGGTAGTAACGCTGATAGCTCACTTCTGCGTGCAACCCATGAGCCGCCGTGACGTGCTCCGCCATCTGGCGCAGCCGTGCTTCAATCGTATCCTGCGCCGCCGGGCTGAAGGTACGCACTGTGCCGGTGATACTCGCCTCGGCCGGGATCATGTTGTGAGAAAAGCCGCCCTGCATGCGTGTGACGGTAAGCAGCGCGGTTTCGCACGGATCCAAAGCGCGTGAAACCAGCGTATTGAGCTGCACCACCAGTTCACTGGTCGCCAGCAGGGTGTCACGCGTCAGGTGAGGCTGCGCGGCGTGACCGCCGCCGCCCAGCACCCGGATATCAAAGCGGTCGGCTGCTGCCATAATCGGGCCAGGGCGGGTCTGTACCTGACCGAGCGGCAGTTCCGGCCAGTTGTGAATGGCGTAGACCGCCTCACAGGGAAAGCGGCTGAACAGACCGTCGTCGATCATCGCTTTTGCACCCGCCAGACCCTCTTCGGCTGGCTGGAAGATAAAGCAGACGCTGCCGTCAAAGCTGACGTCCCGCGCCAGTTTTTCAGCGGCACCCAGCAGCATCACGGTATGACCATCGTGGCCGCAGGCATGACTCACCTGCTCTGCCTGACTTTGCCATTCCGTGCCGCTCTGGTCCTGCATCGGCAGCGCATCCATGTCGGCGCGCAGGCCAATCATGCGTTCACTGCTGCCCTTCTTCAGTATCCCGACCACGCCGGTTTTACCGATGCCGCGATGCACCTCAATGCCCAGCTGGTGCAGGAAGTTCGCCACGATGTCGCTGGTGCGCTGCTCCTGAAAACCCAGTTCCGGGTGCGCATGCAGGTCGCGGCGCAGTGCCACTAAATGTTCCATCTTAATATCCTCGCGAACGGTCAATCTCACCGTGCAGCGGCTCGCCATGCTGGTAGCGCCGCAGGTTCTCCAGCAGGGCCGCAATGGCGCTCTCATTCTGCGTCTGGCTGGCAATGTGCGGCGTCAGCCAGATGGCGGGATGGTGCCAGAAGGGATGGCCCGGCGGTAACGGCTCCGGATCGGTGACGTCAACGACGGCGGCACGCAGCTGACCGCTCTCCAGTGCCCTCAGCAGATCACCATCATTCAGCTGCGGGCCGCGCCCGGCCTGTACCAGCGCCGCGCCCTGCGGTAGCTGGCTGAACAGCGACTGATTCAGTAAACCCTGGGTGGTATCGGTCAGCGGCAGCAGGCAGACCAGAATCTCGCTGTGCGCCAGGAAGTCAGCGAGTTGATCATTGCCGTGCCAGCAGCGCACGCCGGGGCACTCGCGCGGTGTGCGGCTCCAGCCTGCGCAGTCAAAGCCCAGCGCCACCAGCTGCGCTAACGCAGCCTGCCCCAGTTCGCCCAGCCCCATCACGCCGACCCGACGCTGCCCGGCAGGTATGGCTGCATGAGGCTGCCACTGCTGCTGCCGTTGCTGATGGAAATAGCGCGGCATGTCGCGATGCAGACCGAGCACCGCGAAGGTGACATATTCCACCATGCCCTGCGTCAGGCCCGGCTCGATCATTCTGATCACCGGCAGGTCAGGCGGCAGCGCGCTGAAGTCAAACTGGTCGGCACCCGCCCCCACCGAGAACAGCAGTTTCAGCCGGGGAAACAGTGCCGGAATGTCTTCGGGAGGCTGCCAGGCGACCAGTGCCTCAACCTGCTCCGGATCACCGGTCTCCGGCCAGAGATGCAGCTGAATATCAGGCGCATGTTCCGCCAGCCAGCGCTGCCAGATCCGGCCACGTTCCGGCTCCGATTTATAGACGATATGCATCAGGCCATCGCCTGCGTCATCAGTCCAAATGCCTGCATACCCTGCGGCGTCCAGGGCGTGCCGCGCACCATGGTGGTGGGCGCATCGACCTGAGGAATACCAAGACTTTCAAGCCAGGCCGCCATCGGCAGCGCGGCGTCGGTGTCGATGCGCAGAAATTCACCCTGCAGCGACTGCATCAGCGAGGCGACCAGTGCCTGAGCCATCGTAAAATCTGCTGCGATCACCGGGCCTATCGCCCAGCCGTGACCAAAGCGGCGCAGGCTGGCGAAGCCCTGAATCTGCTGCTGCGCATCCTGCAACAGCACTGTCTGGCAGTCGCGCAGCAGGTGGTCGATCAGCGCCGGGCGATGCATGCCGTGTGCCTGCTGATCCCGCATCACCAGCGTGCCATGATCGGCAGCCGTCGCCGGGCGCAGTTTCAGCCCCGCGGGGATCACCACCTCTGGCAGCGTGGTCACGGCACGCGTCTGGTGCTGGCGGATCTCACCACAGCTGACAAAGCCGAGCTTTTCATACAGCCCTTTGCCCATTTCGGTGGCGTGCAGACGCACATTGTAATCAGGCACTTTTTCCAGCTGCGCCAGCATCAGTTGCTTGCCCAGGCCGCGTCCCTGCTGCTGGTTATCGATAATCACCAGTCCCACCGTGGCGGCATGGTCACCCCAGCGCCAGAGCACCGCGCTGCCAATCAGTTTGCCCTGCTCTTCTATTACCGTGCCCTCGCCCAGCTGCAGCGCCAGCTGCCAGTCTTCACGGCGATGGGGCCATTTCAGCACCTGCGTTAAGGTGAAACACGTTTCAATATCATCTGGCGTCATTGCGCGTATGGTCAGGCTCATTCCCGTTCTCCTTACATCATGCCTGGCGTGTCAAGTCCGCTGCCGTCAACCAGACGGCTGTAGCGGTACGGCTGAGGATCAACGATGGGTGTGGCGTCGGTCGCGAGATCGGCGGCCAGTCGTCCGGCACCCGGTCCGATACCAAAGCCGTGGGCGCTATAACCCGCCGAGAGCACCAGCCCCGGCAGTTTCGCCACGGTGGAGATCACCGGAATCGCGTCCGGGGTGCTGTCAATCATGCCGCCCCACGACTGCGCCAGCCGGAGATTCGCCAGCGCCGGATATTCACGCCGCATTGCCGCCAGCCCCTCTTCCACGATTTTTGCATCCGCTGCCGGATCGAGAATGCGCATCCGCTCAAACGGCGACTCGCGGTCGAATGACCAGCCCCCCATCGCTTCAGGGCCGTTGAAGAATGGTGACAGGCCGAGATTCAGGGTCAGATTCTTGCGGCGGCTTTTAAAGGTCGGATAGAACTGACGGGCATAGCGCAGCCCCTGTGCGCCCGGCTCCAGACGACCGCGACCAGATACTGAGACGGTATAACTGCCATCCATTTGTGGGCGACAGGCAAAGCCCGGCGTGTAGAGCGGCATGGCGATCGCCTGCTCAATAGGCTGCGTGCGGAAGGCAGTGCCAATCACGTTGCCCAGCGGCATGTCGATGCCGTGACGACGGCAGAACATAGAGGTCCAGGCCCCGGCGGCACAGATAACCCGGCTGGTTTTGATCAGACCGCGTTCAGTCCAGACGCCGCTGACCCGTCCGGCGGCGATATCCAGCCCGCGGACTGCGCACTGCTGAAACAGCAGTGCGCCTTTTTTCTGCGCGCCCGCCACCAGCCCCGGTGCGGCCAGGCGCGGCTCGGCGTGACCATCGGTAGGCGACGAGAGACCGCCCAGCCAGTTTGTGGTGCTACCGGGCGTCATCGCTTTAGCCTGCTCTGCGGTGAGAATCGAACTGCGCATGCCATAGCCTTTCGCCATCTGGTTCCACTTATCCCAGGCCGCAATATCCGACTCTTCCTGGGTGGCGTAAACCAGCCCGCTGCGGCGGAAACCCAGCTCTTCACCGGTTTCTTCACTTAACTCACCCCAGCGTTGCAGCGCATAGATAATCAGCGGCAATTCACGCTCATCGCGGTTTTGCTGGCGGCACCAGCCCCAGTTGCGGCTCGACTGCTCAGCGCCGACCAGCCCTTTTTCAATCAGCACCACCTTCACTCCCTGCTTCGCCAGCTCCCAGGTGGCGGCGGCACCGGCGATACCGGCGCCAATCACCACCACATCGGCGGAATCGGGAAAGTCAGCACTGTCCTGTACATAACGAATCGGTGCGGGCATAACAAGATGACCTCTGTTGTCAGTATCGGGTCTGGCGCACGGCGACATCGCCGCTGTACGCTGACCCACGCCGCCTGCCTTGCACATCACTACTGCGCAGACGGATAAATTCAGTTGCCCGTAAGGCTCAGCGGCCACTCACTCCGCTTTTAAAATCTCTTCATGTTCATCCAGCCAGCCCTGCCGTAGCTCCGGCACCGCGCGCTTCAGCCGCTCGAAATACAACTCGCTGGTCGGCTTGTCGTAGTCGTTGCGTGCCAGTTGGGTGACGATGCGACCGCTTTTCATCACCACAATTTCGTCGCACACCGCGCGCACCGCATGCATGTCGTGGCTGATGAAGATCACGGAGAGCCCCAGCTCACGGCGCAGTTCGCTGATCAGGTCGAGGACAGCGGCGGCGACCACCGTATCCAGCGCCGAAGTCACTTCATCGCACAAAATCAGGTCCGGCTCCGCTGCCAGCGCACGCGCCAGATTGACGCGCTGCTTCTGACCGCCGGAGAGCGCCCAGGGACGCCGCCACAGTACGCTGCGCGGCAGCTGCACCAGATCCAGCAACTGATAAAGTCGCTGCTGCCGGGCTGCCCCGCTCAGGCCATGAAACAGCGTCAGCGGTCGCGACAGGATGCGCTCAACGCTATGGGCCGGATTCAGCGCGGTATCTGCCATCTGGAATACATACTGAATGCGCCGCAGCTCGTTGTCAGGGCGTTTCTGCATATCGCCGGCAATATAGTGGCCGTTAAACAGGATATGCCCGTGGCTTGGCGCGTTGAGACCGGCAATCGCATGAGCCAGCGTCGTTTTGCCCGAGCCTGACTCGCCGATGATGCCAATCGCCTGCCCTTTCCACAGCTTAAGGTTAATCTCCTCCAGAATGCGTATTTTCGGCTGGCCGTCGCTGTCACGCGGGCCGTAACCGGCGTTAAGATCGCGCACTTCCAGCAGCGGCTGAATATCGGCGGCAGCCGGACACCAGTTGCTGGGCCGCTCTTTCTGCCGTGCCGCTTCCATCAGCAGCCGGGTGTACTCCGCCTGCGGCGCGCCAATCAGGTGCGCGGTGCTGCCATACTCCGCCATTTTACCGCGCAGCAGCACCAGAATCCGGTCAGCCATCTGTGCCACCACGGCCAGATCGTGACTGACGTAGATCGCGGTGACGCCGCGCTGCACCACCACGCGGCGGAACGCCTTCAGCACTTCCACCTGCGTGGTGACATCCAGCGCGGTCGTGGGCTCATCCAGAATCACGACGTCAGGATCGCCAATCAGCGCCATCGCCGTCATCAGGCGCTGTAACTGACCGCCCGACACCTGATGCGGGAACCGGTCGCCAATGGCTTCGGGATTGGGCAGCGCCAGCTCACGAAACAGGCCAATCGCTTTGGCTTTCGCGTCTTTGCGGGTCATCGTGCCGTGAATAACCACCGGCTCAATCACCTGGTCGAGGATCTTCATCCCCGGATTAAATGACGCCGCGGCGCTCTGGGCGATATAGGCGACCTTGTTACCGCGAAACGCGCGCAGCTGGCCCGGCGTCAGGCTCTTAACGTCGGTACCGGCAACGTGAATATTGCCCTCAGCGATGCGGCAGCCGTTGCGGGCATAGCCCATCAGTGCCATGGCGATAGTGGTTTTCCCGGAGCCGGATTCGCCAATCAGCGCCAGCACCTCGCCCTTCTGCACCGTGAAGTGAATGTCCGACACAAGGTCGATCTCTTCACCGCGATCGGTCTGCGCGGTGACGCGCAGTTTATCCACCGAAATCACCGGCATAGCAGTATGTGGTGTCACGTTCATGCTCCCTCCTTCGCCAGCGTCATCGGACGCATCGCCTGCAGGCTGTCAATAAACAGGTTGGCGCCAATGGTCAGGCTGGCAATTGCCAGTGCGGGCATCAGTACCGCGGGCGAGCCATCAAACAGCCCCTGCATATTTTCACGTACCAGCGTGCCCCAGTCAGCGTACGGCGGCTGCACCCCCAGGCCGAGGAAGCTCAGGCCGCTCAGCAGCAGCACGATGTAGACAAAGCGCAGGCCAAAGTCCGTCAGCATCGGGTGCACCATATTAGGCAGGATATCGTGAATGGCGATATACCAGCGGCTTTCGCCCCGCAGCCGTGAGGCCCGGACGTAGTCCATGCTGCGCAGCGAGCTGGCCATGGCAAAAGCAATGCGGAATGCGCCCGGCCAGTAGGTGAACACCGCCGTCAGGATCAGCATGGGCAGTGAGGAGCCAAACACCGCGACAATCATCAGCGACAGCACTTTGCCCGGCAGCACCAGCAGGGCGTCGTTGACGCGGCCCAGCAGCTCCTCCAGCCAGCGTCCCGTTACCGCCGCCAGCAGGGCCAGCAGCGTGCCGATCAGGCTGGCCAGCAGCGCCGCACTCAGCGCCAGGCCGATGGAGAACTTCGCGCCGTAGAGGATACGGCTCAGCATGTCGCGCCCCAGGTAGTCGGTCCCCAACAGGTTATCGGCCGTCATGCCGCCCATCAGCGGGCCGCCGCCGATGTCATCAATGCTGTGCGGGGCCAGTGGCGTGCCAAACACCGCCATCAGCAGCCAGAACAGCGACATGATCAGACCCAGCCGGCCCGACCAGGAGAGCGACTGTAAGAAACGCCAGGGCAACAAGAGTGTATTCATGCGCTTCTCCATTTCGGGTTAAAGGCGATAGTCAGAATGTCGGCCGCCAGCAGCAGAACCAGGTAGCAGGCGGCGAACAGCATCACGCAGAGCTGCACCACCGGCAGGTCGCGGTTGCTGACGGCATCCACCAGCTGGCTGGCCAGACCGGGATAGCTGAAGATGGTTTCGATGATGATCACCCCGCCAAACAGGTAGGAGAGGCTGAGAGAGATCGCATTGGCGATGGGTCCGACCGCGTTGGGCAGCGCGTGACGCAGCACGGCGCGGAGCGGCGACACCCCTTTCAGCAGCGCCATCTCCAGGTAGGGGCTGTCGAGTTGGTTGATAATGGCGGCCCGCGTCATGCGGGCCATCTGCGCCACCAGCACACAGCAGAGCGTCAGCACCGGCAGCGCATAGGCTTTGAGGTAGCTCAGCAGGTCGCTGTCCGGACTGCCGAACGACATCGCTGACACCCAGTGCAGTTTGACGGCGAAAATCAGCACCGCCACGGTCGCGACCAGGAACTCCGGCACGGCCACCGTCGCCATGGTGCCAATAACCAGCGCCCGATCGAGCCTTGAACCGCGGTTCATCGCCGCGATAATGCCGATAAGCAGCGCCAGCGGCACGCAGATCAGCGTGGTGATGCCCGCCAGTTCGAAGGTGGCAGGTATGCGCTGCGCCACCAGCTGCGAGACCGGCAGATGGCTGGCAAACGAGATGCCAAAGTCACCCTGCACCATACCCGTCAGCCAGTGGAGATAGCGCACCAGTAGAGGCTGATCGAGACCCAGCTGCTGCCGTAACGCCGCCACCGTTTCCGGCGTGGCGTTCTGGCCGAGGATCATCTGCGCCGCGTCACCCGGCAGCAGGCTGGTGATGAAAAACACCACCGCCGAGACGATAAGCAACGTCAGGATGCCGGCACCAATGCGCCGGGCAATCAGGAACAGCATGTATCGGTTCATCGGCGAACTCCTTATAAATAGCCTGATGGGACAGGCTGAGATCAGGCGGTCAGCCAGGCAAACTCATGGAAGCGATAGCCCATCATCATGCCTGACGGCCAGGCTTCGACCCCTTTGACCTTTTTGTTATAGCCATCGGTGGAGCTGATAAAGGTCGGGATGATCGTGCCGCAGTGGTCATAAATCAGCGTCTGCATGTCGCCATACATCTGCTTGCGCTTTGCCTGATCGCGTTCTCCGCGCGCGGCGACCACCAGCTGATCAAACTGCGGACTCTTCCAGCCCGACTCGTTATTCGGTGCGGTAGAGAGATAAAACTGTGAGAAGAGCATGTCGAGCGTCGGACGCGGATTTATCGAGCCATATCCCATCGGATCTTTCATCCAGTGCGAAGACCAGTAACCGTCATACGGCACGCGTCGCACTTTTATGTTCAGCCCTGCCCCGCGCGCCATCTGCTGGATCATCTGCCCGCCTTCGTTCGCTCCTTCAATGTTGGGCGTCGTGATGATCTCAACCGTAGCGCCAGCCATACCCGCTTTTTTAATGTGGAACTTCGCTTTTTCTATATCGAGCGGACGCGGTTTGAGATCGGCGTTGTAAAGCGGATGCCATGGCGGAACCGGGGTGTCATTGCTGACATCGCCGTAACCCTGCAGCACCGTTTTCACCAGCATTTCGCGCGGCTGCAGATATTTCATCGCCAGCACGAAATCTTCGTTGTTACCTGGCTTCACGTCGGTGCGGATAATCAGGTTGGTGTACATGCCTGATTTGCTTTCCAGTATGCCAAACTCGCTGCTGGCTTTAATGCGTTTGCAGTCCGCGGCGCTCAGGGTGGAGACCATCTGCAGATCGCCCGACATCAGGGCATTGACACGCGCCGCGTTGTCAGTGACGCCAATCAGCTCCACCTCATCCAGATGCGGCAGGCCGGGCTTGTAGTAGTTGGGATTTTTGGTGCCGATGGTGCGCGTGCCTGGCATAAAGGTTTTGCAGACAAACGGACCGGTGCCGATGCCTTTACTGAAGTCGGTGGTGCCGTCTTTGACAATCAAAAACGGCGGCGTCGCCAGCATGTAAGGGACATCGAAGTTGGCGCTGTTCAGCTCCAGCTGCACCTCATTATCATTGACCGCACTGAAGGTTTTGAACTGATCGGCCAGCTTAAAGGCGATTGAGGCGATGGCCGGATCTTTGTGTCGGCTGAGCGAGAAGATCACGTCTTTAGCGGTCAGCGGTTTGCCATCATGGAAGGTGACGCCCTTCCGCAGTTTAATGTGCCAGGTAATGCCATCGCTGGATTCCACTGATTCGGCCAGCGCCGGTTGCGCCATCAGGTTTTTGTCCAGTTCGGTCAGGCCGCTGTAGAACATAAACTGACGGGTATAATCCGCGCTGTTGTTACTTTTCGCCGGATCGAGCGTGTCGGTGGCGGAGGCATTCGACATTGCCGCCCGCAGCTTACCGCCTTTGGCCGGCTTGTCGTCCGCCAGTGCCGCCCCGGAAAAGCCCACCAGTCCGCTGCTCATCACCGCACCAGCGGAAAGAATTTTCATCAGGCTGCGGCGTGACAGCGAGCCTTCGGTGATCATGCGCGTCAGTGCCGGATTTACCGCATCAGCGTCGTTATTATCAAATTTACTCATCTCTCTACCCTCAATAGTCAGGCGAACCGGGATCATGTTCTGGCGGTGCTGGCAACCTGGCGGCCAGCACCCGACGGGACGTTAAGAAAGGCGATCCTTTGCTTTGTAATAGAGTCCTGCGAGCGGTAAAAACCATGGCTTGCCGTGATAACCGGGCAGCGCGGGCCATGCGTCGCGCTGCCAGGGATTTTCAGTGCGCTTTTCGGCCAGCAGGTCGGCCATCACCCGCCCCATCCACACCGACATCTGCGTGCCGTGGCCGCTGTAGCCCAGCGAATAGAACAGGCCATCCTGTTCACCCGCGTGCGGCAGACGGTCGGCGGTCATATCGACCATGCCGCCCCAGCAGTAATCCAGCGCTGCCTGGCCGAGTTGCGGCAGCATCTGCGTCATCGCGTGGCGCAGGATCTCGCCGCTGCGCGAATCAGAGGTTGGGTTGCTGACTGCAAACCGCGCCCGGCCGCCAAACACCAGCCGGCTGTCGGCAGTGGTGCGAAAGTAGTTGCCGATATTCAGCGACGTCACGTAGGTCCGATTGTTGGGCAGCACCTGGCGCAGCAGCGCCGGGTCGAGTGCTTCGGTCACCACGATAAAGCTGCCGACCGGCACGATGCGGCGCTGAAACCAGGGAAAAGGGCCGACGTTGGAGCAGCCGGTCGCCATCAGCACCTTATCCGCCAGAAGGGTGCCCTGCGCCGTGTGAATCCGGTGCTGATAGCCGTTCAGACGTTCCAGTTTCGTCACGGCGTGGTGCGGGTAAATTTTCGCGCCGCTGCGCGCGGCGGCTTCAGCCAGCCCGATGCCAAATTTGCCCATGTGCATCTGACCGCCACGCTTCTGCAGCAGGCCGCCGTGGAAATCGTCGCTGGCGATCTCGTCGCGCACCGCCGTTTTGTCGAGCAGTTCGATCTCGGGGTCTACAGTGCGACGCATCAGTTCATACGCCTCCCGCAGCCCGGCGACATGCGAGGCTTTGCTGGCGAGCTTGAGCTTGCCGCACAGACGGAAATCGCAGTCGATCGCTTCATCCTGGATCAGTTGCTGGACGTAGCTCACCGCGTCGTCAAACGCCCGGTAGAAGCGGCTGGCCTGCTCCATGCCCTGACTCGCCACCAGCGAGGCGAAGTTCTGCGCCACACCGGTGTTGCAGTGACCGCCGTTGCGCGCCGATGCCTGGCTCATGACGTCGCCACTCTCCAGCAGCACCACGCTGATGCCGCTGCGCGCCAGGTTAAGGGCTGCCGAGACGCCGGTGAAGCCGCCGCCAATCACCACCACGTCCGCCTGGGCGGGCAGCGGTTCGCGGGCAGCACCGGCAAAGGCCGGAGCCGTGGCCTGCCAGAACGATTCCAGTTTCATGGGGAGTTCCTCAGAGTCCGACGACGCCAGGCAGGCCGCCGATATCTTTGATTTCGGTGTACTGGTAGTACGGGTTCGCCGGTTCATGACCGCGATTGACCCAGACTTTGTTTTTGATGCCGAGATCGTGGGCGGTCATCAGGTCATAGCGGAAGCTGGAGGAGACGTGCAGGATCTCTTCCGGGCCGCAGCCAAGCTTATCCAGCATGTACTCGAAGCCCTTCATCTGCGGTTTGTAGGCACCCGCCTCTTCCGCCGTGATGGTCATGTGGATCGGTGCGCCCAGACGCGGTTCGTGATGCGGGATGAGGTCTTTCATGGAGTTGGTCAGCAGCACCAGCGGGAATTCTTTCGCCACTTTTGCGAGCCCGGCGGGTACGTCGGGATGCGGACCCCAGCTGGCGCAGTCGGTGTAGATAAAGTCGCTGTCGGCTTTGTCCCACTTAACGCCCCACTTTTTGCAGGTACGCTGGATCGCATTGCTGACCACGTCGTAATAAGGTTTCCATGCGCCGAGCACCTCATCCAGCCTGTAGCTGGAAAAGTCGGTGGTGAAGGCATGCATGGCTTCAGGGTCGACGCGGTCGCTGAAACAGCGTTCCGCCGCACCGGCCATATCGAAGCGAATCAGCGTGCCGTAACAGTCAAACGTGATGAATTTCGGTTTAAACAGTGCCATGTAACACCCTCGTCTTGTCAGTTGCGCTTAGAAATCGATGAGTACGCTCTTCTGGCGCTGGCAGGCCTGAAACGCCTGACGCCCTAAATCTTTACCAATGCCGGAGCCGAGAAAGCCACCGGTGGGAATGATGAAGTCGCCGGAGCGGCCATAGCGGTTAATCCAGACGGTGCCTGCGTCAATCGCCCGCAGCGCCCGCAGCGCGCGTGGCAGGCTCAGGGTGTGGACACCGGCGCAGAGGCCATAGGTGTCGTGTGCAGCCATCGCCAGCCCCTGCTCTTCATCATCAAACGTCTGCACTGTCAGCACCGGGCCAAAAATCTCCTGCTGAACCGCCGGGTTATCCTGCGATACATGGCTCAGCAGCGTCGGCTGCCAGAACCAGCCGTTGTCGGTGTCGGCAAAGCGCTCTCCGCCCACCAGCACCTCTGCGCCCTGCGCTTTTGCGGCTTCAATGACCGAGCAGACTTTGTTGCCCTGGCGTTCATCGATCAGCGGCGCGTAGCGGCTGCCCTCCTGCCAGGTGACGCCCGGTTTCACTTCCCGGCAAAGCTGGGCCAGCCGCTCAACCAGCGGATCGGCAATGTTGCGCTGCACAATAAGACGGGTGCCCGCCACGCACGCCTGACCGCCGTTGGCGGTGAAGCCGCGCAGAATGCGCTGAGCCAGCACCTCAAGGTCACCCGCATCATCAAACACCAGCTGCGGGCTTTTGCCGCCCAGCTCCAGCGTCACCGGTTTCATGCCGTGCTGCGCAGCATCGCTCATAATGCGCGCGCCGGTCAGGGTCGAGCCGGTAAACGAGACTTTGCGCACCAGTGGATGTTTCACCAGCGCACTGCCGGTCACCGCACCACTGCCCTGCACAATGTTCAGTACGCCCGCTGGCAGACCCGCCTGAATCGCCAGTTCGGCCATGCGCACCGTCGAAAACGGGGTCAGTTCAGAGGGTTTCAGCACCACCGCATTGCCTGCTGCCAGCGCGGGTCCGCATTTCCACGACGCCATTGACAGCGGGAAATTCCACGGGGTAATTGCGGCGATGACGCCATAGGGTTCCGCAATCAGCATGCCGAGGCTGCTGTCGCGGGTGGGAAAGAGATCGCCGCTGTATTTGTCGGCGCATTCGGCATAGAAGCGAATCGCTTCGGCGGTAAACGGAATTTCGTGCAGCACCACGTCGCTGATGGGTCGCGTTGAGCCCAGCGCTTCCAGCTGAGCCAGCAGCGCGTCCTGCTCTATCAGATCGGCCCAGCGGCGTAACACACGACCGCGTTCACGCGGCGGACAGCCAGACCAGCCGCTGGTTTTCAGCGCCTGATGCGCCACGGTGACGGCACGCTCAACATCCTGCGGCGTGGCATCCTGCAGCGTGGCGTAGACTCTGCCATCAGAAGGACGTTTAACCTCAAAGGCTGCGCCCTGGCTCTGGCAGTGCTGGCCGCCAATATAATGGCCAGCCGGAAGAGAAACTTTTTCAGGGTCGAAACTTAACATGGAAGAATTCCTTATTTGTAACACCCGTCAGTTGCTGGCTTATTAGCGTTTTTAACTGGCGATTTCTGCGCTGTTAATAAGCTAATGCAGAAAGTATGCCAGCCGGGCAAAAAATAAAAATGCGTTTAAAACAGCGCAAAAAAATTTTCTGCCGTATTGCCAGGGTAATTTTTGCGGATTTGCCGAACAATTAAACAGATGATTTACTTCACAAAATTTATGCGCCCTGCTGGTGCAACCTGCACGGAAATTGCACCAAAGCGGATATTCCGGCTCAGGCTGCTCACTTCTGCACTCATGACACACCGATTTACCGACCGGCCTCACATCCCTGATAAATTCTTTACTTTTTTAAAAGGATTATTTGACGCCGCAGAAATAATTCTGTGTGTCAGGCATAAAAAAACGCCAGCCGGATCGTCCGGCTGGCGTTTTGGTCATATTTAATTACAGACTGCCAATGTGAAACGTTTTCTGTTCAAGATATTCATCAATTCCGTAGCGGGATCCTTCCCGGCCAATACCGGAAAGTTTCACACCACCAAAGGGGGCAACTTCAAGAGAAATCGCGCCGGTATTAAAGCCGACCATGCCAAACTCCAGCGCTTCCGCCACCCGCCAGGCCCGCCGGCTATTTTCGGTAAAGAAGTAGGCGCCCAGTCCGTAGGGCGTGTCATTCGCCATTGCGATGGCCTCATCCTCATCATCAAAGATAAACAGCGGCGCGACCGGACCGAATGTCTCTTCATGGGCAATGCGCATGCTGGACGTGACCTCGCCGAGCACCGTAGGCTGAACAAAAGTACCATTGTCCTGGCTGATGCCGCCGGTCAGCAGCGTGGCACCCTGGCTAAGCGCATCATCGATGTGACCATTCACCTTCTCTACCGCGCGGGGGTTGATCAGCGGACCAATGGTGCTGTCGGGCGCAAAGCCATCACCCACTTTCAGGGTAGCGACCGCCTCCAGCAGTCGCGCGGTGAAGCGCGGATAGATATTGCGCTGCACCAGGATGCGGTTGGCGCAGACGCAGGTCTGCCCGGCGTTGCGGAACTTGCTGAGCATGACGCCCGCGACCGCAATCTCAATGTCAGCATCATCGAACACGATCAGCGGCGCGTTGCCGCCCAGCTCCAGGCTCAGACGTTTGATGCTGTCAGCGCTCTGCTGCATTAATAACTGCCCGATGCGGGTCGAGCCGGTGAAGGAGATTTTATGCACCGTACGGCTACCAGTCAGTGCCGCACCGATCTCTGTGGGCAGGCCGGTCAGCACCTGTAATACGCCTGACGGGAAACCGGCACGTTCTGCCAGCACCGCGAGGGCCAGCGCCGAGAGCGGCGTTAATTCAGAGGGTTTGACGATAATCGGGCATCCGGCGGCCAGCGCGGGGGCCACCTTGCGGGTGATCATCGCAATCGGGAAGTTCCAGGGTGTGATGGCGACGGCAACGCCTACCGGCTGTTTCAGCACCAGAATGCGACGATCGTCGCTGGGCGCGGGAATGGTGTCGCCATAGATACGGCGCGCCTCTTCCGCGAACCATTTCACAAAGCTGGCCCCGTAGAGCACTTCGCCTCTGGCTTCCGCCAGCGGTTTGCCCTGCTCTGCGGTCATGATGATCGCCAGGTCGTCAGCATGTTCAATAATCAGCTGATGCCATTTTTCCAGCAGCGCGGCACGGCTGGCGTTAGTGGTTTTTCCCCAGCTGATGCGAACCGTTTCCGCATAGGCTATCGCCTGCTCTGTTTCCGCACGGCCCAGCGCCGGTATGGTCGCCAGCGTTTCGCCCGTGGCAGGATCGGTAACCGGCAGCGTGGCACCCTGATGCGCATCCTGCCAGTGTCCGGCAAACAGCGCCTGCTGGCGCAGCAGATCGCTGTCTTTAAGTTGTAATCGCGACATAACATCCCCTTGTGGTCAGCTGATTCCACTTTATCGCGCCAGGTCAGCGCAGGATGTTGTTGTGCGGGGTCAGAGAGGTCAGTTAAAGAGTTTTTCGCGGGGATTTGAAATTTTATGCTGTGGGGAAATGGGTGCGCATCCGGTGGGATGCGCACGTGCTTTAAATCTGGAAGTCGATGACCGGTTCGTCGTCATTACTGTAGGAGAGTGCCTGACGTTTGATCTCCTCCAGCGACAGATTGGCGTTGCAGAGTTCCAGGAACTGCCAGACGTAATTGCGCTGCAGCTGTCCCCGCTTGAGGCCGAGCCAGACGGTGCTGGCATCAAACAGATGTGTGGCGTCGATGCGTACCAGCTCTTCACTCTCTTCCGTTTCACACGCCTGATCGGCCAGTATCCCGACGCCGAGACCAAGTTTAACGTAGGTTTTCACCACGTCGGAGTCCTGGGCGCTGAGCACGATGTCCGGTTTTAAACCCGCCGACTGGAAGGCACGGTCAACCCGCGAACGACCGGTGATACCCTGGCGGTAAGTAATGAGGGGATAACGGCTGAGGGTGCTCAGTGAAACCGGTTGATTCTGCACCAGCTCATGATCTTTCGGCACCAGCAACGCATGATGCCAGCTGAACCAGGGGAATGCCGCCAGACTGCTGTTATTGACCAGCATTTCACTGGCGATGCCGATGTCCGCTTCACCCGCCAGCAGCATGGTGACAATTTCCTGCGGCGATCCCTGGTTGAGTTCCAGACGAACATTGGGATAGAGCTGACGAAACGCTTTAATGATTTTCGGCAGGCTGTAGCGCGCCTGAGTATGAGTCGTTGCAATAGTCAGGATGCCGCTGGTTTCATTGGTAAAGACATCGGCCAGACGTCGTACCTTCCCCGCTTCATCGAGGATGCGTTCGGCGATGGTCAGCAGCGCTTTACCCGGTTCGGTCATTCCCAGCAGGCGCTTACCGCGACGAATAAAAATCTCAACACCCAGTTCATCTTCCAGGTCACGAATATGCCGACTGACACCTGACTGGGAGGTAAACAGCGTGTTAGCGACTTCCGTTAAGTTAAACTCACAGCGGGCCGCCTCGCGGATGATTTTAAGCTGCTGGAAATTCACGATATTTACCTCCCTTTACATAATCTGATTCTCTGATGGTATGAACTATTATTGATAACAGGAAATACTAAAAAATTTGGCTTTATGACTTTAGGGAATATACAAATTGAGAAAGAGAGGTATTAAGAAGGTTGAGACAGGCGGCCGGACCTCAGTTTCTGACTGAAACCCGGCCTGGTAGAGAAGCTATTTCGCCGGGGATGATAGTTTATGCATTCTGGCCATATCTGCTTTCCACTCTTCATAACTTGCTTCAAGGATCCAAAGACAGGTCGCACCTTTGTCTGTTGTCAGTAGCGCCATACGTGTTTGTTGATAAAAATCTTCAATAGCGGCCGTCGGACGCTCAGCCGGAATGCTGCAGATAATGTCTGTACCTGCCATATGGGGCCACGTTCTGCCGTCAATAATGCGTAACATCTCCAGCACGGCCGGGGTATTCTTCGCCAGAGCGGAAGCCAGAGCATCTTCCAGCCGGAGTGCCTGCTGAACATCAGCTGTCGCTGCCAACTGCGGTACCCTGGCAAGCCAGCCCTGCTCTCCTGATGCAATGCCTTTTATTGGATCTTCACGGTCGGGTGTGTTTGCTCCCGCCCAGACCAGGCAGGGAAGAAGGCTAATCAGTATCAGATTTTTCATCGGACCACCTCCAGCGTCCCGCCTTCCCGCAGCACACGTCGCCGGGTCGCAGATGACATAATGATGCAGCCTTGTGAGGCGAAACCCGCTGGCTTATTCACCCTTTCACCATGAATGCGAAACGCCGAACGGCCAAAAGACTCTCCGGATGTCTGCTCCAGAATAATGGTCAGGGGTCCTTTGGATGTCGAGTGCCCTGCAATTCTGTACGTTCCCTGTGGGAGGGGTCCCATTCCTCTGACGTGCTGGCGATCGGGATTATTTTTATTAGTCAGATTTCCTGAGTAGCCAGCCTCAATAAACTCACTGTTATGGTATAAGCGACCCGTGCTTTGCTCATATCTCCATGTCATCGTTATATTCCTTTATGCGGTTACTCGTTCATTCCAGCTGTCCGAGTGGATGATATTTCCATCTACATATCGCCAGGTTATTTTTTCGTAAATCAGCTCTACTGCTTCCAGATGATTCCGCGCCTCACCATAACGGGATTTAACGTCATATATTAACGGCCCCACACAGATAACGGTTACGCCTTCCATCAGGGTACTGAAATATTCAACTTCCTGCCCTGCGTCATTAATCCGGTAAAATCGTATTTCTGCTGAGCGAAGCTTTTGAGCAGAGGTCACAGCCCTGTAAAGCCAGGGACTGGACTTATCGATATCTTTATCAAAGCTGTAAGAAGAGTGTTCGCGGACAGCCGTTGTTTTACCCGTCACGTTGTCTGTTGAGAGCATGATGCCGTGATTCAGGCCGAGGACTTCAATTGCGCCTTCACGACCTGCCACATTAACGGATCCAGCAATCATGTTGTTACCGTCATCTTTGAGCCAGAGATAAGCTGGAATAGCCATAGTTTTAAACTCCCTTTAAAAAACAAAGCCAGCATCCAATCTGCTGACAACCCCGCTACATTCATAGCCTGACTAAACTATACCTCGGCAAACATCAGATCAATTTTCATACAGCAGCAAAAAGATCTGATTAACACTTTATTGTTCCAGATATAAAAAACCTGAAATAATCCGGTATCACAGATATAAAAACGAACCCGAAAGCTAATCAGAATAGTTTGACCATCGCGCAGCCATTCTTTATGCCAACCGGGCCTGCCCCCGCACCAAAATATTCAAATTGTGATGAAACTGTTAACCGTAATATTTTTGGCCTCATCCAACGAGAAGTTCGGACAAGAAAATAAAGAAAGAAATCACAGGCGGGGGTTTGTGAAAGGCATCCGTAGCGCTGAGGAACAACCGGAGGCCAGGATGAGCCGACAGGACGTCGGCGAAAGGACGGTTCGCGCCAGGGATGGCGCGTCCGGACGGTCCGTCGGCCGCAGGGCGTGACGAAGGCACCCCGCAAAGCGGGGCGCGCAGGCTGCCGGACGCCGGGATTGTTAAGGGGCGGGCGTCCGCCCCTTGACGCGTCCGCCTGCACCGGCACCCTGAAACTCCCCCTCGCCTGGCGGGCGTAACCTGCTCAATGTCAGCCCGCTGCAAGGCGAAAGCAACCTGAAACTGCCCACCGCCTGGCAGGCGTAACCTGCTCAGTGTGAACGCGCTGCAAAGCTTAGCCTCAGCCCGCTGCAAGCACCCTTTACCCCACTAACATCAACTCCCGCTCCTCATTAAGCGGCTTATTCAGCAGCGACAGCAGGATATTTTTCACGGCCTGTGCAGAAGGCGATAGCGGCAGACGGGCTGAGATGTTTAGCGACAGCGGCAGACTCAGTGACGGGCTGTTGATGCGGGACATCCAGGCATCGGTTGAACCCACCAGCGCACGGGCGGCCGATTCAGGTAATACGGTGACACCCATGCCGCTGGAAATGGCTGCGGTCAGGGTTGAAATCGATTCGATCTCACCAATGATGCGCGCACTCAGGCGACGCAGTGAAAATGCCTCATCAACCCGTTTGCGCACTGCGCTGTAGTCGCGTGGTAAAAACAGGCTCATCTGCGCTACATCGGCCAGATCGACGCTGGCGCCAGGGTAGTCAGTGGCGCCGACCAGGAAGAGATCTTCTTTCATCAGCGGCATGCTGTTGATGCCGGCAGTCGGTGCACGATCGTAAAGCACCGCCATATCCAGCTGACCGTTCATCACTTTCTCATTCAGCACGCTGCCGCTGTTTTCGTGCAGGTAGACCAGTACTTCAGGAAACTGATCGCGAACCGTTTGCAGCAGCGGCATGGTCAGCGAGGAGGCTGCTGTGCCGGGTGCCAGACCAATTGATACCTGGCCGCTCAGCACCTGACCGGCATTAATGACCGCCGTCTGGGCCTGCTCGCACTGGCGCAGAATAGTACGCGCATGACCATAGAGAATCTTTCCGGCTTCCGTTGGCGTGACGCCGCGCTTGGTGCGGATCAGGAGTTGCTGATCCAGCTCATTCTCCAGCGTTGCCACCTGCTGACTGAGTGCAGGCTGCGCGATGTGCAGCACTTCCGCTGCCTGCGTCAGACTGCCGATATCGACGATTTTCACAAAGTACTTCAGTCGTCTTAAATTCATCTTGCCTCCGTCACTTACCCTGAATAGCGAAAGGTGTCTGGCCCATCGCTCTGATGACAGAGATTTTGCAAGATGCAGGCCAGGTTTAAATCCTGCGCCTCGCCCGTCAGCCAGATTTTTCCTAACGGCCCGGAAAATAAGCGTTTCTGATTACCTCTTAAGGGTTAATAAGGATCAGGAATGCGTAATAGCAATAGAGGACACGAGCGGGCGCACTGTGGCAGTGCAGATGCTGCGAGTCAGACGTGCAGAAAAGTGATGACGGGCTGTACAGTTTTAGTGCAGTGGAAACGTATTGCACCGGATGAAGGCTTGCCGGGCTTACAGGAAAGCATTAACCAACTGACTGAGAATGTAACCGCTATCAGCGGGATTTCTTATCGCTGACGCTTCCTGAAGACAAAAAAGCAACCGTTGCCCTCTCCCGTTGCGGAAGAAGGCAACGCCTGCTGATTAACGTTTTTTACGGTTACGATGCATGTCGATAGAGACCGCAGCGACGATGATCACCCCTTTGATGATGTCCTGAATATAGGCATCGACACCCACGAAGGTGAATCCGCTTTTAATCAGGCCAAGGATAACGGCACCGATTAATGTGCCGGTGATACGGCCGACACCGCCCATCAGGCTGCTGCCGCCGATAACGGCTGCGGCAATCGCATCCAGCTCGTAGGACATCCCCATGCTCGACTGGCCGCTGCTGACGCGCGCCGCCAGTACCACACCCGCCAGACCAGAGAGCGCGCCGGCAATGGTGTAGACGATGATCAGATACTTATTAACGTTAATACCGGAGACTTTCGCCGAGGTCATGTTGCCGCCGATAGCGTAAACATATTTACCGTAGCGGGTATGTTTCAGGGCGATGTGGAACAGCAGTGCCACCACCAGGAAAATCACGACCGGCATGGCACCCTGACCGATTGAGGTAAAGCCATCGGAAAGGAAGCTGATCGGATTGCCCTGAGTGTAATACTGCGCCAGACCGCGTGCCGACACCATCATGCCCAGCGTGGCAATGAAGGGCGGAATGCCGGTGCGGGTAATCAGTACACCATTGACCGCACCCGCCAGCAGACCAACACCGATACCGGCCGCGATAGGGATCACCGCAGGCATATTAACCAGCGACGGATACATCGGCGACAGGCTGTCAGAGGTCTGCGCCAGACTGGCGGCGACCACCGCCGCCAGGGCGATGACGGAACCGGACGAGAGATCGATACCGGTGGTGATAATGACCTGGGTCACGCCAACGGCGATAATCCCGATAATCGCCACCTGCAGGACAATCAGGATCAGACGGTTGGTGTTGAGCAGGAAAGACTGGTCACGCACGTACCAGCCAAACATTTCAAAAATCAACGCAATCCCTACCATCACCACAAAAATGCCGGTATCTTTTGGCAGTTTATGGCGCAGGCTGGCAAAAAAAGAGGGTTGCTGCGGGGCTGCCGGGGTAGCAGTAGCTTTCATATTGCTCATAGTGGTCTCGCGCCTCACTCGGATGCCAACGACAGAATGGTTTCCTGATCGGCTTCTTCTTTATCGAGGATGCCGGTTATACGCCCGCCGTGCATCACCATCACCCGGTCGCTCATGCCAAGGATTTCCGGCAGTTCAGAGGAGACCATGATAATAGCCACGCCACGGTTGGCGAGTTCGCTGATTAAGCGGTAAATCTCCGCTTTAGCACCGACGTCTATACCGCGCGTCGGTTCGTCCAGAATCAGAATCTTCGGTTGTGCCAGCAGCCAGCGGGCAATCAGAACCTTCTGCTGATTACCGCCGCTGAGGTTATTGATGATCTGATCCATGGTCGGCGTTTTGATATTGAGCCGACGGATTTGCTCCATGCAGTCCTGCGCCATCTTCACATGACTGACAAAACCGCTTTTGCCGCTGTACTCCGGCATGTTGACGATGCTCATGTTCTCCATCACCGACAGCACCAGAAACAGGCCGGACTTTTTACGGTCCTCGGTCAGGAACGCCATGCCCTTTTCAATCGCGGTTGAGGGTGAGTCGATCGTCACCGGTACGCCATCAATCAGGATCTCACCGCTGTCGAAACTCTCCATGCCGAACAGGCTCTCCATCACCTCGCTGCGACCGGCCCCCACCAGCCCGGCAACACCGAGGATTTCACCCCGGCGCACGCTGAAACTGACGTCGGTGAAACGATCTTTGCAGGTGAGATTGCGAACCGTCAGCACCTCTTCCCCGATGGCACTGTTGAATTTCGGGAACAGCTGCGTCAGCTCGCGTCCTACCATCTGCGTGATCAGCGACTGACGGGTATATTTCGCCGTCTGATCGCTGGCGATCCAGCTGCCGTCGCGGAAGATACTGACTTCATCGGTGATGTTAAAAATCTCATCCATCTTGTGACTGATGTAGATGATGGCTTTGCCCTGCTCCCGCAGATCGCGAATGATGGTAAACAGATGCGCGACTTCGGTTTCCGTCAGCGCGGAGGTCGGCTCATCCATGATGACGATGTCTGAATCCCAGGAGACCGCTTTGGCAATCTCGACCATCTGCTGCGACGCAATGCTCAGCTCGCCCACCATCCGATCGGCTTTCAGGCGGATATTCAGGCGGTTGAGCAGTTCCTGCGTCTTCAGATTAAGCCGGGCGTGGTCGACAAAGCCAAACTTCATCGGTTCACGGCCGAGCCAGATATTCTCGGCGACGGTCATGTAAGGCACCAGATTGAGTTCCTGGTGAATCATTGAAATGCCGGAACGCAACGCGTCCATGGTGTCCTGAAACTGCACCGGCTCCCCTTTAATTTTGATGGTGCCCTTATCGGGACGATACATCCCGATAAGGCACTTCATTAAAG
>Ga0268256_1000416_pt1 | contig 38477 bp, 33 predicted proteins | sample AgamicAtAmrz_FD_200247 | JGI IMG/M metagenome (GOLD analysis project Ga0268256, IMG submission 200247) | Agave microbial communities from Guanajuato, Mexico - At.Am.rz (v2) (version 3) | ecosystem: Host-associated > Plants > Roots > Rhizosphere | place: Guanajato, Mexico | collected 2012-06-07 | reverse complement strand
GTTGCCCGATGCCCGGTCAGTAGTACCAGTACGTCTGCTGCCAGACGCCGTAGTACGGATAGCCCGAGTACCAGTAGCCGTAATAGGTGTCACGCCATTGCGTGCGCCATTTCCAGTCTTCTTCGTCCTCTTTCTTCGCCTTGCGCGCGAGATCGAGCAGCTTTTTCGATTCCTTGTCGCCGCGAGCGGCCGCGATCGACAGCCACTTCTCCGCTTCGCGCGCATCCGAGCCCATTTCCTCGAGGCCGAACAGGTAGAAACTGCCGAGCGCCTTCTGCGCGTTCAGGTCGCCGCGCTCGGCCGCTTCGCGCATCCACTTGAGCGCCTGGTAGCTGTCCTGGCGCACGCCGTCGCCGCGGAAATAGCGCAGGCCGAGGTCGTAGGCGGCCTTCGGCTGGGTTTTAGCGGTTTGCTTGAGCGCGGCGATGCGCGGATCGTCCCGGTCTTCCGCATCCTCCCTTTTTTGATAGGAGACCTGATCTTTAGGGCGATCGGAACACCCTGTGTCGTCGCAGATCCGTACCGTGCTGGCGGTGACCGACGGGTCTTGCGCGCACGCGGCCAACAGCAACAGCAGCCCCGGTGCGAGTAAACGGCGATACATGGGTATTTTCCTCACGTTTCATTGGCGCCGTATTGCTTCGCGCACTCGCCCGCGAGCATGCCCCCGGCTGATGCGAGGCGCTGCGCGGCGAAGATCGTCCGCGGGCCCGCATGCCAAGGCTCTCTCAGGTTCTCTTGTCGGCTTGAAACATTGTGCGGTGTCTGCTGCCGCAGACGACGGAAAATGGGGACCCTAGCCACCGTTCCGTCTCTTCAATCCACGCAATATCGATCATTGCTCATTGAGTTCAAATGATACATATCGGTCTATCTAATAGTCAAGGTGACCTGAGAACGGTTCGCCGGGCGCGGTTTACCGACGCGGAAGTACCATCAAACAGGCCCGGGAGGTCAATCTCAACGAGTCGCCTGATGCTAGAATAATCGGTCTATGCTGCTGAAATATCGAGGAGGAAGCCGTTCGTGCGAGCCAACAAACGCCAGCTGGTGGTAGACAAAGCGACCGAACTGTTCTCGAGGCACGGATTCCACCCGGTGGGCGTGGACTGGATCATCGACGATTCCGGTGTCGCCCGAATGACGCTGTACCGGCATTTTGCGAGCAAGGACGAGCTCATCCGCGAAGTGCTGGTCCAGCGCTACGATCTGATCGTCGGCAGCATCGACGCGCAGTTGCAGCACGTCGTCGATCCGGTCGAGCGCGTCAAGACCATCTTCGACTGGTATGAAGCATGGTTCCGCACACCGGAATTTGCCGGCTGCCTGTTCGAACGTGCGCTGGCCGAATTCGGCACCGCTTACGCGCCGATCTCGGATGTCGCGATCCGCTATCGCCGCAAAATGGTCGAATGGATCGCAGAACTGATCGAAGCCCTCGTGCCGCCCGAAACCGCGAACCGGCTGGCGACCGTCTTCATGATGCTGCTGGACGGCGCCACGGTCGACGCGCGGGCGTTCAACGATTCCGCGGCTGCCGCGCGCGCGTGGCAGGCCGCGCATGCCCTTCTCGAACAGGCGATGCACGCGACGGTCTCACCCGCCGACGGTGCGGCCAACCCGACGTAACGCACGCCGCGCGCCGTCGTATTGCAGGCAAACCGAGGCCGAAGGGCGCCGGGAGGACGACATGCAGGGGCGGATGCGCTTGATCGGTTTCGTGCTAGGTGCGGCAATCGCATGTGCCGGCTGCAAGTCGGTGAATGTCAGCCGATATGAAATCCAGCACCGCGACCGAAACGGCCTCACGATCGTTGCGTACACCACGGAAGACCTCGCGTCGCTCGACAAGACGCCGTGGGCCGACCACGTCTACCTCCACTACGCGGTCACGCCGGTCACCATCCTCGAGCGATTCGATGTGGGCACAACCGATCTCGACGACTATCCGTTCTCTGCCCGCCGGCTCGACATCCACGCCCGCTGCCCGGTCCCCACGTCGGACTTCTGCTCCTCCTGGTTCATTCCGTTCCATGATCGCGTGGGGCTGCATGGCCTCGACTATGTGTCGGGACTCGATGCCAGCGAACCGGCGCGCCTGAAGTTGCGCATCGGCGGCGCAAGCATGGCCGGAACCCGGCTGGTGTCGAAGGAACACGCGATCAACGTCGACGCGGGCGACGTGGCGAAACCGGGCGGGCCGTAATACCCGCGTGACCCCAGGGCGCGCGACACCCGTCGAGCGGGCACGGCGATTGCGCATGCTGCATTCCCGGGAGGCCCGCCATCATGAACGACAACGATTTTCTCCAGCCCGAGCCGGTGGAACCGGCGCCCAACGGGGTCACGTGGGTCCGGCGTCTCGGCCCCGGCCTGATCACCGGCGCCGCCGACGACGATCCTTCCGGCATCGGCACCTACTCGCAGGCGGGCGCCCAATTCGGCTTCGAACTGCTGTGGTCGCTGTTGCTCACGTACCCGCTGATGACGGCCATCCAGCTGGTCAGCGCGCGAATCGGCCGCGTGACGGGCAAGGGTCTCGCGTCCAACATGCGCAAGCACTACCCGCCATGGCTGCTGTACGGGACGGTCGTGCTGCTGATCACGGCCAACGTGATCAACATCGCGGCCGACCTGTCGGCCATGGGCGCGGCCGTCAATTTGTTGCTGCCCGGCCCGCAGCAGCTCTACATCGTGTGCCTCGGCGGCGTGTCGGTCGCGCTGCAGGTTTTCGTCCCGTACGACCGCTATTCGCGATTGCTCAAATGGACGGCGCTGACGCTGCTCGCCTATGTCGCTGTCGCCCTCATCGTGCCGGTCAGCTGGGCCGAGGTCGGTCGCGCGATCGTGCAGCCCCACGCGCAGTTGAGCGCCGCGTATCTGACCACGCTCGTCGCCGTGCTCGGCACGACCATCAGCCCGTATCTGTTTTTCTGGCAGGCGTCCCAGGAAGTCGAAGAGTTGCGCGCCGTGCCGGACGCGCGGCCGCTGCGGCGCATGCCGCGCCAGGCGCCCGCCCAGTTGCGCCGGATCAGCTTCGACACGTGGTTCGGCATGGGCGTCTCGAACGTGATCGCCTTCTTCATCGTGCTGACGGCGGCCGCCACGCTCAACGCGCATCACATCGACGTCAAGACGTCGGCGGATGCCGCGCGGGCGCTCGAGCCGCTTGCCGGTCACTTCGCGTACGTGCTGTTTGCGCTCGGCATCGTCGGCACCGGCCTGCTCGCGCTACCGGTGCTCGCAGGGTCGGCGGCCTATGCGGCGGCGGGCACATTCCGCTGGCGCAACAGTCTCGCGCTGCAGTGGGGCGTCGCGCCGGAATTCTATGCGGTGATCGTATTGGCGATCGTCGGCGGGATCGCGTTCACGTTCATGCATTTCGACCCGATCCGCGCGCTTTACTGGAGCGCCGTCATCAACGGCGTGAGCGCCGTTCCGATCATGGTCGTGATGATGCTGATGGCGAGAAGCAGGCGGGTCATGGGCGAGTTTGCCGTCAGAGGCGCGCTTGCATGGGGAGGATGGATCGCGACGCTCGCGATGGCGATCGCCGCGATGGGCGTGTTCGTGCCGGGATAGAAGCGGCGGCGCGGATGCCGCGGCTCGCCGCGCTTACTCGAGTTCGCCCGTGTTCATCGCGGTGCCGACTGCATTGCGCAGCACGTCCGCGAGCCGCTGGTTCTCGTCGATGCGGGCCTGTTCGATCGCGACGTCCTCGGCGTTGCCGGTCCGGCGCGCCCATTCCTGGCGCTCGCGCGCAAAGATCATGCGCTCGTGAACCGCGCGGATCGCCGCCCATATCGCATCCTCGGCCTTCTGGGCTTCCGCGTCGTCGAGAGAAAGCGCGGAAAACGCATGCCCGGTATGGCATCGGTATCGCAACGGACGATCGTCGCGCATGCGCCAGAGCACGCCGTTGCAACTGGGGCACGTGAGTGCGGAACGCGTGCCGATTTCGTCGAGAATCCCGGGATCGACGAGGCCACCCTCGGCAATCCGGCTCTCACGGTCCAGGTCGCGCAAGTCTGCCATCTTTCGCTGCTCCTTCACACGTGCGCCGTAGACCGCTGCATGAATGGCCTGCGGCAGTTCTCCGGCCCTTGCGACCGCATCGGCGCCCGCCGCAGCCAACGCACTACGCGGCATCGACGGCGCCTCGCATTCGTCGGGGTCCTGAACGATACCGTACCCGCCCCGGGCACGAATCGCCGCGAGGCCGGCCGCGCCGTCGTCGAGATCGCCGCTGAGCACCACGCCGATCGCACCGGCCCCATATTCGCGTGCGGCAGACCGGAACAGCGGATCGGCGGCCGGCCGGGTGAAGTTCTCGGCGGCCGTATCGAGCAGCCAGAGATCGCCGCCGCGCACGATCATGTGCCGGTCGGACGGGGCCACGTAAATTCGGCCGGCCTGCGGCGGTTCTCCGTGTAGCGCCTCGCTTGCATCCAGCCTGCCCCATCGCGACAACAGCTCCGGCAGAATCGTCCGATGTCGACCAATGTGCTGCACGATGCAAATCGGCACCGGAAAATCCGCGGCGATACCTGCCACCAGCGTCCGGAGGACCGGGAGACCGCCTCGGGACGACGCAATTACCACGATATCTCGACGATCCATAGACCCCCCTTTGCGGATAGAGCCGCAAATCGGGTTCCCGAACCGGAATTCCGTCACGCGCGGTGACAGATGAGGCAATGCGGGTCGGATGGCGGTTGATGCAACCCGCCGACGGAAGGCGCGGCGCGAACGACCCGCGACGCACGCGCGGGTCGTCACCGGTCGGCTAATGTGCGTCGCCGAGCGCCGCGAGCAACATCCCGAAATCCAGCGGCTTGGACAGATGGGTGTCGAAACCGGCCTCCGCCGCGGCCCGGACATCGTCCTGGCGATTACGGCCCGTCAGCGCAACGGTCCGCAGCGTGGCCCAGCGGGGCTCGGCCTTGATGTGGCGAATCAACTCGTAGCCATCCATGTCGGGCAGCCCGATGTCGGACACGACGGCGTCGACTGGCGTCTGCGGCAGCCGCTCCAGCGCCTCGGCCCCGCTCTTCGCGGTGGTGACCATTGCCCCCGCCAGTTCCAGCAGCGTCGTGAGCGACAGCGCCGTCTCCTGGTCGTCCTCGACCAGCAGCACGCGAAGGCCGGCGATACTCCCCTCCGCCGCGCCGTTGCCGGAAGACACGGCACGCTCGTCCGATGCGGCCGGCAACCATACCGTCATCGTGGTGCCGGCTCCCGGTCCATCGGACGCAGCGGCGATCCGGCCGCCATGCATTTCGACGAGCTGCCGAACCAGCGCCAGCCCGATGCCCAGACCGCCGCGGGTCCTGTCGCGCGGCGCTTGCCGGAACATGTCGAAGACATGCGGGAGCGTATCGCCGTCGATCCCCTGCCCGTCGTCGACGACGTCGACCCGCAACATCCGCCCTTCATGCCCGAGACGCACGACGATCTCGCCATGCGATTGCGTGTACTTGAGCGCGTTGGACATCAGGTTCCAGAAGATCTGCTCGCATCGCACCGGATCGGCGAGCGCGATGGCCGGCTCCGTCGGCAGCTCCGTTTTGAGGACCAGCCCGCGCGCGTGGACGTCACGCTCGCAGGTATCCGCGATGCTGCGCAACATCGCCGTCAGATCGACCCGGTTCAGTTCGAGCGCCAGCTTGCCGGTCTGGATGCGCGACAGATCGAGCAGGTCGTCGATGATCTGCGCCTGCGCACGCACGGCCTGCCGAATCGAATCCGCGGCTTCGCGCACGGCGGGAATGTCGCGCGTTTCCGGCAGGCGCGGCAGCATTTCCGACTTGACGCCGATCAGGTTGAGCGGATGCCTCAGCTCGTGCGACAGCACGGCGATGAACTCGTCCTTCAGCTGGTTCGAACTGAGCGCCTGCTCGCGTGCCGCCTGCTCCCGCGCGAGCGCTTCGCGGTTCGCGTCGTCGCTCTGCTTGCGCAGCGTCATGTCGCGCACGATCTTCGCGAATCCGTTGAACGACGTATCGGAAATCGGCGTGACGACGCCGCTACAGAAAATCCGCCGCCCGTCCTTGGTCCGGTGCCAGCGTTCGTCGTCCGCGCGCCCTTCCCGGGTCGCGACTTCGCGCTCGCGCATCGGCACGAGCGCCTGTCGATCGTTGGGTTCGTAGATCAGCTCCACGTCCTGGCCGATCATCTCTTCTTCCGTATAGCCGAAGATGCGCTCCGCACCGGCGTTCCAGCTCACGATCGCGCCGTGACCGTCCTGGATGATGATCGCGTAGTCCTTGGTGGACTGCGCGACCAGACGCAGGCGCTGCTCGCCCACCCGCGCCGCCTCTTCCGCGTGATGCCGGTCGGTGATGTCGATCAGCGTGATCACCGCGCCGTCGATGTGGTCGTCCGCGGTGCGATAGGGCAGCAACCGCATCAGATACCACCGGCCGGCCTCGCTCTCGATCTCGCGCTCGATCAGCCGCAGCGACTGAAACGACTGCCGGACATCGTCGGCCAGCGTCGGATACCGCAGCGCGTGGGTGATATGAAACAGCGACCGACCCAGGTCCGTATCGATCAGATTGAAAATCGCCGTGGCGTTGGGCGTAAACCGCTTGACCCGGATTTCCTTGTCGACGAACACGGTCGCGATCTCGCTCGACGCGATGATGTTGTGGAGGTCATCGTTCGCCTTTGCGGTGTCTTCGATCCTCGCCTGCATTTCGGCGTTGGCCGTGGTCAATTCCTCGTTGACCGATTGCAGTTCCTCCTTGCTGCTTTCCAGTTCCTCGCTCGTGGAACGCAGCTCTTCGTTGATCGCCTGCAGCTCCTCGTTCGACGCCTTCAATTCCTCGACGGACGTTTCGTACTGCTCGATGATCGTCGCGAGCTGCTCGCGACTGTGCTGCAGTTCCTGTTCGAGCTGCGCCAGAACCGGGTCCTGCCCGCTCGTCTCGGCCTGATCCTCCTCGGTCATCCGGCCGGCCACCTCGTCGAACACGATGAGCAGGAATTCCGCGTTCGCGACCTTGTCGTGAAACGGCCTGACGGTCATGTTGATCCACGACACGCGGGTGTCGTGTGCCCACTTGACCCGGCGCGCCTCCACGCTCGTGCCCGTTTGCAGCGCACGGAAGATCGCGGTGCGCAGATCGAGGCGCAGATCCGGCAGCACCAGCGTCATGATGTTGCTGGACAGTTCGCCGCCGACATGCCTGAGGAACCGGCCGGCGTTGTCCGACAGATGCACGACGTTCGATTCCTTGTCGATGATGACGCTCGGCGGCGAATACGTTTCGAGCGCGCGCTGATGGAGTTCCGAATAGGAGAAATTGCGTTGTGCCGGGCTGGCCGGCACGCGCAGGGGGGGCTGCGGTATAGCACGCTCGTCGGATGCGCCGGCTTCGATCTGGAACAGCGGCGGAAAACCCGTGACCGGCTTCGCGCGATGCGTGACGACACGGGCGCGGTAGATCCGGCGCTTCTTGTCCACGACGGAAAACAGGTCGTCCGCCGCGTCGGCCGATTCCGCGGTGCCGAGAAACAGGTAGCCGTTCGGGCGCAACGCGAAATGGAACAGCTCCAGGATTTGCCGCTGCACCGCCCGCTCGAGATAGATCAGCACGTTGCGGCACGAGATCAGGTCGAGATGCGAGAACGGCGGATCGCGCAGCAGGCTGTGCGCGGCGAACAGGATGCGCTCGCGCACCGCCTTCGCGATCACGTAGTGCGCGCCTTCCCGCGTGAAATATCGCTGCAGCAGCCCGGCGGGCACGTCGCTCGCGATCGACAGCGGATAGGAGCCCGTTCGCGCGCGGACGATCGCCGCTTCATCGATATCGGTCGCGAATACCTGGATGGCCTGGCTCGACATCGCGGCCTCGCGCGCCCGCGCCAGCAACAGCGAGATCGAGTACGCCTCTTCGCCGGTCGCACATCCGGCCACCCACACACGGACCTGCTCCTCGCCGGATTCCGCCGCGAACAACGAACCGATCACTTCCCGTTCGAGGAAATCGAAGGCCTCGCGATCGCGGAAGAACTGGGTCACCCCGATCAGCATGTCCGCCAGCAGCGCGTTCGCCTCGTCCGGCGCGGCCCGCAGGAAATCCCGGTACGCGAGGAGATCGCGCTGGCCGTTGACCTGCATGCGCCGCTCGATCCGCCGCAGCACCGTGGCCCGCTTGTACAGCCTGAAATCATGGCCGGTGCGTACCCGCAGGTGCATCAGAATGTCGGAGAGCGCCCGTTCCGGATCGTTGGCCGTCGGGCGATCGACGCTGTGCAGCGATTGCGTGAATTCCAGGCTTTGCTGTTCGATGCGGCGCGCATTCGACCAGAGATCGAGCAGCCGTTGCGGCATGTCGGCCGCCGGCAGCACGATATCGACGCGCGCCATGGCAATCGCGTGCTGCGGCATCTCCGCATGCTCGGCGTCGTCCGGTGTCTGCGCGAGCGTGATGCCGCCCGCCTCCTTGATGCGGCTCAAGCCTGCCGCGCCGTCGGAGCCGGTGCCGGACATCACGATGCCGATCGCGCGCCAGTCGTGCGCATCCGCCAGCGTGCGGAAGAAGTGGTCGATCGTGAACGGAGCGTCGTCGGACTGCTCCCGACTGCGGCAGCGAAGGCAACCGTCCGACATCTCGAGCTGCATGCCCGGTGCGATCACGTAGATGTGGTTTTTTTCGATCGGGACCGTGGACGTCACCTGATGCACCGGCATGCCCGTCGTGCGCTGCAGGACGGCGTCCATATGACTGACCTGCTCCGGCGCGAGATGGACGACGACGACGAACGCCATGTCCATGTTCGTCGGTGCGCTCTCGAAAAAGGTCTGCAACGCCGTCGTACCGCCCGCCGACGCACCAATGCCCACTACCGGAAACGACAGATCGCTCTTCAACGTCGCGGGCGATGCAGGCCGCTCCTTGTGCGTAGGCGCTTGCCGTGCCATTGACTTCTCCTGATGGTGTTGTGGGATCTCGTGTACCGGACGCCGAGCGATACCGGGTCGTATCGCCCTCGTCCGGTCGTCCCACGATCCCGCTCGTGATACTTCCCCCTGTGCTTCCGTGCGCATTGTACGGCACCGGCAAACGCGCGACTGCCCCTGACTGCAGGCTTGCAATCCTCGTGCGGTGAAGGGCCCGGGGCATGTGCGCGCGGGGGCGTCGAGAGGCCGCGCAAAGACCACCGCGGCCGCACGCCGGGGTGTCACCGGAACGTCATTCGTGCCGACATACCATCCACATCGGCTCGCGAAACGCGACGGGTTTCCTCGACTGCCAGCGGGAACGAATCGTGCTCCCGCTTCGGGCCGTCGAAACCAATTTATTTTCTTTGACGAATACCGTATTACCAGCGAATATTCGCGTCGATCAAGCGATTAGTACCGCTCAAAAACAAAACGAAACGATGCTCGCTCATGCAATCGGGGACGTTACGCTGCTTCGCCAACAGATACCGAATCGAAGGGGAAGAAATGACGCCGTTTTCCCAGGATGTGAGCATCAAGCAAACCGCTGCCGTCTCCAAGGCAGCCACGCCGTCGCCCGTTTTCTGGAAAGCGGGGCCGCTCGTCGAAACCGCTCCGCCCGAGCCGAAATCCACGACGCCGGACCTGCGCGATTTCTTCGCCGCCGCCGCGTTGCAAGGGTTGCTGTCGCGCGACGCCGGACGCAACGTGTCGACGATCGCCGACTACGAATCGAAGCGCGCGGTCAGCGCCTATCGGCTCGCCGACGAAATGCTGAAAGCGCGATGAACCGGCACGCCGGCCGGCGCCGGTCGGGCCGCGCCGGCAACATGACCTTCATGCCGACGACGGCGGCAGTCGCGCCGAACGCTCCCGGCGCGCCATGCGTGCGCTCGTGAAGGCGCCCATGACGTCACGCCGGCCACAGCATCAAGCCAGCGCCAGCATCGATACCGGCAACACGACGGACAGCACGACCTGGTCGATCACGCGCGCCCGTATCGAATCGCCGCCCATCCCGACGGCGACGAACGCAGGCGTCGTCGTGACGAGCCCGTGCGCCCAGGCCAGAATCCGGTACCCCATGAAGCCCCGCCTGATCATCTGCCCGGCCATCGTGCCGACAAATGCAACCGCTTGAAAATCCGGCAGCGAGGGTTGCAGGTCACGCGATGCACGCTCGTACTGCAGCCGACGCCGCCCCTCCCGTGTGCCGCGTCCTTGCATCGGCGGCAGTCCGCTCCGTACGCGAGAAGCGCCTCGTTACGAACCGGTCGCGCCTTCGTCATCCGCACGGGATCGATTCGTGCTGTTTCGACACGGCGAATGTCGCGCAACCCTTTCCACGGAGATGCCATGTTCATCCACAACACACGGCTTCAGTACACGGTGCGCGTGGGCGCGCCGAATCCCGGCCTCGCCAACCTGCTGCTCGAGCAGTTCGGCGGCCCGCAGGGCGAACTCGCCGCCGCGATGCGCTATTTCACGCAGGCGATCACCGAGGAAGACCCCGGCCGCAAGGACATGCTGCTCGACATCGCGACCGAGGAACTCAGCCACCTGGAGGTGATCGGCTCGATGGCCGCGATGCTCAACCGCGGCGCCAAGGGCGAACTCGCCGAAGCGGTCGACGAACAGGCCGAGCTGTACCGCAAGCTGCACGGTGCGGGTAACGACAGCCACGTGACACAGGTGTTGTACGGCGCGGGCGCGCCGCTGACCAATTCGGGCGGCGTGCCGTGGTCGGCCGCGTACATCGACACGATCGGCGAACCGACCGCCGACCTGCGCTCGAACATCGCGGCCGAAGCGCGCGCGAAGATCATCTACGAGCGGCTCATCAACGTGTCCGACGATCCGGATATCCGCGACGCGCTCGGCTTCCTGATGACGCGCGAGGTGTCGCACCAGATGTCGTTCGAGAAAGCGCTGTATGCGATCACCGCGAACTTCCCGCCCGGCAAGCTGCCGCCGAAGACGCCGTACGATCACGTGTACTTCCGGATGCAGCCGGACGCGGCGCCGCTGGTCGGCCCGTGGAACCACGGCGGCGAACTCGAAATCCACCCCGCCGAACCGGCGGTCGATGGCGGCACCGGGATTCCGGAAGGCATGCTCGACGCGCAGCAAGCGGATGCCATCGAAGCGATGGCGCAGCGACTCGCATCCGATCCGAACAGCGACCCGGTGACGGGCGCCGAACTCGGCGCGGGCCCGCCGGCCCCGCAGGGGCGCAAGCCAGGCAAGCCGGACAAGCCAGACGGCGCCTGAACGAAAGCTCGATGACGGGCGCCCGAGCGTGATCGCGGGCGTCTCTTAGATTTGATAGGGATAACGAAATGGAAACAAGTGCCGTTGGGTGGAAAGGTTCTCGTCTATCGGCATGCGACCGGGATACTGACGCACCGTCCAAGCGGCAGGAGCCGCATGCCTGATGCATCGCCGACCGTGCGCGCGCGTTCGCCGCGCATCAGGCGCCCGCTTCGCCCGGCCCAGCCTGGTCGGCCTGGTCGGCCATCAGGTACTGAATGACCAGCGTCGGATCGGCGATGTCGAGAATCAGGCGGCGCATCACACGCTTGCGCATATGGTCGTCATCCAGCGTCCACGGCCCCGCCGCGTCACCGAGGTAGCGGCCGATCGCGCCGCGATGGTCGCCGTCGGGCGGCAGGCCGAGCCGCGCCGCGAGCAGGCCCGCGATGACGTCGTCGAGTTCGACGTGCAGCGGCCTGGAATCGATCGAAAGTTCGAGCTTCATGGTCGGTCTCGCAAACATGAAAAAGCGGCGCGGCGCGTCCCCACTGTCGCGCGCGCCGACCAAAGCCGCTCCGGCCAGCGGCTGTGCGACGATCGCAGGCAGGCCTGCGACGCCGGTCAGTAGCCGAGTTCGGGCGCGGGCGCCGACTCGGCGCTCTCCTCTTTCGGCGCCTGGGCGACGGTCGCATCGGTCGTCAACACCAGGCTCGCGATCGACGCGGCGTTCTGCAGCGCGGTACGCGTGACCTTGGTCGGGTCGACCACGCCTGCGTCCACCAGATCGCCGTACTCGCCGGTCGCCGCGTTGTAGCCGAAGTTCCCTTTGCCTTCGAGCACCTTCGAGATCACGACCGACGGTTCGTCGCCGGCGTTGGCCGCGATGACGCGCAGCGGCGCTTCCAGCGCACGCAGCACGATCCGGATGCCGGCATCCTGGTCCGCATTCGCGCCCCGGATGTCGGACAGCGCCGCGCGCGCACGCAGCAGCGCGACGCCGCCGCCCGGCACGATGCCCTCCTCGACCGCCGCACGCGTCGCATGCAGCGCATCGTCGACGCGGTCCTTCTTCTCCTTCATTTCGACCTCGGTGACCGCGCCGACCTTGATCACCGCCACGCCGCCCGCGAGCTTCGCGACACGCTCCTGCAGCTTCTCGCGATCGTAGTCGCTCGTCGCTTCGTCGATCTGCACGCGAATCGACTTCACGCGCGCCTCGATGCGTGCCGCATCGCCCGCGCCGTCGATAATGATCGTGTCGTCCTTGCGCACCTCGACACGCTTCGCACTGCCAAGATCCTCCAGTGTGGCCTTGTCGAGCTGCTTGCCGGTTTCCTCCGAGATGACGGTCGCGCCGGTCAGGATCGCGAGATCCTCCAGCATGGCCTTGCGCCGGTCGCCGAAACCCGGCGCCTTGACGGCGGCGACCTTCAGGATGCCGCGCATCGAATTCACGACGAGCGTCGCGAGCGCTTCGGCCTCGACGTCCTCGGCGACGATCAGCAGCGGCTTGCCGGCCTTGGACGCCGCTTCGAGAATCGGCAGCAGGTCGCGAACACTGGAAATCTTCTTGTCGTGCAGCAGAATCAGCGCGTCGTCGAGATAGGCCGCCTGCTTCGCCGGATCGTTGATGAAATACGGGCTCACGTAACCGCGATCGAACTGCATGCCTTCGACCACGTCGAGTTCGTTCTCGAGCGACTTGCCGTCCTCGACGGTGATCACGCCGTCCTTGCCGACCTTCTCCATCGCGTCGGCGATGATCTTGCCGATCGCCTCGTCCGAGTTCGCGGAAATCGCGCCGACCTGCGCGATTTCCTTGTGGGTCGAAATCGGCCGGGACAGCTTGCGCAGCTCGTCGAGCACCGCGCCGACGGCCTTGTCGATACCGCGCTTCAGATCCATCGGGTTCATGCCGGCCGCGACGTGCTTCATGCCTTCCTGCACGATCGCCTGTGCGAGCACGGTGGCGGTGGTGGTCCCGTCGCCGGCCACGTCGGCCGTCTTCGACGCGACCTGCTTGACGATCTGCGCGCCCATGTTCTCGAAGCGGTCCTTCAGCTCGATTTCCTTCGCGACCGACACGCCGTCCTTCGTGATCACCGGCGCGCCAAAGCCGCGCTCGATCACGACGTTGCGGCCTTTCGGGCCGAGCGTCACCTTCACCGCGTCGGCCAGCACGTTCACGCCCTTGACGATCTGCTGGCGCGCGCCATCGCGGAATTTCACGTCTTTTGCAGTCATTTTCTTGCTCCGGATACAGTCGTTGAACGGGATGCCGCGCGCAGCGGGTACACACCCGTGCGACGCGGTCGAATCGGCATTCAGGCCGCTTTCCTGGCGGCCGGCGATTCGGGTTCGAGCACGCCCATGACGTCCTCTTCGCGCATCACGAGCAGTTCCTCGCCGTTCACCTTCACGGTCTGGCCTGCATATTTGCCGAAGAGGACCTGGTCGCCGACCTGGAGCTGCAGCGGGCGCTGCGAGCCGTCCTGAAGCAGCCGGCCGCTGCCGACTGCAATCACTTCACCCTGCTCGGGCCGTTCGGCGGCCGAATCGGGAATCACGATGCCGGAGGCCGTCGTCCGCTGCTGTTCGATTCGCTTGACGATAACCCGGTCGTAGAGGGGACGAATCTGCATTTTCATCTCCTGAGCGATGAGATCACCTGAAAAAGGGAATCCGTCGGCGCATGCGCGCGCAAGGGCTGCGCTGCGCCGGCGTGCCATCGATTGGCGAAAAGCGAAATAGTGGCGGGTAGACGCGCTTCAAGAGGGTGACGAACGCTCAATATGTAACAAAATGTTTCATCGCGAAACTGGCGTTCGCACGACCGGCGGCTGTGTCGAGAGGCTCTCCGTGACGAGCGGCAACACGGCCTCGACGGTCACTGCTGCGGGCCACGCAAATCGTCATTGAACGGCGCTTGAAATCCGCGCGCCCCATCCTATTTTGGTATCGCTCAAGCAGCCGCGGCTTACGCGCTGCGTGTTTCGATTTGTTTGTCAGCGAGGCCTCTCGCGGATCGACGAACTGGAGCGCGTGGTCCGGTTCGTCCTCCGTGCGAGGTTCAACCGGGAGCGAATCATGAACGATCCTTTCTTTATCTTCGATCGACTGTCGGAGGTCGGCCGCCGACCACGACGCGCCGCCCGCGTCGTCAAGGGTTTGCCGACCGGCCTGCGGAAAGCGCGCAACGGCACGAGTCGCTTCGCGCCAATCGGCGCTCGCGTACGTGCCGAGCGCAAGCCATTCGCGTTGCGCGGCGCGCCCCAACCCGCTGCGATCGGCCGACCGAAGCTGCCGCGCCGTCGAGTCGCCGGGTTTGGACGCATGCTGCACCCTATTTCGTTGTTCCGCGTCACGCCTGCGGGCGGCGGCTCCATGCGCGACGGGAGGCAGCCATGCTGAGCCCGCACGAATTCGCGACGCTGATGCTGGTGTGCCAGGCGCCGGATCAGCTCGACATGAATCGCGCCGAACTCGATGCGTTGCTCGAACGACAACTCGTCATGCTCGAACACGGCGCGCCCGGCCGCCGGCGTGCTCATCTGACGAAGAAGGGTCGATCGATCCTCCACGCACTCGGGGCCGACATCGCTTCCCAACGGCGTCACGGGTCGACGGCGGAGCGCGGCAGTCAATGCGCGGCGCCCGTCGCCCTGTCGGACGAGGCCGGATGACGCGGCGTTCGGGCAGTGGCGCTATTGCGCACGCGTAACGGCGCGGGTCGCCCTCGCTACCCAGCCGTGGATCAATCCCTTCGCTTCGTGGAACCGGATCGACGACACGGCCGCGCCACCGCGTTGCGCGACCTCGCCGGCCAAACATCACGATTCATTTAACTTTCCGTGAGGACTTCGACACCGGCCGCCGCCTACGATGGGCGCATGTTTTCAGGACCTGCTTCCAGGAGCCCATCATGCCCACCCGCAGACATCTGCTGTTCGCCGGCGCCACCGGCCTCGCCGCGCTCGCGGCGCTGTCGTCCGCCGGCCGCCGCGCGCTGGTCGGCCGCGCGTTCGCCGCGCCGCCGGCCGGCTCATCGAAGGCCGCCCCGTTCGAGATCACCCTCAGCGACGCCGAATGGCATCGCCGGCTCACGCCCGCCCAATACACGGTCCTGCGCGAAGCCGGCACCGAACGGCCGTTCACCAGCCCGCTGAACGACGAGCACCGGCACGGCACGTTCGCGTGCGCCGGCTGCGACCTCGCGCTGTTCTCGTCGGCCACCAAATTCGACAGCCATACGGGCTGGCCGAGCTTCTGGAAACCGCTCGATCACGCGGTCGGCACCGATACCGACGCGTCGTTCGGAATGGTCCGCACCGAAGTGCACTGCCGCCGCTGCGGCGGCCATCTCGGCCACGTGTTCGACGACGGTCCGGCGCCGACCGGCCTGCGCTACTGCATGAACGGCCTGGCGCTCGCCTTCCACCCGGCCGCCGCCTGATCCGGCCCCGCTCCCGACCGACTGGAGAACGCATCATGCTGCTCATCGTCCTTGCCTATCTCGGCGGCGTGCTCACGATCCTGAGCCCGTGCATCCTGCCCGTGCTGCCGTTCGTGTTCGCGCGCGCCGACCAGCCGTTCGTGCGCACCGGCCTGCCGCTGCTCGCCGGCATGGCGCTCACGTTCGCCGTCGTCGCGACGCTCGCCGCCGTCGGCGGCGGCTGGGTCGCGCAGGCCAACCAGGCCGGCCGCTGGATCGCGATCGTGCTGCTCGCGGTATTCGGCCTGACGCTGCTGATGCCGCGCTTCGCGGAACACCTGACGCGTCCGCTCGTGGCCGCCGGCAACCGGCTCACCGGGTTCGCGCAACGCGACGGCCGTGCGGCCGGCCCGGCGTCGTCGCTGCTGCTCGGCGTCGCGACGGGCCTGCTGTGGGCGCCGTGCGCGGGCCCGATCCTCGGCCTCGTGCTGACCGGCGCCGCGCTGCGCGGCGCGAGCGTCGGCACGACGCTGCTGCTCGTCGCGTATGCGGCCGGCGCGGCGACCTCGCTCGGCGTCGCGCTCGTGATCGGCGGCAAGGTGTTCGCCGCGATGAAGCGCTCGCTCGGCGCCGGCGAATGGATCCGGCGCGGGATCGGCGCGGCGCTGCTGGCCGGCGTCGGCGCGATCGCGCTCGGCCTCGACACGGGCGCCCTCGCGCAACTGTCGACCGTCACCACGGGCGGGCTGGAGACGACGCTCGTCGACCGGCTCGGCGGGCGCTCGAACGGCGCGCCGGCGGCAACGGCCTCACCCGGTGCCACCGACAACGTGGCGGGCGGCGCGATGATGGCTGCCGCCGCGGATGGCGCGCAGGCCGGCGAAGGTGCGATGGCCGGCAGCGCGATGATGCGTGCGGTCGGCGCGACCCCGTCCGCGCTGCCCGTCGAAGGCACGCTGCCGTCGCTCGACGGCGCGGTGCAGTGGCTGAACTCGCCGCCGCTGACGGCGGCCGGGCTGCGCGGCAAGGTCGTGCTGGTCGATTTCTGGACGTATTCGTGCATCAACTGCCTGCGCACGCTGCCGTACACGACCGCCTGGGCACGCAAGTACGCGCCGTACGGGCTCGTCGTGATCGGCGTGCACGCGCCGGAGTTCGCGTTCGAGCGCGACATCGGCAACGTGAAGAAAGCCGTGCACGATCTCGGCATCGATTACCCGGTCGCGATCGACAACGGCTATTCGATCTGGCGCGCCTTCAACAACGAATACTGGCCCGCGCACTACTTCATCGACGCACAGGGGCGAGTCCGCCATCACCACTTCGGCGAAGGCGAATATGTGCAGTCCGAACGCGCGATCCAGTCGCTGCTCGCCGAAGCCGGTCATCCGGACGCGCTGAACGTGCCGCTCGGGCTCGCCGGCGCCCCCGCGAAGGGGGCGCTCGCGGCGGCCGACAGCGCGGACGTCCGCTCGCCCGAAACCTACGTCGGCTATGCCCGCGCGGAAAGCTTCGCGTCGCCGGGCGGCGTCGTGCGCGATGCGGCGCACCGCTACGACGCGCCGGCCCAACCGGATCTCAACGGCTGGGGCCTCGCCGGCACGTGGAGCGTCGGCGCCGAACGCGCGGCACTCGCCGCGCCGGATGGCCGGATCGTCTACCGCTTCCATGCACGCGATCTGCATCTCGTGCTCGGCCCGGGCGCAAACGGCCGGCCCGTGCGCTTTCGCGTGACGCTCGACGGCACGGCGCCCGGCGCCGCGCATGGCGCCGACGTCGACGCGCAAGGCTACGGCACCGTCACCGGCCAGCGCCTGTACCAGCTCGTCCGCCAACCCGGTGCGATCGCCGATCGCACGTTCGCGATCGAGTTCCTCGATCCGGGCGTCGATGCGTACGCCTTCACGTTCGGCTGATCGCGCGCACCGCCGCCATCCGGGCAACGTCCTTTTCAACGCATTCCGAAGGAGCAAAACATGATCCCGATCCCGACCCGCGATGCCGCCGCCCGCCGGCGCGCGGTCATGCTGCGCCGCATCGGCGCCATTGCCGTCGCGGCGGCCGCCGTATTCGGCTACCAGCGCATCGTCAATTCCGCCGAGCCGATGCGCACCGTGCCTGCAGCGACGCTCGACGAAACGCCCGGCGCGTCGCACGACGAAACGGCCGTGCTCGCCGGCGGCTGCTTCTGGGGCGTACAGGGCGTGTTCGAACACGTGAAGGGCGTGAAGCAGGTCACCGCCGGCTATGCGGGCGGCGCGTCCGAAACCGCGCACTACGCGCTCGTCGGCTCGGGGCTGACGGGGCACGCGGAATCGGTGCGGATCGTCTACGACCCGACGCAGATCACGTACGGCCGGCTGCTGCAGGTGTTCTTCTCGGTCGCGCACGACCCGACCCAACTGAACCGGCAAGGCCCCGACGAAGGCTCGCAGTACCGCTCCGCGATCTTCCCGACCACCGCGCAGCAGCGCGCGGTCGCGACCGCGTACATCGCCCAGCTCGGCGCCGCGCATGCGTTTCCGGCGCCCGTGGTCACGCGCGTCGAGGCCTACAAAGGCTTCTATCCGGCCGAGGCCTATCACCAGAACTACCTCGAACTGCATCCCGATGCGCCGTACATCGCGTTCAACGACCTGCCGAAGGTCGCCGGACTGAAGCAGTACTTCCCGGCGCTGTACCGTACCGACCCGGTGCTGTGGCGCGAAGCGCGCTCGTGAGCCGCTGGTGACCGTCCGCTCGCCGCATGACGGCATACCACCCGCCGCACCACCGCGCCACGAACGTCACGCATCGGCGGGGGCCTCTTTGCGCCACATCAACGAATCGGCGGACGCGATGCCGGGGCAAACCCGCATCGCGTCCGCCGGGGTCGGCAACTTCGCGTAGACTTCTCCTGATCCCGCCGCATGATGCGGCACCCGGACCACCCGCCCAGCCAGGAGGCGTCACGCATGCGCGCAGTGCCTTTGCCTGACAGCAACACCCTTGAAGAACCGTCCACCGGCGCGGTCGTGCGCGACCTGCGCCGCGTGCCCATTCATCCGGATCACTGGTATCCGCTCGCGTGGTCGCGCGAGCTCAAGCGCGGCAAGACGCTCGGCGTGCGCTTCGCCGGCGATCCGATCGTGCTCGTGCGCACCGAATCGGGCGCCGTGTATGCGCTCGAAGATCGTTGCGCGCACCGCCAGGTGCCGCTGCACGCGGGCGTCGTGAGCGGCGAAACGCTGCGCTGCTGCTATCACGGCTGGACCTACGCGTGCGACAGCGGCCGTTGCGTCGACGTGCCCTACCTCGGCCGCGAGCGCTTGCCCAACGGCGTGCGCGCGTATCCGTGCCGCGAGGCGCACGGGCTGATCTTCGTGTTTCCGGGCGACGCCACGCTCGCCGAAACACGGCCGTTCCCCGCGCTCGAATCGGCGGACAACCCCGCGTACAAGACGCGCCGCTTCGGTCGCGAGGTCAAGTGCCACTATTCGTTCATGCACGAGAACCTGATGGACATGAACCATCAGTTCCTGCATCGCAAGCAGATGGGGCAGATGCGCGCGCGCTCGGTGGGCCGCCGCCGCGGCGACGACTGGGTCGAGGTTGACTACACGTTCGCGCGGATGGAAGGCAAGCAGCCGGTCGGCGAGGCGCTCGTGTTCGGCGCGAGCAAGAAGCCGGCCGACCAGTCCGACAAGAGCGTGATGACGGTGCGCACCGGCTACCCGTACCAGACGCTGCAGATTCGCTCGAGCGAAGGCACGCTCGTGATGGACCTGTGGATCGTCTACGTGCCGCTCGATGCCGAGCAGCGCACCAACCGCACGTTCGGGCTGCTGTCGATCCACAAGCCCGGCATCCCGTTCGCACTCGATCTCGCATGGCCGCTGCTCGTGTGGTTCACCGAGCGGATTTTCCGCGAGGATCGCTGGATCGTCGAACGCGAACAGGAGGCGCACGACGCCCAAGGCGCCGACTGGAACCACGAGGTGTTTCCGGTCATCAACGAGCTGCGCGACCTGCTGCGCCAGTGCGGCGCGCGCACCGTGATCCCGATTCGCGACGTGCGCGACAGCGCGTGACGTAACGCGGCGCGCGGCGGCTCGCCGCCGCGCGTGCCGTTACAGCGTGAACGCGCCCGGCAGCAACGCGCTGGCCGTCGTGATCTCGATGGCCCCTTTCAGGTTCGTGAGGATCACTTCGATGTCGGGCTTGCCGATCTCGATGATCACCTGACGACATGCGCCGCACGGCGCGATCGGGCCGTCCGTGTCGCCCACCACCGCGAGCCGCGCGAAATCCCCGGGCCGATAGCCGGCGGCGATCGCCGCGAACAGCGCCGTGCGTTCCGCGCAATTGCACAGGCCGTACGACGCGTTCTCGACGTTGCAGCCGTGGAAGACCGTCCCGTCGCGCGCCAGCAGCGCCGCGCCGACCTTGAAGCGCGAATACGGCGCATACGCGCGTTCGCGCGCCGCCTTCGCCTGTTCGATCAGTTCGTCTCGTTCCATCGTGGTGAAGCCTCCGGGAGCGCGATCAGTCGACGCGCTGGTAAAGGGTCGGCGGCGCTTCGCCGGTCTCGCCGAGCACGTAGCCGCGGCGGATCGCGTCCACCGCGTGCGCCGCGGCCGCTTCGTCGCGGGCGTGCACGAAACCCAGCGGCTCGCCGGCCTCGATGCGCTGCCCGATCTCGGCAAGCGCCGACAAGCCGACGCTGACGTCGATCGCATCCTCCGCGCGCGTGCGGCCGCCGCCGAGCGCGACCACCGCGAGCCCGAGCGCGCGGCAATCGACGCGCTGCACCACGCCGCTCGCGGGCGCCGGAACCGGCACGATCACCGCCGCCCGCGCCAGATGCCGTGCGGGCGCGTCGAGCAGGTCGGCCGGGCCGCCGAGCGCGACGACCATGCGCGCGAAACGCTCGGCGGCCGCGCCCGAATCGAGCGCGTGCTGCAGCTTCTCGCGCGCGTGGACGACATCGCGCGCCAGCCCGCCGGTGACGAGCAGCTCCGCCGACAGCGCCATCGTCACGTCGTGCAAACGTGCGGGACGCGACTTGCCCGTCAGGTAGTCGATCGCGCACGCCACCTCGAGCGCATTGCCCGCGCACGACGCGAGCGACTGGTTCATGTCGGTGAGGATCGCGGTCGTCTTCATGCCGGCGCCATTGCCGACGTCGACGATGCTGCGGGCCAGTTCCGCCGATTTCTCCGCGGTCGGCATGAACGCGCCGGAGCCGACCTTGACGTCCATCACGAGCCCGTCGAGCCCCGCCGCGAGCTTCTTCGACAGGATCGACGCGGTGATCATCGCGACCGATTCGACGGTCGCCGTCACGTCGCGGATCGCATAGATGCGCTTGTCGGCCGGCGCGAGCCGCGCGGTCTGGCCGATGATCGCGACACCGACCTCGCGCACCGTGCGGCGAAACGCGTCCGTATCGGGCATCACGTCGTAACCGGGAATCGCGCTCAACTTGTCGAGCGTGCCGCCGGTATGGCCGAGCCCGCGCCCCGAGATCATCGGCACGTAGCCGCCGCACGCGGCCACCATCGGCCCGAGCATCAGCGATACGACGTCGCCGACGCCGCCCGTCGAATGCTTGTCGATCACCGGGCCGCCGAGATCGAGCGCACGCCAGTCGAGCACGTCGCCCGAATCGCGCTGCGCGAGCGTCAGCGCGACGCGCTCGTCGGTGCTCAGGTCGTTGAAATACGCGGCCATCGCGAACGCGGCCACCTGGCCCTCGGTCACGCTGCCGTCGGTCACGCCGCGCACGAACGCGGCCATGCCGTCGCGATCGAGCGGCTGCCCGTCGCGCTTCCTGCGGATGAATTCCTGCGGTAGAAACATCGTTGCCTCGCTTCGATCGGAGTCGACTGCACGGTTCAATGCAGCGAGAAAAACAGGCCGGCAATCGCCGCGCTCATCAGGTTCGACAGCGTCGCGGCCGTCAGCGCGCGCAAGCCGAGCCGCGCGACGTCCGAGCGACGCTCGGGCGCGACCGCGCTGAAGCCGCCCGCGAGAATCGCGATCGACGAGAAGTTCGCGAAACCGCACAGCGCGAACGACACGATCGCGAGCGTCTTCGGGTCGAGCACCTGCAGGCCGGCCGCCGCCGCGTGCGCGCCACCCTTCAGGTACGGCGACAGGTCGCCGTACGCGACGAATTCGTTGAAGATCAGTTTCTCGCCGATGAAGTTGCCGGCCAGCGTCGCATCGTGCCACGGCACGCCGATGATCCATGCGAGCGGCGCGAACAGGTGGCCGATGATACCGACCAGCGTCACCTGCGGAAAGCCCGCGAACGCGGCCGCGCCGCCCACGATCAGGTTCATCAGCGCGATGAGCCCGACGAACGCGATCAGCATCGCGCCGACGTTGATCGCGATGCGCAGGCCGACCGATGCACCGGAGGCGGCCGCCTCGATCACGTTGGCGGCGCGCTTGTCGTCGAAATCGAGGCCGTCGACCACCACGCGGCTCGGCTCGACGGTCGGAAACAGCAGCTTGCCGAACAGCAGCCCGCCCGGCACCGCCATGAACGACGCGGCGAGCAGGTACTCCATCTTCACGCCGAGGCCGGCGTAGCCCACCAGCACCGAGCCCGCGACCGACGCCATCCCGCTCGCCATCACCGTGAAGATCTCGGCGCTCGTCATGTTGCGCACGAACGGCTTCACGAGCGCGGGCATCTCGCTCTGCCCGAGGAAGATCGTCGCGACGGCTGAGCATGCCTCGATGCGGCTCACGCCGAGCATCTTCGCCAACCCCGCGCCGAGGATCGCGACGATCCATTTCATCACGCCGATGTAGTACAGCACCGAGATCAGCGCGGTGACGAAGATGATCATCGGCAGCACGCGCAGGCCGAACACGAACCCGCCGTCGCCGAACAACTGGAACATACGCGCGTCGACCAGCCCGCCGAACACGAACGCGATGCCGTGATTGCCCATGTCGAGCACGCGATTGACGCCGTTCGCGGCCCCGGCCAGCGCCGCGCGGCCCGACGGCACGAACAGCACGAGCGCACCGATCGCGAACTGCGTGAGCAGCGCGGCAATCATGGTCCGCGCGCTGACCGCACGACGGTTGTTCGACAGCAGATACGCGACCAGCAACAGAAACAGCATACCGAGGAGACTGCGCAGAATATCCACCTTGTGCTCCTTTCTCACTATTTGAACTGTCCGGCGGGCGGCCCGTGCCCGCGACCCGTGTGATCGGGTTGGTGGATGTTACTCGCTCGATATGCGCGCCGGCAACGTCGCCAAAATCGCCGCGGTCAATGGTATCGATCGTTTCTTTTTTCGTGCCTCGACGACTTGATCAGTTGTTCTATCTACCCTGAGAAAACGCGCACGGAGCGCGCCGTTCGAACGGACACGCCCCGCATGACCTGCGTCGTTCAACCAGCGCGTTCGACCGGATGCGGCTCGCGCAGCCGGTTCGCGATCCGCGCGGCCTCGTAGTAGCCCGCGCCCGGCGGGCGCTTCAGGTAGCGGCCCGCGCCGCGCACCGCGCGCAATTCGCCGTCGGCCCATGCGAGCGCGCCGCGCGTGAGCGTGTGCGTCGCGACGCCCTGCACCGTCATCCCCTCGAACACGTTGAAGTCGACCTGCTGGTGATGGGTCTTCACCGAGATCGTCTTCGTCGCGGCCGGGTCCCACACGACGAGGTCGGCATCGGCGCCGACCTGCACGGCGCCCTTGCGCGGATACAGGTTGAAGATCTGCGCGGCATTGGTCGACGTGATCCGCACGAACTCGTTCGGCGTGATGCGGCCGTGATTCACGCCGTGATGCCACAGCACCGACATGCGATCCTCGACACCGCCGCAGCCGTTCGGGATCTTCGTGAAATCCTCGCGGCCCATCGCCTTCTGCGACGCGCAGAATACGCAGTGATCGGTCGCCGTCGTATGCAGCTGCCCCGACTGCAGCCCGCGCCACAGCGCCTCGCGATGCTCGGCCGAGCGGAACGGCGGGCTCATCACGTGGGCCGCCGCGCGCGTCCAGTCCGGATCGCGATAGACGGCCTCGTCGATCACCAGGTGCCCCGGCAGCACTTCGCCGAACACACGCAGCCCTTCGCTGCGCGCACGGGTGATCACGTCCACCGCGTCCTTCGCCGACACGTGCACGATATACACGGGCACGCCGAGTACCTGCGCGATGCGGATCGCGCGGTTCGCGGCCTCGCCTTCCACCTCCGGCGGCCGCGACAGCGGATGCGCCTCCGGCCCCGTGATCCCGCGCGCGAGCAGCGCCTTTTGCAGCTGGAACACGAGCTCACCGTTTTCCGCGTGCACGGTCGGCAGCGCGCCGAGTTCGAGCGAACGCGTGAAGCTGTTCACGAGCACCTCGTCGTCGGCCATGATCGCGTTCTTGTACGCCATGAAGTGCTTGAAGCTCGACACGCCATGCTCGCGCACGAGCGTGCCCATGTCGCGGTGCACGCTGTCGTCCCACCACGTCACGGCCACGTGGAAACCGTAATCGGAAGCCGCCTTCTCGGCCCAGCCGCGCCATTCGCGGAACGCCTCCATCAGTGGCTGCTTCGGGCTCGGAATCACGAAATCGATGATGCTCGTCGTGCCGCCCGACAGCCCGGCCGCGGTGCCCGAGTAGAAATCGTCGCTCGCGGTCGTGCCCATGAACGGCAGTTCCATGTGCGTGTGCGGGTCGATGCCGCCCGGCATCACGTACTGGTCGTGCGCGTCGACCACGGTTGCGCCGGCCGGCGCGTCGATCTGCTCCGCAATCTGCAGGATCGTGCCGCCGTCCTGCGGGTCCGCGCAGAGCACGTCCGCACGATAGGAACGGTCCGCATCGACCACGGTGCCGCCACGAATCAGGATTGCCATTTCGTTGCCTCCTCGTTGACTGTCGGGTGCCGCATGCCGCGTGCGAGTCGAAGCCGGCTCGCGCGTCATGCGCTCGCGATCTGCGCGCGCTGTCCGGCGCGCCACTTCATCCAGGTGCCGTACACGCCCGACGCCAGCACGAGGCCGACGAACCACGCGTACGTGTAAAGCGTGTTGAAGAACGTCGGCACGTTCGGGAACGCCGCCGGAAACGCCGTATGCAGGAAGCCCGGCAGGTTCGGCAGCACGCCGACCGCCAGCGCGACCAGCGCGGCCGGGTTCCAGCCTCGTGCGTAGCTGAAATCGCCGCGCTCGTCGAACAGTGCCCGTGTATCGAGCTGCGTGCCGCGAATCAGGAAATAGTCGACCATCAGGATGCCCGCGACCGGCCCGAGCAGCGCCGAATAACCGACGAGCCAGGTGAAGATGTAGCCGTCCGTCGTCGCGAGGATCTTCCACGGCATCATCACGATCGCGATCGTCGCGGTGATCATCCCGCCCGCGCGGTACGAGATCGCCTTCGGCCACAGGCTCGAAAAATCGTATGCAGGCCCGACCAGGTTCGCCGCGAGGTTGCAGCACATCGTGTCGAGCGTGAGGATCACGAGCGCGATGCCCACGCCGATGCCGGTCATCCGGCTCGTCAGGTCGATCGGATCCCAGATCGCGTTGCCGTAGATCACGACGGTCGCCGACGTCACGACGACCGACACCACCGACAGCAGCGCCATCGGCAGCGGCAGCCCGATCGACTGCCCGATCATCTGGTCGCGCTGCGAATGCGCGAAGCGCGTGAAATCGGGAATGTTCAGCGCGAGCGTCGCCCAGAACCCGACCATCGCGGTCAGGCCCGGCCAGAAGGTCGCCCAGAAGAGCCCGGCCTTCTTGCCGCCCGCCGCGAACTGCGACGGCGCCGACAGCATCGAGCCGACACCGCCCGCCTGCGACGTCGCCCACCACACGAGCGCCACGCACATCACGACCTTGATCGGCGCGGACCAGCTCTCGAGCCAGCGGATCGAATCGGTGCCGTGCCAGATGAAATACAGCTGCAGCGCCCAGAACACGAGGAAGCACGCGAGTTGCCCGAACGAGATGCCGACGACGGGCAGCGCCGCGCCGTGCAGCGCGTTGCCGGTCAGGATGTTCAGCAGCGTGTAGATCGCGCTGCCGCCGAGCCAGGTCTGGATGCCGTACCAGCCGCAGGCAACGATCGCGCGCAGCAGCGCGGGCAGCTTCGCGCCCTGCGTACCGAACGACGCGCGCACGAGCACCGCGTACGGAATCCCGTGCTTCGCGCCTGCATGGCCGATCAGCAGCATCGGCACGAGCACGATCAGGTTGCCGAGCAGCACCGTCATCACCGCCTGCCACGGCGACATGCCTTCCTGGATCAAGCCGGCCGCGAGCATGTACGAAGCGATGTTCATCACCATCCCGACCCACAGCGCCGCGAAGTGGTACCACTTCCACGTGCGCTGCGCCGGCGTCGTCGGCGCGAGGTCGTCGTTGTACAGGCTGCCGCCGTGCGCCGCGGCGCTGTCGGGATCGGCGGGATTCGCTGCGTGATTCATCGAACACACTCCACGAAAACGTCAGCGCCGGCATCGTGCGATGCCGGCCCGGGGAAACGAAAAGCGGCGGCGCGGTCCATGCCGCGCCGCCGGACCTCGGTCAGGCCGCCTTCGCGTGCTTCTCGGGCGCGGCCGCCGGGCCACTCGCACCAGCCTCCGCGCTCGCCGGATTGTTCGGATGCGTGGTCCAGTTCGCGTAGTCACCCGAATCAACGCGCTCCATCGTGATGCATTGCTCGACCGGACACACATGCATGCAAAGATTGCACCCGACGCATTCCGAATCGACCACTTCGAAATGCCGCACGCCGTCCTTCGTCGCCGTGATCGCCTGATGCGACGTGTCCTCGCACGCGATATGGCACAGCCCGCACTGGATGCAGCGATCCTGGTCGATGCGTGCCTTGATGTCGTACTTCAGGTTCAGGTATTTCCAGTCGGTCACGTTCGGCACCGCGCGGCCGCGAATGTCATCGAGCGTTGCGTAGCCCTTCTCGTCCATCCAGTTCGACAGGCCGTCGGCGAGATCCGACACGATCCGGAATCCGTAATGCATCGCGGCGGTGCACACCTGCACGCTGCCGGCGCCGAGCACCATGAACTCGGCCGCATCGCGCCACGACGAGATGCCGCCGATGCCCGAGATCGGCAGGTTCGGCGTTTCCGGGTCGCGTGCGATCTCAGCGACCATGTTCAGCGCGATCGGCTTGACCGCCGGCCCGCAATAGCCGCCGTGCGTGCCCTTGCCGTCGACGGTCGGCATCGGTGCCATCTGGTCGAGATCGACCGCGACGATCGAGTTGATCGTGTTGATCAGCGACACGCCGTCCGCGCCGCCCTTGTACGCGGCGCGCGAGCCCATCCGGATATCGCTGATGTTCGGCGTGAGCTTCACGAGGCACGGCAGCTTCGTGCCTTCCTTCACCCAGCGCGTGACCATCTCGACGTATTCGGGCACCTGCCCGACCGCCGCGCCCATCCCGCGCTCGCTCATCCCGTGCGGGCAGCCGAAGTTGAGTTCGACCGCGTCGGCCCCGGTGTCCTCGACAAGCGGCAGGATCCATTTCCAGTCGCGCTCGTTGCACGGCACCATCAACGACACGATCAGCGCGCGGTCCGGCCAGTCGCGCTTCACCTGCGCGATCTCTCTCAGGTTCACGTCGAGCGGACGGTCGGTGATCAGCTCGATGTTGTTCAGCCCCGCGATGCGCTGGCCGTTCCACTGCACGGCGCCGTAACGCGAACTGACGTTGACGACGTGCGGATCGAGCCCGAGCGTCTTCCAGACGACACCGCCCCAGCCCGCCTCGAAGGCGCGATTGACGTTGTAGGCCTTGTCGGTGGGCGGCGCGGACGCCAGCCAGAAGGGATTCGGCGAAGTGATGCCTGCGATGGTGCAGCGAAGATCGGCCATGTCCGGCTCCGTGAGAATGGGGTCGTGTTCGGTGTGCGTGCGGTGCGTCGCGTGTCAGGCCGCCTTCGCGTCGCGCGCCGCGAGCGTCGCGTCGATCGACGCGGCCGCGCGCTTGCCGTCCTGCACGGCCTGCACCGTGAGGTCGATGCCGTCCGTCGCCGCGCAGTCGCCACCGGCCCATACGTCCGGCAGCGCCGTGCGTCCGTCCGCATCGACCGCGATACGCGTGCCGTCCGCAGTCAGCAGCGCGGCTTCGACACCGTCCGGCGCCAGCGTCTGGCCGATCGCCTTCAGCACCATGTCCGCGTCGACGGTGAAACGCTCGCCCGATGCGCCCTCGAATTCGACGCCCGTCACCTGCCCGTCCGTGCTCGCGATGCGCACCGGCTTCGCGTGCGTGACGAGCGTGACGCCGCTCTTCTGCGCGAACTCGCGCTCGGCCCACGTCGCGCTCATTGCCTCCACGCCGCGCCGGTACACCATCGTCACGCGCTCCGCACCGAGCTTGCGGCTCTGCACCGCCGCATCGATCGCCGTATTGCCGCCGCCGATCACGACCACGCGCCTCCCGACCGGCACGTTCGCGAGCGTGTCGGCTTGCCGTACCTGCTCGATGAAATCGACCGCGTTCATCACGCCGCGCAGTTGCTCGCCGTCGATCGCGAGCGCACGCACGCCGCCGAGGCCCATCGCGAGGAATACCGCGTCGTGCTGCTTGCGCAAGGCGTCGAGCGTCACGTCGCGGCCGAGCGCCACACCGGTTTCCAGCGTGATGCCGCCTACCGACAGCAGCCACTCGACTTCGCGTTGCGCGAAATCGTCGACGGTCTTGTACGCGGCGATCCCGTATTCGTTGAGGCCGCCGGCCTTCGGGCGCGCGTCGAACAGCGTGACGCGGTGCCCGGCGAGTGCGAGCCGGTGCGCGCATGCGAGCCCGGCCGGCCCCGCGCCGACCACCGCCACATGGCGGCCCGTCTCGGGCGCGCGCCGGAACTGCACCGCGCCGGTCTGCATCGCCCAGTCGGTCGCGTGCCGCTGCAGCGCGCCGATCGCGACGGGCTGCGCATCCTGATGGTTGCGCACGCACGCGCCTTCACACAGGATCTCGGTCGGGCACACGCGTGCGCACATCCCGCCGAGCGGATTCGCGGACAGGATGTCGGTCGCCGCGCCTTTCAGGTTGCCGTTGCCGATCTTGCGGATGAAGCTCGGGATGTCGATCTGCGTCGGGCACGCATGCACGCACGGCGCGTCGTAGCAGTAATGACAGCGGCTTGCGGCGGCCGCCGCGGCAGTCGGATCGAGCAGCGGCGCGATATCGGCGAATTCGCACGAGAGTTGCGTGGACGACAGGCGATGCGCGGCGATATCGCCGGTTGGCTGGGTGGTCATACGCGTTCCTTCGACTGGGTGGAGACAAAGCCGTCCCCGCCGGCTGCGGATGCACAGTCGGGGCGGTCATGCTTAGGAATGCAAATATCTGACGTGATGCAGCCTCACGGCTGCTACGGTCGCTCCGTCACGAGGCCGGCTCGCATGCGCGCGACAGCATCGCGTGAAGCAGCACGTTCGCGCCGGCCTCGATCCATGCGGGCGTCGCGTCCTCGATCTCGTTGTGGCTGATGCCGTCGATGCAGGGCACGAACACCATCGACGTCGGCGCGACCTGCGCCAGATAGCACGCGTCGTGGCCCGCACCCGACACGATGTCGCGATGCGAGTAGCCGAAGCGGTCGGCCGCGCCGCGCACGGCGGCGACGCATGCCGGATCGAACGCGACCGGCTTGTAATAGAAAATCTGCTCGAGTTCGGTTTCGAGCCCGATGTCGGCCGCGATGCGCGCGACGCCGTCGCGCAGCGCCGCATCCATCTTTGCGAGCACGGCGTCGTCCGGATGACGGAAATCGACGGTGAAGAACACGCGGCCGGGAATCACGTTGCGCGAGTTCGGGTGGACCTGCATCATGCCGACCGTCGCGCAGCCGAACGGCGCGTGATCGAGGCCGATCCGGTTGACGAGATCGACCACGCGCGACGCGCCGAGCAGCGCGTCGCGGCGGCGCGGCATCGGCGTCGGCCCCGCATGCGCTTCCTGGCCGGTGAACGTGATCTCGTACCAGCGCTGCCCCTGCGCGTCGGTCACGACGCCGATCGTCTTGCATTCCGCTTCGAGAATCGGCCCTTGCTCGATATGCAGCTCGAACGCCGCGTGCAGCTTGCGCCCGCCGCACGGCACGTCGCCCGCATAGCCGATGCGTGCGAGCTCCTCGCCGATCGTCTTGCCGTCCACGTCCTTGCGCGATAACCCGTATTCGAGCGGAAACACACCCGCGAACACGCCCGACGCGACCATCGCGGGCGCGAAGCGCGAGCCCTCCTCGTTGGTCCAGATCACGACCTCGACCGGATGCTCGGTCTCGATGCCGTGATCGTTCAGACTGCGAATCACCTCGAGGCCGCCGAGCACGCCGTAGATACCGTCGAAGCGCCCGCCGGTCGGCTGCGAATCCGCGTGCGAACCCGTGACGACCGGCGCCGCGTCGGCCACGCGGCCCGCGCGGCGCATGAACACATTGCCCATCGTATCGACCGTTACCGTGCAGCCGGCGGCCTTCGCCCAGCCGACGATCAGGTCGCGGCCGGCCTTGTCGAGATCGGTCAGCGCGAGGCGGCACACGCCGCCCTTCGGCGTCGCGCCGATCTTCGCGACTTCCATCAGGCTGTCCCACAACCGCTTGCCGTCGACCCTGATCGACGTGTCGAAAGCTGCCCGCTTCACTGTTTCCGGTACCGCGCTCATTCGTATCGCTCCTGTGGGGTCGGTGATGTCGCCAGCCCGGTCTGTGCCGGTGCGTGCGAGGCCTGTTTCGGGGCACGCCGCACGGATGCGGTGCATGTCCGTCGATGCAGGCAACGCGTTAAAACCTGTCCGATTGGACAGGTTTTAGACGATCAAAATGACCAGCGCAACGTCTTTCTTGCGTGACGCGACAGAGCGAGAAACGTGCCATCGCAACGCAGCATCGTCGTGGCTGCCGCCCAGCCACATGCGTGCGCGCGACGCGAATCAGCGGCTAGAATGAAGCCCAACGCGGCATGGCCGCCGCGCGAGGGTAACGATGAGACATGACGAGGCGGCAATCGCAGCCACCGACCGTGACGAAACGCCGGCGCCTTTGCGGCGACGCAAGGCGCATATTCGCGAGTCCAACGAAGCGCATCTGCTCGCGTGCGCGGAAGCCGTATTCGCGGAACGCGGGCTCGCCGGCGCCAGCACCGCGATGATCGCGGAGCGCGCCGGCTTGCCGAAGGCGAACGTGCACTACTACTTCCCGACCAAGCTCGCGCTGTACCGCCGCGTGCTCGACGACCTGTTCGAGGACTGGCATCGCGCGGCCGGCTCGTTCGAGGCCGACGACGATCCGGTCGAAGCGATCGGCGGCTACGTGCGCGCGAAGATGACGCTGTCGCAGCGGCGCCCGCTCGGCTCGAAGGTGTGGGCCAACGAAATCATCCACGGCGCGGAGCACATGCAGGACATCCTGTCGCAACGCGTGAAGCCGTGGTTCGACGCGCGCGTCAGGGTGATCGAAGGCTGGATCGCGCGCGGGCTGCTCGCGCCGATCGACCCGCACGCGCTGATGTACCTGATCTGGGCGACCACGCAGCACTATGCGGATTTCGATGCGCAGATTCGCGCGCTGAGCGGCAAGCGCGCATTCACGAAGAAGGCGTTCGACGAAAAAACCGAGCAGGTCGTGCAGCTCGTGATTCGCGCGTGCGGCGCGGTGTCACCGAACGCGAAGCCTTAACGCGACACGACGCTTCCATCGAATAAAAACGGGCGGCGCGCATCACACGGAGATGTCCCGTGCGATGCGCGCCGCCCGTGATGCCGCGTTCGCGCGTGCGAACAATGCGATGCGCGACGTCTTACGCGATGCGCTCGATCGCAACCGCCGTTGCTTCACCGCCGCCGATACACAGCGATGCGACGCCGCGCGTCAGGCCATACGTTTCGAGCGCGGCCAGCAGCGTCACCATCACGCGCGCACCCGATGCGCCGATCGGATGCCCGAGCGCGCACGCGCCGCCGTGCACGTTCACCTTCTCGTGCGGCAGATCGAGGTCGCGCATCGCGGCCATCGGCACCACCGCGAACGCTTCGTTGATCTCGAACAGGTCGACGTCGCGCAGGTTCCAGCCGGTTTTCTCGGACAGCTTGCGCAGCGCGCTGATCGGTGCGGTCGCGAACAGGCCTGGCTTGTCCGCATGAGTCGAATGCCCGACGATCACGGCCTTCGGCGTGAGGCCGAGGCGTTCGGCTTCCGAGCGGCGCATCATCACCAGCGCGGCCGCACCGTCAGAGATCGACGATGCGTTCGCGGCCGTCACCGTGCCGCCGTCGCGAAACGCCGGCTTCAGCGTCGGGATCTTGTCGAGTTTCGCCTTGCCGGGCTGCTCGTCGATCGACACGACGCTTTCGGTCTTGCCGGCCTTCACGGTCACCGGCGCGATTTCCGACACGAAACGCCCTTCCGCGATCGCGCGCTGCGCCCGCGTCAGCGACGCAATCGCGAACGCATCCTGCGCTTCGCGGGTGAACTGGTACGCCTGCGCGCAATCCTCGGCGAAGGTGCCCATCAGGCGGCCCTTTTCATACGCGTCCTCGAGCCCGTCGAGGAACATGTGGTCGAGCACCTGCCCGTGCCCCATGCGCATACCCGCGCGCGCCTTCGGCAGCAGGTACGGCGCATTCGTCATGCTCTCCATCCCGCCCGCCACGGCCACCGCCGCCGAACCGGCCAGCAGCAGGTCGTGCGCGAACATCGCCGCCTTCATCCCCGAACCGCACATCTTGTTGACCGTGGTCGCGCCCGCCGCGAGCGGGAGCCCGGCCTTCAGCGCGGCCTGTCGCGCGGGCGCCTGGCCCTGGCCGGCCGGCAGCACGCAGCCGAACACGATTTCCTCGATGCGTTCGGCCGGCACGTTCGCGCACTCGAGCGCGGCGCGAATCGCCACCGCGCCAAGGTCGCTCGCGCTCGCCGCCGCCAGGTCGCCCTGAAAACCACCCATCGGCGTGCGCGCCGCGCCCACGATTACGATCGGATCCTGAGTCGTCATGATTCGCTTCCTCCAGTGTCAGCGCGGTGCCATGCGCAACGCGCCATCGAGACGGATGACTTCGCCGTTCAGCATCGTGTTCTCGGCGATGTGGCGCACCAGCGCCGCAAATTCTTCCGGGCGGCCGAGCCGCGGCGGAAACGGCACGCTCTTGCCGAGCGCGTCCTGCACGTCCTGTGGCATGCCGGCCATCATCGGCGTCGCGAAGATACCGGGCGCGACCGTCACGACGCGAATGCCGAAGCGCGCGAGTTCGCGCGCGATCGGCAGCGTCATGCCCACCACGCCGCTCTTCGACGCCGCATACGCGGCCTGTCCGATCTGTCCGTCGAACGCCGCGACCGACGCGGTGTTGATAATCACGCCGCGCTCGCCTTCCGCATCGGCGTCCTGCTTCGACATCGCATCGGCAGCCAGCCGAATCATGTTGAACGTGCCGACGAGGTTGATCGACACCGCGCGCGCGAAGCGGTCGAGCGAGTGCGGACCGTCACGGCCGACGACCTTCTCGCCCGGCGCGACGCCCGCGCAGTTGACGAGCGCATCGACGCGGCCGAACGCGTCGCGCGCGGCCGCCACGGCCGCCTGACCGTCGGCTTCGCTCGTCACGTCGGTCTTCACGAACCGTGCGGCCGCGCCGAGTTCATTCGCGAAACCCGCGCCCGCCTCGTCATTGACGTCCAGCAGCACGGCCTTGCCGCCTTGCGCGACGACCATGCGCGCCACCGCGGCGCCGAGGCCGGAACCGGCGCCCGTAATCAGAAAAACGCGATCCTTGATATTCATTGGCAGTCCGTATTCAGGGTTGAGCGACCTTCTCGGCTTCCATCTTGCGCAACACGAAGCGCTGGATCTTGCCGCTCGGGGTTTTCGGCAGCGCGTCGACGAAGTCGATCGCGCGCGGATAAGCGTGAGCGGACAGCCGCCGCTTCACGTGCAGACTCAATTCCTCGGCCAGTTCCGGCGTGCCGTCGAAGCCCTTCGACAGGACGACGAACGCCTTCACGATCTCCGTGCGCTCCGGGTCGGGCACGCCGATCACGGCGGCCTCGCTGACGGCCGGATGCTCGATCAGCGCGCTCTCCACGTCGAACGGGCCGATCCGGTAGCCGGACGACGTGATCACGTCGTCCGCGCGGCCGATGAAGCTCACGGCGCCGTCCGGCTCCAGCTCCACGTTGTCGCCGGTCCGGTAATAACCGCCCGCGATCGCCGGCGTGTCCTGCTGCCAGTAGCCGCGGAACCACAGCAGCGGCGAGCGCGCGATGTCGATCGCAAGGTTGCCGGACTCGCCGGGGCCGAGTTCGCGGCCCGCTTCGTCGAGCACCGCGACACGGTAGCCCGGCATCGCGAAGCCGGCCGAACCGACGTGCACCACGTGCGTGAGGCCGTGATGGTTGTTCACGACCATGCCCAGCTCGGTCTGGCCGTAGTGATCGTGGATCGGCGCGCCGAGCGCCGCGTGGAACCAGCGCACGACCTCCGGGTTCAACGGTTCGCCCGCGCTGCTCACCACGCGCAGCCGGCCCTTCACGCGCGCGGCCGCTTCCGTCCCGGCCGCCATCAGCATCCGGAATGCGGTCGGCGAACCCGCGAGGCTCGTGATGCCGAGCCGGTCGATCACATCGTACGTGCTGTCGACCGTGAAGCTGCCCTCGTACAGCGTCGTCGCATGACCGAGCAGCAGCGGGCCCGTGATCGCGTAATAGAGGCCGTACGCCCAGCCCGGATCGGCGATGTTCCAGAACCGGTCGCCGGCACGCAGGTCGACCGCTTCGCGCATGTACGCGCCGAACGCGAGCAGCGCGTACAGCGGCACCGGTACGCCCTTCGGCAAGCCCGTCGTGCCCGACGTCGACATCATCATGAACAGGTCCGACCCCTTGCGCGGCACGGGCTCGAACGTATCGGACTGCGCGCCGAGCGCCGCGCGGAAATCGATGTCGCGCATCGACAGCGCCTCGCCTGCTTCGCGTACCGTCGCGACCAGCGGGCAATCGGCGATTTCGTCGAGCTTCGCGCGATTCGCGACGTTGGTCACGACGAGCCGCGCATCGCTCATGCGCAGCCGGTGCTCGATCGCCTTCGGGCCGAACGCGGTAAACAGCGGCTGGTACACGGCGCCCGCTCGCCACGTGCCGAGGATCGTCGCGACGAGCTCCGGCGTGCGCGGCAGCAGGCCGGCCACCACGTCGCCCGGCTTCACGCCCTGCGCGACGAGCAGGTTCGCGACCCGGGCCGACAACGCCTGCATTTGCGCGAACGTAAAGCGGTGGTGCTGCCCGCCGACGTCGATCCAGTCGAGCGCGATCGCATCCGCCTTCGCGTGCCGGTCGCAACATTCGACACACGCGTTCAGGCCGCGCTCCAGATCGCCGCTCAGTTGCGCGGCAGCGGTCTCGATACTGAAACGGGCCGCGGCGTCGGCGTAGGCCGGCACCGCCCGGGCGGTAGCTCCTTCAGGCATGCGTGTCTCCTGTGCGTTATAGCCGCCGACGCGCCACGGGCGCGACGGGGATACATCGATAGTAGACAGCCCCTACATTGCAATCAATGACAAACGGAATCTAGAATCATGATCGCTTTTGCCATGTCGAGAGGACGCAGGAAATGGGGCCGCAGATGATTTCGCCGGATTTCGTCGACGATGCGCTCGCGTGCCTGCGCCGGCGCGACCTGCCGACCGCGCCCGTGCTGCGTGCCGCCGGGCTGCCGGCCGCCGTGCACGAGCCCGTCACGCCGCAGCAGTACGGCCGGCTGTGGCTCGCGATCGCCGGTACGCTCGACGACGAATTCTTCGGGCTGGCCGCGCGCCCGATGCGGCGCGGCAGCTTTACGCTGCTGTGTCACGCGGTGCTGCACGCCGGCACGCTCGACAAGGCGCTGCGGCGCGCGCTGAAATTCCTGCGTGTGGTGCTCGACGAGCCGCACGGCGAACTCGTGGTGGCCGACGGGCAGGCGCAGATCGTGCTGGCGCAATCGGGCGCGCCGTATCCGGCATTCGCGTACCGGACGTTCTGGCTGATCCTGCTCGGCGTCGCGTGCTGGCTGATCGGCCGGCGCATCCCGCTGCAGCGCATCGATTTCGCGTGCCCGAGCCTCGGCCAGCGCAGCGACTATCACCAGTTCTTCGGCGTCCCGGTGCATTTCGACCGGCCCGACAGCCGGCTCGCGTTCAACGCCGCGTACCTCGCGCTGCCGACGATCCGCTCGGAGCAGACACTGCGAACCTTCCTGCGCGGCGCACCCGGCAATCTCCTCGTGCGCTACCGGCACGACACGGGCTGGGTCGCGAAGACGCGCGCGCACCTGAAGGCGCTGCCGGCCGCCGAATGGCCCGACTTCGACACGCTGGCCGTGCGCCTCGACACGACGCCCGCGACGCTGCGGCGGCGTTTGCGCAGCGAAGGGCAAAGTTTCGCGGCGATCAAGGACGAGTTACGCGGCGCGCTGGCCCAGTCGCTGCTGCGCGGGCACGCGCTCAGCGTCGCGGAGATCGCGGTCGAGCTCGGCTTCACCGAGCCGAGCGCGTTTCATCGCGCGTTCCGGAAATGGACAGGCACGAGCCCCGGTGCGTTTCGGCGCGACGTGCATGCGGCGAAGGCGGAATCTTGACTGGCTAGGTGGATGCGGAGCGTCTCGTCATGTGCGGTCGATACGCGCCAGTCCTGCTTCTTCCGCATTCTGGTGCGAATCTGCGTAGCGCTCACCGCACCGCGGAAAACGCAGGACGTTGCGCCCTGATCCGTCTGACCACATACTGATCGGCAATCCGAACAAGGTTGCGTCGATGGTGAATGTCGATGAAAGCGCCGCTTCGATCTTCGGCGTGATCGGAACGGCCGTGTCGCTGCTGGCGGCGATTCCTTACGGGCTCGCGATCTATCGGCGCACCGTTCGCCCGCATCTGTTCACGTGGCTCGTGTGGTCGGTCGTCACGGCGATCGCGGCCGCCGGCCAGTTCGTCGCGGGCGCGGGCCCGTCCGCATGGTGCACGGCGGCGATTGCCGTCACGTGCTTTCTGACGCTGATCGCCAGCCTGTTTCGCGGCGAGCACGGCTGGACGGGCCTCGACTGGCTGTTCCTGTGTGCAGCACTGTCAGCCATTCCGCTGTGGATGCTGACCGACGATCCGACGGTGTCGATCTGCCTGGTCACGCTGATCGAGCTGGCCGGCCTCGGCCCGACCGTGCGCAAGACGATCCGCGATCCGTGGAGCGAGAGCCTCGTCTATTTCGCGCTGTGCGTGCTCAAGTACGCGCTGGCGTTGCTGGCACTGAGCACGTGGAGTGTCGCGGTCGCCTTCTATCCGACCGTCAACCTGATCGCGTCGATCGGCATCTGCATGGTGATGCTGGTCCGGCGTCAGTCGCTGTCGAATGCGCGATAGGCCGAATTTGTCGCCCCCGTGCCGCTTTCCCTTCGAATGATGCGAGGCCTGACATGGATGCAATCCGTACCGTCATCGAACCCAGCGAAACCGCGCTCCGCGCGGCAATGCTGGCCAACGACGTCGAAGCGCTCGACGCGCTGCTGGACGACGATCTGGTGTTCACAGTCCCGACCGGCCAGGTCATCTCGAAAGAGGACGACCTGGCCGCGCATCGCGCGAAGCTTTTGCGTCTCGACACACTCGACGTCATCGAAATGCGCGCATCCGCGGTCGACGAGATGATCCTCACCACGACGCGAGCGGCTCTTGCCGGCCGTTCCGACGGCGCGGCATTCACCGGCACGTTTGCCTATACACGCCTCTGGCGTCGATCGGGCGCCCACTGGCGCGTCGTCGCCGGACATGCGTCGCAGGTCATATAGCCGCGCCGGGCGTGTGCGTTTGAATGGCATCGCGCGACACCGCGGCGAGCGGGTCGGCCGTCGATCGGGCGATGAGACCGTACGATCCGGATGACGCACTCATGAAAACGCCGACCGAGGGTGTCCGCCATGACGAGAGCCGAAATGCACAAGCTATTTACCGTACGTGCTGCGCGTGCCGCGGACGCGAACGAACTCACACGACTGGCGCGCCTTTCGAAGGCGCACTGGGGCTATCCGAAGGAATGGCTGGACGTGTGGCAAAACGATCTCACGATCTCGCCGGAGACGATCGAAGGGGCGATCGGTTACGTCGCGGAATCAGGTGAGTCGATCATCGGATTCTGGATCCGAGCACCGTTGAATTCGGATCGGCCAACGCCCGGATGGCTGTTCGTTCATCCCGATCACATGGGTCAGGGCGTCGCCCGTGCGCTGTGGGAATCAGTTCGGACCGAGGCCGCCGCGAGAGGAATCAAGAGCTTTGTGATCGAAGCGGATCCCAATGCCGCGCCGTTCTATCTGACACTGGGGGCTGAAAAGATCGGTGAAAAGGAATCGAGCGCCATCCCGGGCAGATTTTTTCCGATCTTGCGGATCATGGTCTGATAGGTGAGGAGATCGCAGCAAGATGACTCACTGCATACGGTTGATCAGATTGGGCTACCGACCGCGGTAAGAGAGGTTGCGGCAGGGAAATACCGAGGTTCGATCAGTCCGGGAGCAGGTCTGATTTCTGAGATTTCAGCGGCCCGCTGCTTAGATGTGCTGCCGTGTAGCCATTCAGCACGAGGCGTGATCTACGTCGGGAATTTCCGCCGCCGAAATGCAAGAACCCCCGCCTTGTCGGGCGGGGGTTCTTGGCTTGAGGGAGCCTGACGATTACCTACTTTCACACGGGAATCCGCACTATCATCGGCGTAGAGTCGTTTCACGGTCCTGTTCGGGATGGGAAGGGGTGGGACCGACTCGCTATGGTCATCAGGCAAAGGGGGTTGTTGCGTTGCTTCGCAGCGCAACCAATCTTGGAAGAAGCAGTAATTTAGGTTGTGAGCTGT